>Ga0180009_10001684_pt1 | contig 26782 bp, 22 predicted proteins | sample OS_PC_MetaG_FD_123537 | JGI IMG/M metagenome (GOLD analysis project Ga0180009, IMG submission 123537) | Groundwater microbial communities from the Aspo Hard Rock Laboratory (HRL) deep subsurface site, Sweden - OS_PC_MetaG | ecosystem: Environmental > Aquatic > Deep subsurface > Groundwater... | reverse complement strand
GGCTATTCCCACAGAACCCGGGATCCGGAACCCGGGGCCTAGGACGCAGGCCTCACGGTCCACGCAAAATTCAGGATCCATGAAAAAGGGCAGGGGCATGGATGGTCTCCGGGATTTTCCTTTCCCGCCGGGCTGCGCGCCCGGCCCGATAAAGCGCGAAAGGCCTGTTGTGCCTGCTTTCCGCTGTTTTTGCCCCCAACGGGGTCAGTCGGTGAACCGGTCCTCCAGGCGCATGGCCGCCAGCACGGCGGCCGAAGCCAGGGCCCGCACCGGTTCGGGGGGCCAGGGCAGGATCTTCCGGTTCACGAAGAACACGTCCGTGAGATCCGTTTTCCTTTCCTCCACCAGGTCCGCGGCCACGGCGCCGTTCAAGTGGGTGAGGCTCACCCCGTGGCCCATGCACCCCAGGCTGTAGACGATGCGCCCCCCGGCGGCCGTGCCCATGGCCGGGGCCATGTCCAGGGTCACGGACACGGGCCCGCCCCACTGGTGGGTATACCGCACTCCCCGCAGGGAAGGGAAGAGGTCCGAGACATCAGCGGCCAGTCCCTGGAACACGGCCTCGTTCCGGTCGCGGTCCATGTTCCGGCCGTAGGAGAGGGTCACGTCCCGGCCGCCCATGAGAAGCCGATTGTCGGCGGTGAGGCGGTAATAATGCACCAGGTTCCGGGCGTCCTCCACCCCCTGACGGTTCTTCCAGCCTAGGGGGCCGAGGCGGGCCTCGTCCAGGGGTTCGGTGAGAACGATGTGGGTCCAGGCGGGAGTCTGTTTCCGGGCCAGGCCCGGCACCAGGTGGGACCAGGCGTTGGTGGCCAGGACCGCTTTTTTGGCAGACACCGTGCCGCCCGGGGTGGTGACCCGCACCCCTCCGGGGGTGAGTTGGATAGCGGTGGCCGGGGAGTTCTCGAACACGGACACCCCCTGGCCCTGGATCACGTCCCGCCAGGCCCAGGCCAGCTTGGCCGGGTTCAGGATGCCGCAGCGGGGCTCCCACCAGGCCCCGAGGTACTTGTCGGAGTTCACCTGGGCCCGGGTCTGGTCCCGGTCCAGCCACTTGATGCCCGTGATGCCCAGGGAATGGGCCAGCTTCATCTCGTGGAGGATGCGCTTTTCATACCGAGGGGAGGTGGCCACCCGGAGGAAGCCGGGATGCTCGTAGTCGCAGTCCAGGGAAAGCCGGGAAACCAGGTCGGCCAGCAGGTCCACGGCCCGTTCCATATACAGATGGGCCTCCCGGGCCCGGGCCCGGCCGAAGCGCAGGGCCGTGATGCCCATGGTGAGGCCGAAGAGCGTCATGGAAAACCCGCCGTTTCTGCCGCTGGCCCCGAACCCGATGATTTCCCCCTCCACCAGGGCCACGGAAAGGCCCGGACGCATCTGCTTCAGGTGATAGGCCGTGGAAAGGCCCGTGAAGCCGCCTCCCACCACCACCACGTCCACGTCCAGATCCCCGGCCAGCGCCGGCCCCGGGGCATAGTCCCGGGTGGTCATCCAAAAGCTCTTGGGTTCGAATCCCCCCTGGTTCTCCATGTTGCCCCTCCTCACGTTCCCTTGCCCCCGGCCAGCGCCGGGCGGACCGTTTCAAAAAGCCGGGAAAACTCCAGATTACAACAAATGGATTTCATAAATAAAAGGGAAAACAGCCCCCCAAGGCGGCTTTCCCTTTTCCTGCCGTTTTGGCCTGACGAACCCGTCGTCCCGGATCGTCAGGCCAGCCTTTTCACCGGTAGCCGTCCCGCACCAGGAGGTTGGCCATGATGCCCAGGGGCATGAGGGACGACGGATTTTTGGGCATCCTCGCAAACACCCGCGCCATGCGCCCGGGGTTCAGGTAGAACCGGCGGTAGGCCCTCCTGCTCATCCGGTACAGCACCTCGTCCGGCACGGCGGAAAGGTTGGCGTGCATGGAAAAGAAGTTGTAGCTGTCCACCTGCCGGCCCATCTTCTCCGCCATTTCGCCCACCTCCGTGCCCGGGAAGGGGTTCAGGTAAAAAAACATGGCCCCATGGAGCTTGCTTTTGCAAGCGAACTCAATGGTCTGCTCCATTTCCTCGGCGGTCTCGGTGGGGAAGCCCAGGATGAATAACCCGTTGGCGAAAAGCCCCTTTGATACAGCCGCAGAGATCATGTCCCTCACCCGTTCGAGATCGAGCCCCTTCTTGATGATCTTCTGGACCCTGGGAGAACCGCTTTCCACGGCGAACGCCAGGTTGTAGCCCCCTGCGTCCCGCACCAGGTCCAGCATGGGTTCGTCCAAAAGGTCGGACCGCATGCCGTTGAAAAAGGAAAGGACGAGGCCCATGTCCCGGTCCCGTATGGTTTCCAGGATGGTGCGTGCCCGGGCCGGGTCCGCGTTGAAGGTGTCCTCCACCAGGTCCACCTGGCGCATGCCGAATCGTTCCTGGAGATAAGCCAGCTCCTCCACCACCGCCCCGGGGCTCATGGCCCGGAAGGTCTTGCCGAAGACCTTGTGGCAGTAGATGCATCCATAGGGGCATCCCCGGGAGGTCACCACGGGCAGGGCCCGGTAATGTTGCCGGACCCTTATGATGGTGCTGCTGGACAGGGGGCGGAAGTAGGCAAAGGGGTCCAGGAGGTCCCAGGCGGGGCGGATGCGGTCCAGGTCCGTGAGGAACTCCCGGTGCCCCGTGAACCGGGGGACGCCCTGGTCCCGAAAGACGATTCCGGGAATCCGGGAAAGGTCGCCGCCCCCGTCCAGGGCGTCGAAAAGCTCCACGGCCGTGACCTCGCCCTCCCCCACCACGCCAACGTCCACCTCCGGGTCCTCCAGCACCTTTTCCCGGTTGGCCGAAACATAGGGTCCCCCCAGGACCACCCGGAGCCCGGGGACCTCCCGCCTGGCGGCCCGGGCAGCCTCAAGGGCGTTGTCCCGGTCGAAGTCGCTGACGGAAATCCCCAGGACATGGGGGGCGAACTCCCGAATCCGTTGGGCCAGGTTTTCTCCCGAAAGGCGCAGGAGGCGGGCGTCCAGGATCTGGATGGCGTCGTTGCGCGCCTGGCGCAGGGCCTGGGCCACGTACCCCAGGCCCAGGGGAGGCGGGGCGTTGGAGACGGAGGAGTTGGGCCGCAGGAGGAGAACTCGCATGAATCCTGTCCGGTCAAAACCGGCGGAAAAACCAAAACCGGTCGGCAAAAGAGGCCGGGAGGGCGCCTGTCCACAGGGCTCCTCCCGGGCGGGTGCATTTCCTGATTCGGTCCATCTCGGGATGGTGGGGCCGGACCTGGGCGAAGAGCGGAAATCAGCCTAAAACATCCGCCATCCCAACACAAGGCGGGAAAGGGGGGACAACCTATCTTGGGTTCCTACGATTTTTGCGGACATGGGGGCTTTTCACCCGTATTCCAAGAGGAACAAAAAAGATGAGAAGCTGAACATAAAAAGAAATCCCCCTGCCCCCCTTTTTCAAAGGGGGGTTGGCTTGGGCATTTTTCAAAAGGGGGGGGTCGGCTTGGCGTTTTTCCAAGGGAGGACCGGGTTCGGCCCGCTTCCCGGTACGGCCCTGCCTTGGAGGCACGTACGCTTTAGCCGGATGAGCCCTATATGTGGCTGTTCCGGAAGACGTGCTGAAGCGCGAGACCCACGGAAAACAGGGCCGCCGGGGTTTTGGGGATCACCCGGGCCGTGCGCCAGGCCCGCTTGGGGCTGAGGTAGAAACGGCGATAGGCGGTCTTGACCATGCGCTGGAGGTCATGATCCGTGGCGGCGGAGACGTTTTCCCCCGGATAGAAGTACCCTGTTTCCATGGGCCCCAGGTCTTCCCGGCCGGTCATCCTGGCGAGCCGGGTTCCGGCAAAGGGGTTCACGAAAAAGAACAAGGCCGCATGGAGGCGGCTCGCGCAGGCCAGGTCACTGGTTTTCCTCATCTCGTTCACGGTTTCCGTGGGAAAGCCCATCATGAAGAATCCGTGGGTGAGGACGCCCCGCCGGGCTGTGCTGGAAATGATGGCCATGGCCTTTTCCAGGTCCAGGCTCTTTCGGATGAGTTTTTGGAGCCTGGGGGTGGCTGTTTCCACGGCATAGGCCACATGGTAGGTCCCAGCCTGGACAAAGAGGTCCAGGAGGGAGTCGTCCATCCGGTCCGCCCGGAGGCCGTTGGGAAAGGCCAGGTCCAGCCCCGGGGCCTCGTCCCGGATGCCCGTGAGGATTTGCCGGGCCCGTTCGGGGTCGGCGTTAAAGATGTCGTCCGTGAAATCCAGTTCCCGGACGCCGAACCGGTCCCGGAGGTAGAGGACCTCGTCCACCACGGCCCGGGGGCTCTGGGCCCGGAACTTTTTGCCGAAGATGTTGTGGCAGTAGATGCAGCCGTAGGGGCATCCCCGGGAGGTGAACAGGGGAAGGGCCCGGTGGGACCGGCGCAGGCGGTTGATGGCGGTGTGCCTGACGCGGCTCATGTACAGGCGGGGGTCCAAAAGGTCCCAGGCGGGCCGGACCGGGTCCAGGTCCTGGATGAAGGGCCGCTCCCCGGTGAAGACCCCCTCCCCGTTTTCCCGAAAGACCAGGCCCGGCACCCGGGAGAGGTCCCCGCCGCCGTCCAGGGCGTCCAGCAGCTCCACGGCCGTGACCTCGCCCTCCCCCACCACGCCGAAGTCCACGTTGGGGTCGGAAAGAATCCGGGTCCTGTGGGCCGTGACCAGGGGGCCCCCCAGTACCACCCGGGCCGAGGGGGCCTGGGCCTTGGCGATGGCGGCCATTTCCCCCACCCGGACGTTCTCGAAGTCCGTGGCCGTGATGCCCACCACCTGGGGGGCGAAATCCCGGATCCGGGCTGCCAGCCGGGCGTCGGACAGGTGCCGCGCATGGGCGTCCAGGATCAGGACGTCATCGTCCCGGGCCCGGCGCAGGGCCCCGGCCACGAACCCCAGGCCCAGGGGGGGCGGGGTGATGAGCATCCGGGAATTGGGGCGCAACAGGAGGACGCGCATGGAAGGGAAGACTCCAGAACGGGATTGGTCCGGCAAAGGTCCGGCCTGCAAACGATGAACACCATGGCCGGAAGCCACCTTCCGACACGTCACTCTGGAACTTTTTACGGTAGGGCTGTTGGTGAGGATTTTCGGGTCGGGAATGATTGTTTAGAGCTTAACTCCGCCAGGCAAAAAAGAGCAAGGGAGAAATAGGGCTATTTCGTTAAAATAACAGGTTTCGCTGTGGACGGTTTCCAAAAGGATTTCGTCATGAGATGGAGCGAAAAATTCCAGGGGCAGGACGCCGGGGGAAAAGGGCTGCAGGCTTTGCAGGGGCACTTTCCCGGCCCCTTTTTTTCACTGACGCCGCCATGGGATTTTGCAGCCCATGGCAATAGAAATTCTTTTTGGAAACAGACCGGGGAAAAACCAGGATTATAGCAGGCGCAGGTTCCAGTTCACGGTGGTGGTGCGGGAGGGTTGGGGCACGGTCCTGGGCCAGGGTTCGTGGAGGTGGACGAAGAGTTGGTAGCCCGCCCCGGCCAGGGCCTTTTCCTGGCTGGACAGGCGGATGGGCCAACCGGGGAAGACCCAGTAGGTCTCCCCGTGGCGCCGAACCCAGCAGACTTCGCCCTGGGGGCTTTTGAGGGGTTTTTCCAGGGGCACGGAACGGGCCAGGGTCCGGGACAGGCACAGGGGCCAGATGCCCGATATCACGGCCCCCAGGGGCAGGGGGCTCTGGCGGGCCAGGGCCGTGAAGTCGGCCTTGGACAGCTCGGGGCTCACCATGACCCCTGAAAAGCCCCACTCAGCCAGGGTCTGGATGAAAAGTCCGTTGGCCACGTTGCAGAAGGGGCCTGCCCAGACCTCTTCCCGGCCCTCGAGCGGCCCCAGGAGGGCTCTCTGCCAGGGGGCGTTCACCACCCAGCCCCGGGCGCCGGTTTTCCGGGCCGCCTGGATCAGCTCCAGGGTCTCCTCTTCCTCCCCGGGCCAAATCACCGGAGGGAGCCACCACCAGATGGCGTGGGCGGTCTTCTTGGAAATCTGGCGCAGGGCTTCCCCGGACAGCCACACCCCCTGCTCTCCCTCGGCATTCTTGGGAGGCAGGCCCCGCTGGACATGCATGACCCGCACAGGCCCATCGGGGCTTATGGAGCGAACCCGGGGCACCGACGCCTCGGAGGCCGCCACCTCCGGGGTCCCCAGGCTCCGGAGCTGGGCTTCCAGACCGCGGATCTCCTGCATCAGGCCCGGCTCCCGGCGGTCCACCAGAAAGGCCGGGGTGTCGGGCCGGGCGGGCTCCCCCCGGTCCGGAGAGTAGAGCACGGGGCGTCCGGCCGGGGTGGCCCGGTTGACCCGGATCACCTTGTGGCCGGTCTCGTCCTCGTATCCGATGCGCAGCCGGTCCCCGGCCAGAAGGTCCCGGTCCGGGATCACGCTCAGGCGTCCCCCGAGGCGTCCCGTGCGGCCGGAAAGGAGCCCCGAACCCGTCTCCTCGCCGGTGCCCACGGCCGGGTGGGTCTTTTGGGGCAGAAATCCGTAGTGGGTGGTGGGACGGCTCAGGGCGGTCTCCAGAAGCTCCTGGGCCTCCTTGCGGGCCGCCGGGTCCTCGCCATGGTCCCGGAACATCCGGTAGGCCCGGACCACGTGGTGCACGTAGTTGGCGCTCTTCTTCCGCCCCTCGATCTTCCAGGCGGTGATCCGGGGGGTCTGAAGCAGCAGCTTGGAAAGGACATCCAGGGAAAGGTCCAGGCAGGAAAAAGAGCGATTCCGCTGATTGACCAGGGAGTAAGTCCGGCGGCAGGGCTGGACGCACCGCCCCCGGAGCCCGCTCTTGCCCCCCAGGAAGCTGGACCAGTAGCACCGGCCCGAGACCCCGTAGCACAGGGCCCCGTGGACAAAGACCTCCAGGCCCATCTCCGGCGGGCAGGCCTGGGAAAAGGCCCGGACCTCGTCGATGGAAAGCTCCCGGGGCAGGATGACCCGGGACACCCTCAACCGCTGGGCGGCGATGAGCCCCATGGGGAAGCTCACGTTGGCCAGGGTGGACAGGTGCAGTTCGCAGGGCATCCCCACATGGCGGGCCAGCCGGGCCATGGCCGGGTCCTGGATGATGAGGGCGTCGGGTTGGACATAGGTGTTCAGCTTGTCCAGGAGCCGGGCGGCCTGGTTGAGCTCATCGGGCTTCACCAGGACGTTCATGGCTATATACATCCGGGTTCCCCGGTCGGAGGCCAGCCGACGCATGGCGGCGAGTTCCCCCACGGAGAAGTTGTCAGCCTCCATGCGCGCGGAGAAGTGCTTCAGGCCCAGGTAGACCGCGTCCGCGCCGGCCGCCAGGGCGGCCAGGAAGGATTCCCGGTTTCCGGCCGGGGCGAGGATTTCAGGCTTTGGATCCATGAACTGCCCGGTTTTCTCCTATTTCAGGTTCCCGCTCAATGCGAATTTCAGGGCCACCACGCTGTAAGCGGTGGCCAGCTCCGGGATGTTCTCCCAGAAGCGTCCGTTTTCGTTCACCCAGGTCCCGTCCCCCTTCTGGAGGCTGATGAGCTTGGCGGCCAGTTCCTCCCGCCAATTGTGGGACTTGCCCGCGCCGTCCACCAGGGTGTCATCCCCCATGGCGTCCATGCATTTGGAGAAGGTCAGGTAGTAGTAATATAGGCTCACCGTGCCGAAGTTGGGGTTCTCCTCCAGGGTGTAGTTGTTCCGGATCCATTCCCGGACCTTTTTCACCCGGATGTCGTCCCTGGAAACCCGGGCGTAGAGGAGGCTCTTGGCCCCGGCGTAGGTCATGGACCCGTAGGAGTGGCTCCGCTCGGGCTTGTAGGTCCCGGTCTCGTAGATGAACCCGCCGTCGTCCGTGGCGTAGGGCATGTTGTTCACGGCCTTGACGTTCTGGCAGCGGTCCAGGAAGACCAGGGCCTTTTTCCAGTGGAGACCCATCTCCTTCTCCTCCTTTTCCGCCTGGCCGGCGCTGGGGGGAAGGATGGCCGAATAGCGGGCCTCGAAGCCCTCGGCCGCGCGGATGGCCTCCAGGGCCAGCTGGGTGTTGGACAGGTCCGGCCGGTCGTCCCCGCCGTAGCCGATCCCCCCGTAGAAGGGGTGGGCCTCGGCGATGTCCTCGCTCTCATCGAGCTGGAATTCGATGAGGAAGTTCTTGGCGTTGGTGATGATGGAGGCGTAGCCGGGAAGGTCCGCCTCGGTGAAGGCCAGCAGGCAGACCGCCGTCACGTAGTTCCGGTATTCCTTGCGGTAGATGCCGCCGTTCTCCTGGACAAAACCCTTGAGAAAGGCGAATCCCCGGGCCAGCGATTTTTCGGTTTCCGGAGTGGCCTCCACCGGGTCCACCAGCATGGAATAGAGCGCCAGGGCCGTTATGGCCGGGTCGTCCTTCCAGGACCCGTTTTCCATCTGGGACTTCAACAGGAACGCCTGGGCCGTGAAGAGGGCGTGGCGGGCGTTGTTGGCCGTGGAAAGGGTCACCGGGCCGGGCTGCTGGCCGGTGAGCAGTTTGTGGCTCCCGGCCGGGGCGCCGGCAGGGAGGGCCAGGGCGAAAACAAGAACCGCGCAACCGACCTTCAGGAGATTCTTCATGGCTGGCGCCTCCGGAGGACAAGGGTGTACGGAATGTCTGTTTCCAGCTTTTCGCCGGCCTCGTTCATCATGAGGCCGCCGTTGCTCCGGTAGGGGTTTTCCTGGTTGGAAAACAGGTTCAGCACCGAGGCCGGGTCCGGCCAGATGGCCGCGAAATTCCAGATCCAGTCCGGGGCGTAGCGCCCGTCCTTACGGAAGTATCCCCCGGTGAACACCCACACCATGGGGGAGTTTTTGCCCTCCCGGTCCTTGATGAGGGCGTAGGGGTCCACGGTCTTTCCGTCCTTTTGGATTTCGATGGAAAGGAGGCTGTCGGGATGCTCGGCCGCCAGGGCGGCCAGGCCCCCCTCCCCTGCGGCGGCCTTTTGGAAGGCGTCGAAATCCATGGGGGCAAAGCCCAGGAGCAGCAGGGCGAAGTTTAGGTCCGACGGCTTGGTGTCCGCGATCTTGAAGACGGATTCGTAGGTCTTTCCCACATCCCCCACCGCGAAATACTCCAGGACTCCGTGGTCAATGGCCGTGCGGACCGCCAGGCGGATTTCCTTGTTCTTCTTGTCAATGGTGAGGTTGTTGATGGTGATCACTTCCCCGCCGCCCTCCGGGGCCGGGGCTGCGACGGCCGGCGGATTCGGGGCCGGGGCCTCGGGCTTGTCCCCGGCCAGGGCCGACGGGCCGGCCAGCAGGGCCGCCGCCAGGAGGGCTCCCATCAGAAAAACCGTGCCTTTTTTCATGGATTTTCCCTTCATAAGGAACCTGTGTTCTTTCCAGGGGCCAAACCTTCTTGCCAGCGTAATTTGATAGAATAGAACCCCTTGATTGCAGAGGCAAGGGAAAACCGCGTTCCGGAAGGCTCGGGCAGGGGGCGGGGCTCGGGCAACCGCCGGGGAAGGCTCCGTCCAGGTTGCGATCCTTCAGGGAAGTTGAAGCGGCTGCCGGCAAAAACATCCGATTCCGGGGATGTTTTTTGTCTCCTCTTTTCCAAGGGGGGAATCCGGCTTGGGCCGTTTTGCCTGAAGACCCTCATTTTGACAACGGCGGCAATAAGGAAAAACCGCCTCGCCAACTCTTTCGAATGGATGCAATTTGGTATCAGTCCGGGGGCCGGGGCGGGGAAGCCTGCCGGACCGGGCCCAGGGGGCGCAGCCTCTCCAGGGCCTGGAGGACCTTTTCATCCCCGGGGTCCAGGCGGAGGGCCTCCTCCAGATGGCGGGCCGCCTCGTCCGCTCCGCCCTCCCGGGCCAGGAGCAGACCCAGGTCGCGGTGGGCCGCCGCCAGGTCCGGCTCGACCCGCAGGGCCTCCCGAAGGGCCAGGACAGCCCCGTCCCGGTCCCCGGTCCTGGCCAGGGCCACCCCCTCGTTCACCTTGGGCCGCCCGTCCCCCGGGAGGAGCGGCCCGGCCAGCCGGAAGGTCTCCGCCGCTTCCCGCCACATCCCGGCTTGGGCCAGGGCGCTTCCCAGCATGAACAGGCTGTTCCCGTCCGTGGGGTCCATTTGCGCGGCCAGGGTCAGGGGCCCGATGGCGGCCCGGGGGTCTCCCCCCTCAGCCAGGCACCGCCCCAGGGCCTTAAGGATTTCCGGGTCCTCGTGGCCAAGGGCCAGGGCCGCCTGGACCTGAACCTCCGCCCGGCGGCATTCCCCTTTCCGGGCCAGGGCCAGGCCCAGGTCGGCCCGGGCGTGCCTGAGGTCCGGGTCCAGGCGCAACGCCTCCTCCAGTTGGGCGATCCCCTCCCTTTCCCGGTCCAGTTCCAGGAGGGCCGCGCCGTAGACCCGGTGGCCCTCGGCGTATCGGGGAGCCTGGGCCAGGGCCTCCCGGAACCGGGCCAGGGCTTGGGCGGTTTGGCCGTCCTTCAGGAGTTCCACAGCCAGGGAAAGGCGGATCCAGGCGTTGTCCGGCTCCTGGTTCAGGGCGTCCTCCCAAAGGGCCAGGGAGGAGGCGAAATCCCGGTTCCGCAGGTGGGTGACCGTCCCCAGGGCCACGGCGGCCAGGACCAGGGCCAGGATCACCACCCCCCCCGCCCGCCGGGTTTTCGTTTTCGCTTTGGCCCGGAGGGCCAAAGCGAAAACCCGCCCGGCCAGAACCGCCAGCACGGCCAGGGCGGCCAGGGGCAGGTACATGCGGCGCTCGGCCACGGGGCAGAACAGGGGCAGGAAGCTGGATGTGGGGGCCAGGGTGAGGAAAAACCAGCCCGCCACCACCCCCAGGGGCTGCCGCCTGACGATCCAGACCCCGGCCAGGATGAGCAGCCCGCCCACCAGGACCCACGGCCCCAGTTCCAGGAACATCCAGGCGAAATCCCAGGCATGGGGCCCCGGGGGGGCCGGGGCCGCGCTGGCCATGAGCCCCCGGGGGAAAAAGGCCAGGCCCAGGTAGTGGGCCACGGCCCCGGGCTGGGTCAGGGCGTAGGTCAGGGGGGTGAAGGCCTTGCCCGCCGAAAGGGCCGTGCCCACCGTGTGGCCCCGGGCCAGGAGGACTCCCAGGAAGGCCAGGCCGGGGAGGTATCCCAGGAAAAGCCGCCGGTCCCGGGAAAGGGCTTCCCGCCACCCCCCCCGCACCAGGAGGGCGTCAAAAAGGAGCACGGCCGCCGGAGCGGCCACGATGGTTTCCTTGGCCCCCGCCCCCAGGAAAAAGGCCAGGGCGGAAAGGACCCGCCACCGGCCGGGGGTTTTGTCCGTGAAGGATCGAAGAGCCGCGTAGAGGGTGAGGAGGAAGAAAAGCCCCATCATGGAGGCCAGGCGCTGGGTCACGTAGGTGACAGCCTCGGTGTGGAGGGGGTGGACCGCCCAGAGGAGCGTGGAGGCAAAGGCCAGGGGCAAGGCATGGGCCCCGAACCGGCCGGCCAGGCGCGGCAGGAGAAAGCTCCGGCGGAGGATGGCGAAAAGGGTGAGGGCGGCCAGCAGGTGGATGAGGACGTTGGCCGCGTGATAGCTCCAGGCCTGGTCCTTGCTGATGGCCCAGTTCACCGCAAAGCTGAGGTTGGTGACGGGCCGGCCCGCGATGCCGCTTTTCCAGTACCCGGAAAGCACGGCCTGGAGGTCCGTGAGGTCCCGGATGGAGGGGTTGTCCAGGATGTTCTGGACATCATCTAAGACAAAGCCCAGGGAAAAGGAGTTGCTCCAGGCCAGGAGCACGGCCAGGGCGAGGCCGACCGCCGCCGCGAACCGGGCGGCGCGGGGGGATGGGAAGGAAAGGGGATTCAATCGCTCGCCGCCGGTTGGCTTGGCCGGGCCGGCCTCAGGACTCCTCCGCACCGGCCTGGCGGATGACCTCGCTGGGAAAGATTCGCAGCCCGGGCTCGGGGTTTTCGGCGGCCCGGATCATGGCCCGGGCCACCCATTCGGCCTCCACGGTCCGGTACCGGACCGGAATGGCGAAGGAAAAGGCCGAAGCCAGGGCGAGCCCCACAGCCTCGGCCCTTCTTTTCTTGGCGCGATCTCCCGCCAGGAAGGAGGGCCGGAAGATGGAAAGAGACGCAAATCCCATCTTTTCCATGGCTTCCTCCAACTGGCCCTTGACCCGGTTGTAGAAAAACATGGACCGGGCGTTGGCCCCCATGGAGGACACCAGGAGGTAGTGTTGGGCCCCGGCGTCCATGGCGGCGGCGGCGGCCTCCCGGCAGAAGGTGTAGTCCACCTTCCGGAAGGCCTCCCGGCTCCCGGCCGCCGAAAGGGTGGTGCCCAGGGCGCAGAACACCACGTCGGCCGAAGCCAGGTCGCAGTAGGTCTCCGGGCATTCGAAATCCACCAGGTGCTCGGAAACCTTGGGGTGGCGGGCCAGTTCCCCCACGGACCGCCGGGTCAGCACCGTCACCCGGCCGAACCCTTCGGCATCCACGAGTCCCCGGAGAAGATGGCCACCCACCAGCCCGGTGGCCCCCAGAAGCAGGGCGGTCTTTTTTTCCATTTTCATCCAGCCGAAAAGGGCTCGGCGGAGACGTCACTCGGCGTTTAAGGCCTCGTCGTCGATGTCCGCGTTGGTGTAGACTTCCTGGACGTCTTCCGAGTCCTCCAGGGCCTGGAGGAGGCGCACCATCTGGCCGGCCTCCTTTCCCTTCACGTTCTGGGTGGTCTTGGGAATCATGGAAATCCGGGCGCCCTCAAAGGGGATGCCGGCTTTTTCCAGGGCTTCCTTCACCGCCTCGAAATCCTCCAGGGCGGTGATGATCTCGAACACCTCGTCATCATCTTCCAGCACGTCATCAGCGCCGGCCTCCAGGGCGGCCTCCATGAGAGCCTCCCCGGAAATCTTGTCCCGGGGCACGGTCATGTAGCCCCGCTTGTCGAACATCCAGGACACGCTCCCGGCATCTCCCAGGTTGCCCCCGCCCTTGGCAAAGAGGTGACGGACTTCGGCGGCGGCCCGGTTCTTGTTGTCCGTGAGCGCCTCCACCAGGACGGCCGAGCCCCCGGGGCCATATCCCTCGTACAGCAATTCCTCGTAGTTCACGCCCTCCAGCTCGCCCGTGCCCTTCTTGATGGCGCGCTCGATGTTGTCCTTGGGCATGTTTTCGGCCTTGCCCGCCAGGACGGCGGACCGCAGCCGGGGGTTGGCGGACTGGTCACCGCCGCCCATGCGGGCGGCCACGGTGATTTCCTTGATGAGCTTGGAAAATATCTTTCCCCGGCGCGCGTCCGCCGCGCCCTTCTTGTGCTTGATGCTGCTCCATTTATTGTGTCCCGACATCCCCCTGCCTCCTTCTGTTTTGGAAAGACCGATTGGCGCCACCGGGTTCGGCGGCGGCCCGGCACCAGGCGCGGATGATCCCCTTCCGGACGCAAAATGTCAATTATGATGACCCTGCAACAAGTCGTCATCCCGGCGAAGGCCGGGATCCAGGGTCTATGTAACCTATTGAAAAGACTGGACCCAGGCCTTCGCTGGGGTGACGGTTGAGAGTGGTCTCAGGACTTTTTGCATCTCCATCAATTGTAGGCGTTTTTTGACTTCCTGCCAAGGAAGGCGCGGTCGTCAGACCGTTGCGGGCTCCCAGCCGCCTTCGGGCGCGGGTTTGGCTTCCGTGGCGATTATGTAGATTTCCCGGCTGGCGGTCCGGGTGCTTTGGGGCTTGAACAGACGCGTCTTCCCGAACCGGGGCCGGACCCTGGCCATGAATTCCTCGAAGCCATCGCCCTGGAAGATCTTGCACACGAAGGCACCCCCCGGGACCAGGACCCGCCCGGCCAGATCCAGGGCCGCCTCGGCCAGCATGGCGGAGCGCAGGGCGTCCAGATCCCGGTTGCCGCAGGTGTTGGGGGCCATGTCCGAGAGCAGCACGTCAAAGCTCCCGCCCAGTTCCTCGGCCAGCTCCGGGCTGGTCACGTCCCCGGTGATCATCCGGACCCAGGGCATGGCGGAGGTATCCACGGGCTTCAGGTCCACCCCCGTGATTTTCCCCGAGGGCCCCACGGTCTGGGACGCGAACAGAAGCCACGATCCGGGCGAGCACCCCAGGTCCAGGACCTTCTTCCCCGGGGCCAGGATCTTCCAGCGGCGCTGGATCTCCTGGAGTTTGTACACGCTCCGGGCCGGATAGCCCTCTTTCCGGGCCTTTTCCGCGTAGTGGTCCCGCCAGGGATTCCTGGCCTGCCCGGGCTTCCCCTTTGCTTTTTTCCTCGTTGTCATCGCACTCCCATCCAAAAGTCTATCCCAACCCAAACCGGGCATCAAGACCAAATCACGGCTCCCGAAACGCCAAGGTCCTGTTATTGCTGCAAGCTGACAAAAGGTCCCCCAGCGGTCCATCCCGGGCTTTTCTTGACACCGGCCGGGGTCCCGGCCTAACATTCCCGGTTTGCAAGAACCCAATGCCCGGAAAGGAGGAGGCGGCCCGGTCCGCCCAATGCCATGGCCAAAAGGGAGAAAAGGGGGGACAAGGGGCGCATCTCCCGGGACAACATCATGAAGGCCGCCCGGCGGCTGTTTTCCGAGCACCCCTACAACGCCGCCAGCCTGCGGATGATCGGCAAGGAAGGCGGGTTCGAGCACCCCCTCATCCACTACTACTTCCCCACCAAGGCGGCCCTGTTCGAGGCGGTGCTGGCGGACATCGGCATGGAGATCTACAAGGCCAACCTCTCCTGGTTCGAGGGCTTGGTGGGGCTCCCGCCCCTGGAGGCCCTGGAAATCCACATAGACCGCATCCTCAAGTTCAACCGCAAAAGCCCCGAGCCGTTCCGCATCCTCTTTTTGAACATGGCCGAAATCCAGCAGGCCGAGGAAATGCCCGGGTTCGCACTCATCCCCGGGATCATCGCCGGGGTCAAGGCGAATCTGGAAGAACGGTTCACGCTTTCGGCCACGGACGAGGAAGTGGGCATGCTCACCTACGGGTTTTCCGTGGCCCTCATCACCTACCTGGGGGCCAGCTACTGCCACGGCATGGTCCTGGGCATGGACCCGGAAAGCGAAGAGTACTGGAAGTGGGTGAAAAAAAACCTGATCTTCCTTTTCGGCCCCGTCCTGGAGAAAATGAACCTGGGCCCCGCCGCCACGTCGCCCCCCAAATGAACCAGGAGCCCGGCCCGGCCTCTTCTCCCCAAGGAGGACCGCCCATGAGACGCCTTCTCGTCCCGGCCGCCCTGGCGGCGCTTGTCGCCTGTTTTTTTCTCACCGGCTGCGCCCACCACTTCGCCGTGTCCCCCGTGGCCCCCCTGACGGTGATCCGGGGCCAGGGCGGAACGGATGCCCTGGGGGAACGCTTCGCCCCGGCCTTTCTGGTGTACGAGTCCGGCCGGCCGGGAAACCTCATGGGTGAGCCCCGGGCCCGGCTGGCCAGGGACGGCGGCCCGGAGGTGTATGTGGACCCGGAGCGCCCGGTGGTGTATTTCCTCAAGCGGGAGTTTTCCACGGACAAGGGCCGCTACACCAACCTGATCTACCGGGTGCACTTTCCGGAGATCCCCTTTTCCCTGGTGCCCTTCAACCTCACGGCGGGCAAGAACGCCGGGCTACTGGTGGTCATCACCCTGGACGCGGACGAGCGCCCCGTGCTGGTGACCACGGTGCACACCTGCGGGTGCTACAAGGCCTTCACCCCCACGGACCTCCTGCCCGCGGCAAGCCTGCCCGAGGGATGGGAGGCCGTCCCCGCAAAGGTCTATGGCGAGACCCTGCCCCCCATGGCCGGCATGGGGAAGTTTCAGGACCCGGTCCTGGTGGTCCACCTGCGGCCCGGCGTCCACCGGGTCATGGACCTTTCCGTGGCGCCGGAGTCCGGCCTCGCCGCCCTGGCCGGCCCCCCCGTTGCCGCGCCCCTGGTCCCCATGTCCCGCCTGGACCACCTGGCCCTGGACAACGGGGAGACCTCCTTTTTCCACGATTCCGGGATCATGGAAGGTTTTGTGAAGGGTTCGATAAAGCCCTGGGAAACCCTGTTCATGTCCTGGGCGGCCCTGGACCTCTTCGTGGGCACGGACAAACGGTACGCAGACCCCAAGGAAACCGGCAACCCCTTCTACACCAGCCTGAAACCCTGGCGGCGGGAAGATTCGGACATGTGGGACTTCGCAAGGTTTTTGCGCTATTGGGGCTGGAGGCTGTAAGCCGGACTCCTCCCTTTTCCAAAGGGGGGCAGGGGGGAGTCGTTGGAGACGCCGTGCGGCCTGGACCCAATCCCCAACCGTTCATGAAATGAACAGCGGCGGGTCCGGGGAAATTTTCTTGCGGCCTGCTTATTTGGTAAATGGGTATCAGGTGGTCTTTCCGAACCCAAGGATGGAAGCAAAACCATGGCTGATCTCTCCGTAACCCTGGGCCGAATGAGGCTCGCGTCCCCCCTTCTCACGGCCTCGGGCACCTCGGGGCATGGGGGGGAAATGGCGGTCCTCAAGGATTCGGAAGAGATCCTTTCCTGCCTGGGGGCCTTTGTGACCAAGGGCGTGACCCAGGCCCCCCGGGCGGGCAACCCCGGCGTGCGGGTGGCTGAATGCGCCTGCGGCATGCTGAACTCCATCGGCCTCCAGAACAAGGGGGCCGAGGCCTTCGCGGCCACGGAGCTGCCCGGGCTTTTGGCTTTCGGCCTGCCCGTGGTGGTGAACATTTCCGCGGCCACGGTGGAGGAGTTCAAGACCCTGGCGGGTTTCCTTCTTGAAGCGGACAGGGCAAGGATCATAAGCGCCCTGGAGATCAACGTGTCCTGCCCCAACCTGCGCCAGGGCGGGGCGGCCTTCGGCGCGGACCCCGAGGCCGTGGGGGCCGTGGTCCGGGCGGTGCGGTCGGCCGTGGGCCCGGACATGACGCTCATCACCAAGCTCTCCCCCAACGTCACGGACATCACCGCACCGGCGGCCGCCGCCGTGGAGGCGGGCACGGACGTCCTGTCCATGATCAACACCTTAAGGGGCATGGCCGTGGACGTGGAAACCGGCCGCCCGGTCCTGGGCAACCGCATCGGCGGGCTGTCGGGCCCGGCCATCCGGCCCGTGGGGGTCTACATGGTGTGGGCCTGCTTTTCCGGCCTGGAAGCCTGCCGCACGGGCCGGGTGCCCATCATCGGCATCGGAGGAATATCCTCCTGGTCCGACGCCATGGAATACGTGCTGGCCGGAGCCTCGGCCGTGGGCATCGGCACGGCCTGGTTCCTGCGGCCCACGGTCTTCGCGGACATCCACCAGGGCATCACGGACTACGTGAACCGCCGGGGCGTCCCCTTCCGGGACCTGGTGGGCCTGGCCCACCGGGATGCCGGGGCCTCCTTCCCCTCCTGCTGAACCCGCCCGCCATCCTTTGAGTCAGCCGCCCCCTTTCCCCGGGCCGCCCCTCCCTCTCCCAAGCCGGAGACACCCCCCTTTCCCAAAGGGGGGCAGGGGGGATTCGCGGCAGGCGGCAAAGCGCCGCCGGAAAGCTCCACGGGCACGCCGGGCTCAGGCCTGTCCCGCAAAAAAGGGGAGGCCGCCCATGCCGGGAGGCCTCCCCTTTTTGTCTGGCTTCCGCCTGAAACGGGCCGTTAGAGGTCCCCCGCCGCCGGACGGTTCCACGTTGTCCATGCGGCCCGGGCGTAGCTTTTCGACTTTTTGCGAGGCCATCAACCATGGATGCTGAAAACGCCGGAAAAACTTAGGAGCCCAAAAACCTCCCCAGTTCCCGGGCGAATTTGACCGGCTCGTTGAAAGGGATGGCGTGGCCGCTTTTGTGGAAGCGCACCAGCCGGGCCGACGGCGCGTGGTCGCTGATGTAGAACTGACCCTGGCAGGGGTACATCTCCGAGGAAACAGCCGCCATGACCGTGATGGGAGGAGAAAAACCCGGGACGTGGGGCCGCATGTCGTAGTCCTGGCTGAGGTAGGCCTCGATGATCGCCATGTAGGCGCGCCAGTTGTCCGCCGGGAGGATGCGCACGGCCAGGGGCTCCACGCCGAAGGCCAGGCGGGCCAGGGTTTTCTGGTAGGGGCGGTACAGGGCCGTGGCCACGAACTGGCCCATGACCCGGCCCACTTTCCTGCGGAACGCCTTGGGCGCGTCCCCGAAGCCCACCTCCGGCCCGAAGGTCCGGGCTTCGGCCAAAAGCCTTCTCACCGGCTCCAGACGGGCCTCCTGGTCCGGTCCGAAAAGCCCGTGGGGCCAGTCCGCGTCGTTCATGGCCTGGGGCGACTGGTCGATGAGAAGGCATTTTTCCACCGGCGCGTCCGGGTGCCTCCCCAGGTGGTGCATGCAGGTGTAGGCCCCCATGGAGATGCCCCCCAGGGTGAACTCGTCAAGTCCCAGGTCCCGGACGATGTCCGTCACGTCCTGGGAATAGTTGGTGAGGACGCACTCCTGGTTGAACCGGGTGCGGTGGGACCGCCCGAAACCCCGGAAATCCGGCATGATGAAGCGGTGGGTCCTCGAATAGGGCCAGATGAAAGGCAGCCAGTGGGCCGAATGCATGGCAAACCCATGCAGCAGCACCACCGGCTTCCCCTGGCCCATGATCCGCACAAAAACCCGCCCGCCGTCCCGCATGGTGAGATAAGGCATGAAAAACTCCTGGGATGGTGAAGCCCGCAGCAGGAAGAAAAGGGCGGCCCCGGCGTCGCGTTGCCGGGGCCGCCCCTGGATTGACGGATCAACCAAAGACGATCAGTCGTCCTTCCGGTACATGGTCACCACGCAGGCGCCGCCCAGGCCGATGTTGTGCTGGAGGCCGACCCTGGCGCCCTCCACCTGGCGCACGCCGCACTGGTTCCGGAGCTGCCAGGTCAGCTCGGCGCACTGGGCCAGGCCCGTGGCGCCCAGGGGGTGGCCCTTGGACAGGAGGCCGCCCGACGGGTTGGTGACGTATTTGCCGCCGTAGGTGTTGTCCCCGTCCTCGATGAATTTCTCGGCGGTGCCCTCGGGCGTGAGCCCCAGGCCCTCGTAGGTGATGAGCTCATTGGCGGTGAAGCAGTCGTGGAGCTCCACCACGTCCACGTCCTCGGGGCCCAGGCCTGCCTGCTCGTAGACGTCTTTCGCCGCGGCGGCGGTCATGTCGTAGCCCACGATGGCCATGGGGCTCTTTCCGCCGAAGGTGCTGGAAAAATCCGAGTTCATGGACTGGCCCGCGATGTACACGGGGGTGGGGATGTTGTGCTTCTTGGCGAACTCGTCCGAGCACACGATGGCGGCGGCGGCCCCGCAAGTGGGGGGGCAGCACTGGTAGCGCGTCAAGGGCCCGTACTGGTGCGGCGCGGCCATGACCTCCTCCAGGGAGAGGAGGTCCCGGAAGACGGCCCGCTCGTTGTGCTGGGCGTGCTTGCGGGCCTTGACGGAGATCTTGCCGAACACCTCGTCCTTGATGCCGTACTTCTGCTGGTACTCCACCCCCGCCCCACCGAAGAGCATGGCCGCCGGGGCCGAACCCGCCTTGGGGGGCTGGAACTCGAAGAGCTTCTCGAAAAAGATCTGCATGGGAAAGGGCCGGTCCGGGAAGACCAGGCCCAGGGCGCCGGGGGTCATCTGCTCGAAACCCAGGGCCAGTACGCAGTCCGCGATGCCGTAGGCCACGGCCTGGCGGGCCAGGAACAGGGCGTTGCTGCCCGTGGAGCAGTTGTTGTTTACGTTGAAGATGGGGATGCCGGTCATGCCGAATTCGTAGAGTACCTTCTCCCCGGCGCAGCTGTCCGCGTACACCCATCCCGTGTAGGCCTGCTGGATGTCCGAGTATTCCACGCCCGCGTCCTTGAGCGCGTCCGTCACAGCCTCCTTGCCCATGACCGTGTAGGGAATCTGGGCCTTGGGGGTGGTGAATTTCGTCATGCCGACACCGATGACATTGACTCTCCTCATGTTCCAGCGTCCTTTCATTCAGAAGGGCAAATGGATCATCCCGGGCGAGCCTCCGTCCCGGATTCCCTGGCGGAAACCGCCTGATTCCCGGCCGGCTGTCAGGCGGCGTTCATGATGCAACAGGATGTTCTGGATGTGCGGGTATGGCAGGGCCCACGCTCATGCGCGGCCGGGAGGGGGATTGTCAACCAAGCGGGCCCGGTTGTCAATGCTTCGCCAACGTGCGGATTTCCGGGGCAGCGGCCTTCCCGGACCATCCGGCAGGCAGGCCCGGGCCGTGCTCCTTTGGGAGAGGGATATTCCTGCGTTTCAACGGTGGATTCCGGTTTTGGGAACCGCCGGCGGGGTGCCGTCAGTGCAGGAACCGCACCTGGGAAAAGGGGCAGGAGGAGAAGTCGTGGACCACGTGGCCCTGGGAGACCTTGCCCGCGCCGCACTGGAACGCGCCCCCGCAGTCCACGATGGACCTGGGGCCCTCGCCTCCGTCCGGTGCCCGCTCAAAGGACCTCTTCAGGCGGATTTCCGTGTCTATGACCGGGCACTGCACGTACTTGAACTCCACCAGCCGCATGGCATCCTCCCGGCCGGGAAACACCGGCCTTTTTATATAAATCAGCATTTCCGGACTCTTGTCAATGACGGCAGCGGCTCGGCCAGGCTCTGAAGCAGAGAAATTACCGGGAATGATTACTATTTTATCTCCCTCGAGGGAAGAAGCCCCCGTCCCATTCCGGGCTTTTCCGAACGGGAATAATGATGACCCTGCAACAAGTCGTCATCCCGGCGAAGGCCGGGATCCAGGGTCTTTGTAACCTATTGAAAAGACTGCTCCACGGCCTTCGCCGGGGTGACGGTTGAAAGTGGTTTCAGGACTTGTTGCAGGGTCATCATAATAACCTTAAAAGGGAAAATTGCCCCTTAGCGGCCTGCCACCGTTCGGCCCGCCCCGGGTGTTCATGAGGGTCAGGCCATGACCGGGGGCCGCCCGGCGGTCCTGGCGCTCCGCCGGGCGGAAGGGGTTGACGTCCACCCCTTCATCGGCGATAGTAACCTCGCCGCCGAAGGGGTGGACAGGATTTGCCGGAAGGCGCGAGACGAAGAGTGCCTTTTTTCCGCCCCACCGGTCCCCCGGGGGTTCGGTAAGCGGACGTGTGGTCCTGTTGTTTAGGGACCCCGTTCCCAGCCGCAGGCTTATGCGTTCCCCGGACCTTCCGGTGCTGGAGGAGGCCCCCTGCGGCCTCGCCGGAAAACTTGGCCCTTGCACAACGCCTCAGGCTGCATTATGACCAATCCGGTTTTCCCCGGCCGGACAGCTGCCGATAAGAGGAGGGAAACCTCCACGCGGCCCGGCGGTGAAACAAGCGAACATGCTGATTATAGAGGCCGGCATCCGGCCCGGGCGGCTGCGATTCGCCCATGTGACGGCAAACATGGGCGCGGAATTTTCCCGCATCGCCCTGGAAATGGCCGACCAGCTCGAAGAGCTGACAGAGGGCTCACGCCCGCGGGCGTCTCGCCCGTCGAGAGGAGGTTGAAAAAAGGCTATGGCGGAAGAGGTCATCAAACTAGGCAAAAAGAAAAAGAGCACGTTAAAGGACGAGTTCGCCAAGATCATCCCCAACGGGGGAAATCTCGATCTCTGCCTCACGTGCGGCGCCTGCTCCTCGGGCTGCCCGGCCACCGGGCTCCATGACATGGACCCAAGGAAGCTTTTGCGCATGGCGGCCCTGGGCATGGACGAGGAACTGGCGAAGAGCGAATGGGTGTGGATGTGCAGCATGTGTCAGCGCTGCATCTACGTCTGCCCCATGAAGATCGACATCCCCCAGCTCGTCTTCAACCTGCGGCGCAACTGGCCCCGCGAGGAACGCCCCAAGGGCATCGTGGGCTCCTGCGACATGGCCCTGCGTTCCGACACCTGCTCGGCCATGGGCGCCACGGAGGAGGACTTCCAGTTCGTGGTGGAGGACGTGCTGGCCGAAGTCCAGGAAATCCAGCTGCCCTTCAAGGACATGAAAGCCCCCATCAACAAACAGGGAGCCAAGTACTTCCTGAACCAGAACTCCCGGGAGCCTGTCACCGAGCCCGACGAAATGGTGCCCCTGTGGAAGATCCTGCACCTCGTGGGCGCGGACTGGACCTACGGGACCAAGGGCTGGGCCGCCGAGAACTACTGCATGTTCATGGCGGACACCGACTCCTGGAAGCATATCGTGGAAGTCAAAGCGAAAGCCGTGGACGACCTGGGGTGTAAATACTGGTTGAACACCGAATGAGGTCACGAACTCTTCGCAGTCCGGGCCGGACTGCAAAAGTTCAAGATTGAGCACAAGTTCGAGATCATCACCATCATCCAGCTCTACGCCAAGTGGATCCGCGAGGGCAGGCTGAAGGTCTCCAGCGACTGGAACAAAGACCTGGGCATCAAGTTCACGGTCCAGGACCCCTGCCAGCTCGTGCGGAAGACCCTCGGCGACCCCGTGGCCGAGGAAATGCGGTACGTGGTCAAGGCCGTGGTGGGCGAGGAAAACTTCATCGACATGACGCCCAACCGGTCCAACAACTTCTGCTGCGGGGGCGGCGGCGGATTCCTCCAGACGCCCTTCGTCGAGGAGCGCCGGACCTACGGCACGATGAAGCTCAACCAGATCTTGAACACGGGCGCCACTTATTGCATCGCGCCCTGCCACAACTGCCACGCCCAGATCCACGATCTGTCCGAGCATTTTGAGGGCGGATTCCACACGGTGCACCTGTGGACCCTCATCGCCCTGTCCCTGGGCATCCTGGGAGAGAACGAACGCACCTACCTGGGTCCCGAGCTTCAGGGAGTGATGATTCCGGAGTGGGAGCAGGAATAATTCCCCTTCGGAAGTGACGGAAAACCAGGCGCCCCGGCATCATCCGCCGGGGCGCCTTTCTTTTCGCGGGAGGCACGCCGGGAAATGACCAGGCGCAGGGGAAAAGCCCGGGCGGATTCCGGGGCCCAGGCCGACCAAAAGCAGGGCCTGGCCATCCTCCTTTCCCTGGCAGTGACCATCCTGGTCCTTTCGCTGCCATTTCTCCACAGGCTCCAGCCCCTGTGGTTCCCCAGGGGATTTCTGCCCAACTACATCCTGGCCCTGGTGGTGGTGTGGGCCATCCTTCTGGTGGCGGTCCTGGCCCAGGCCGTGTGGATCGTCATCCGGCGGTATGTCCGGGAAAAAAAGGGCGTGGGGATGAGCATCTGGCCCGTGTCCTTCATGCTGTCCATGCTGGTGCTCACGCCTATTTCCCTCAAGGCCCATGCCCTCCTCGTTCAGGCGGGCCTCCCCACCGGCTCCCATCTCCGGCCCTTTGATCCGGCCGCCTGGCGCTCCGAGGCATCCACCGCCTTTGACCAGGAGATCAGCCCCCGGGAGCAGATGCTGAAGGATTTGGCCACCAACGTGCTCCCGGGAAAAGGGAAAGGGGAGATCGAGGGTCTGCTGGGCCCCTCCCTGGAGACGGAATACTGGGGCGGGACGGAACAGGCCGACCTCAAGTACTTCATGGGCCAGGAAAGGGACCGTTTCATCAGCATCGATTCTGAATGGCTCTTGATATGGCTGGATGAAAGTGGAAATTTCCAACGCTATAAAATCGTCAATGATTGAAACCCGAGACTTGGAAAGCAGGTGAATGTTGGACGAACTCTTCTACCGCATCTTTGAAAGCCTGCCCCGCCAGGGGCCCGGGGACCCGGGCTCCACCCGCCGGGCCCTCTCGCTTTTGCCCGGCCTTGCCGATGACCTGGCCATCCTGGACCTGGGCTGCGGTTCCGGGGCCCAGACCCTGGATCTCGCTTGGGTGACCCGGGGGACCATCCTGGCCGTGGACAACCACCAGCCTTTCCTGGACATGCTGGCGGCCCGGATGGCGGTGGAGGGGCTTGCCGGCCGGGTGAAGGTCATGAACGCGGACCTCGGACAGCTGAACCTGCCGTCCCGGAGCTTCGACCTGGTGTGGTGCGAGGGCGCGGCCTTCGTCCTGGGCTTCGCCGAGAGCATCTCGTCCTGGAAGGGCTTCCTAAAGCCCGGGGGCTGCATGGCCATGTCCGAGCTCGCCTGGCTCACGGACACCCCTCCCCAGGAGGCACGGGACTACATGGACCAGGTCTACCCGGCCATCACCGGCATGGAGGGGAACCTGGAGATCATCCGCTCCCTGGGCGGGGAGGACCTGGGCCACTTCGTGCTGCCCGAGGCCGCCTGGTGGGACGCCTACTACACGCCCATGGAGATGCGTCTGTCCGCCTTCGCGGAAAAGTACCGGGACGACGGGAAGGCCATGGAGCTCATCCGGCACCTGCAGCAGGAAATCGAGATGTACCGCAAGTACCCGGACGCCTATGGCTACGTGTTCTACGTGGCCCAGTTCGCCTGACGCCGGACAACCGGCGATAGCCGCTTCAAGGCCCAAGTTTCCTGAAAAGCAAAAGGGGCCGCCCAGGGATTCCCCCGGGCGGCCCCTTTTGCTTTTTTTCTCCTGCCCTATCCCATGACCTTTTTCACCTCTTCCGGCACATCCTTCTCGAACGGCTTGAAGTTCCTGCGGAAGTCGTCGGCGAGCTTGTGGGCCCGCTGATCGTATTCAGCCGGGTCCGAGGCCATGTTCCGGGGGTTCAGGATCTCCGGGGGCACGCCGGGGCACTGGGTGGGCATTTCCAGGCCGAAGACCGGGTCCTTTTCAAAGGGCACGTTGTCCAGGGCGCCGGTCAACGCCGCCTTGACCATGGCCCGGGAGTAGCGGATGGACATGCGCCCCACCCGTCCCGCCGGATCCCCGGCCCAGCCGGTGTTGATGAGCCAGCAGGTGACCTGGTGCTTCTGGATGCGTTCCCGGAGAAGTTCGGCGTACACAGGGGGCGGCAACGCCATGAACGGCGCGCCGAAGCAGGTGGAGAACGTGGCCGTGGGCTTGGTGACCCCGGCCTCGGTGCCGGCCACCTTGGCCGTGTAGCCCGTGAGGAAATGGTATTCGGCCTGGGCCGGGGAAAGCCGGGCGATGGGGGGCATGACCCCAAAGGCGTCGCAGGTGAGCATGACGACGTTTTTGGGGTGGCCGCACACGCCGGAACGCAGGGCGGACGGGATGTGGCTGATGGGGTAGGCCGCCCGGGTGTTCTCCGTGAGGGAGTCGTCATTCAAATCCACCCGCCGGGTCTGCTGGTCGATGCCCACGTTTTCCAGGACGGTGCCGAAGCGCCGGGTGGTCTCGTAGATCTCCGGCTCGGCCTCTGGGGACAGGCGGATGACCTTGGCGTAGCAGCCGCCCTCGAAGTTGAAGATCCCCTTTTTGCACCAGCCGTGCTCATCGTCCCCCACGAGCTTGCGCTCCGGGTCGGCGGAAAGGCTGGTCTTGCCTGTTCCCGAAAGCCCGAAGAACAGGGCGCTGTCGCCGTCGGCCCCCACGTTGGCCGAGCAGTGCATGGACAGGACCCGCTCCTGGGGCAGGAGATAGTTCATGATGGTGAACACGCTCTTCTTGATCTCCCCGCCGTAGTGGGTGCCGCCGATGAGCACGAGCTTTTTGCCGATGTTCACGATGATGAACGCCTCGGAATGGGTGCCGTCCATCTCGGGCAGGGCCTGGAACCGGGGAACGTTCAGGATGGTGAACTCGGGAACGTGGGATTCCAGGTCCTCCGCGCTCTTGATCTGGACGAACATGTTCCGGGCGAACAGGCTGTGCCAGGCCGTCTCGGTGATGACCCGGATGGGCCGCCGGAAGTCGCGGTCCGCGCCGGCGTAACAGTCCTGGATAAAGAGGTCCTTGCCCTGGACATAGGCCAGCATCCGGTGAAAGAGTATGTTGAACTTCTCCTCGCTCATCTCCTTGTTCACCTCGCCCCACCACAGCTTGTCCTGGGACGAGGGTTCCCGGACAAAAAATTTGTCCTTGGGCAACCGCCCGGTGTGGTGGCCCGTGCGCACCACCATGGGCCCCAGGTGGGAGATGATCCCCTCCCGGCGGCGCACGGCTTCCTCGTAAAGCCCGGGGGTGGTGAGGTTCCAGTTCACCTGGCCCAGGTTCTTCAATCCCAGGTCCGAAAGCTCCTTCTGCCTTTTTTCATCCAGGGTCATTGCGGTCTCCTTGAAGTCTTGGCGGGCTGTCCAAAGCCTGTTTTTCGATACGTTGATATCTCATCCATGCCCGGTGAGTGGAAATAGTCTGTCATACCAACTTACCAAATAAGTGCCACCAGAAAATCTCCCCTGGCCCCACTTTTTCAAAGGGGGGAACCCGCTTCGATCCCTGCCCGCCCAAAACCGGCCTTTTTGCCGGGCCTGCCTATTTCTTGAAACGGTATCAGGCTTCCGGCAGGGGGGCCGGGGCGGGGAGCACCACCTCTTCAAGCGACCGCTTGGGCACATGGTGGACCCCGGCGTCGTCGCGCCAGTAACGGATGTCGCCATCGGCCCCCATGGGCTCGAGGACCACCTCCTCAAGCGGCCAGCCCAGGGCCAGGACCAGGAGCACATTGAGGTGGTCCGGAAGGGAAAAGGCTTTTGCCAGACCCTTGGCGTTCACCGCGCCGATCATCGCCCCGGCGAGGCCCTTTTCCCGGGCCCCCAGGAGGATGGTCTGGGCCGCGATGCCGTGGTCGCAGCCGGGGTTGGCCGAGATGGAGGTGTCGCAAAGGATCACGATGTAGGCTGCCGGACGCTCCCCCTCGGCCGGGCCCTTCCAGCCCGAGAGGTACGCTGCCCACCCCAGGAGGGGGAACATGCGGACGCAGTCGGCTTCCTCGTGCACCAGGAGGTACTTCAGGGGCTGGAGGTTCCCCGCCGAGGCGGTCACCCGGGCGAGGTCCGCCAGGGCCATGAGGTCGTCCCGGGAAATCCTCCCGGACTCCACGAAGCGGCGGCAGGTGCGGTTGGCGTAAGCCAGATCCCGGATCATGGGGAGCTCCTTGTCTTGGGGCAGGGTTGGGGGTTGGCAGGAAAATTCGTATCGGATGTGACATTATAACCATGCTGAAAAGGTTTGCAAAGACGCCTG
>Ga0180009_10001683_pt1 | contig 26784 bp, 22 predicted proteins | sample OS_PC_MetaG_FD_123537 | JGI IMG/M metagenome (GOLD analysis project Ga0180009, IMG submission 123537) | Groundwater microbial communities from the Aspo Hard Rock Laboratory (HRL) deep subsurface site, Sweden - OS_PC_MetaG | ecosystem: Environmental > Aquatic > Deep subsurface > Groundwater... | reverse complement strand
CGCCGGGGGATTCGAGGATCCCGCCGCCCGTGTCGACCACCAGGTTGCGCCCGGGGTCGAGCCCCTGCAGGGCGCGGAACTCGGCCTCGCGGAAAGCAGCCTCGCCGTCCTCGGCGAAGATGGCGGGGATCGCCTTTCCCGCGCTTCCGGACACCAGATCGTCGACGGCCACCAGGGGCCGGCTGCTCAGAACCCGCAACCGTCCCGCGATGGTCGACTTCCCGCTGCCCATGAATCCGATGAAGGAGGTCCACATGCGGGCATGCTAATACAAAGACCCCCGGCGCACAACGCCGGGGGTCCGGGGATCGGGATCCCGCGGGGGGCTACCAGCCTTCCGGCCTGTAACTCACCTTGCTGTCTTCCACCAGCACGTCCCGTTCGATGTACTCGTCATCCACGATCCTGGGCGTCACGAAGATGACCAGCTCGCGGTTGTTCTGGACCTTGGAGCTGTGGCGGAACAGGGCGCCGAGGACCGGCAGGTCCTGAAGCACGGGGATGCCGGAATCCAGCCGGCTCTCCACCTTGCGGATCAGGCCGGCGATGATGGCGGTCTCACCGTTCTGGACCAGGACCCGGGTGTCGGATTCGCTGGTGTTGATGATGACGCCGCCCTGGACGGTCGCCTGGCTGGACAGGTCGCTGACCTCGTTGTGGACGTCGAGGGTGATCCGGTTCTCGCTGTTGATGTGCGGGGTGACCTTCAGCATGATGCCGATGGTGGTCAGCTGGGTGATGGCGTTGCCGGCCTGGTCGGCGACGATCAGGGGGATCTTCTGCCCCACCAGGATGCTGGCTTCACGGTTGTCGGTGGTGGTGATCACCGGGTTGCTGATCAGGTGCGCCTTGTTGTCGTTCTCCAGGGCCTCGATCTTGACCATCAGGTCGCCCCAGTCCTGGACGGTGCCCACCCGGACGTCCCCGGCGGGACTCTGGATGGGGTTGTCGATCTCGGCGCTGCCGTAGATGTTGCTGCCCGGGCCCTTGAAGTTCGCCAGGGACCAGTTGATGCCCAGCTCCTGGGTGGCCTTCGTGTCCATGTCCACCAGGCGGGCGTTGATCTCGACCTGGGGAGTCTGGCTGTCCAACTGCACGGCCATGTTGCTGATCAGGTCCACGCGGTCCTTGACGTCGTTGACCAGCAGGCTGTTCGTGCGGACGTCCACGTCGATGTTGCCGCGCTCGGTCAGCATCTTCTCAAGGGCATCCTTGACCTCGCTCGCGTTGGCGTAACGCATGGTCACCAGGCCCAGCTGGAGCTGCTCGAGCTCCTCGACCTGCTTGCGCACCCGCTCCGCCGACAGGGTCTCCTGGCGGATGTCCTCCGCCGTGTCGATGCGGTAGATCCCGTTCTCCTCGACGAAGTCGAAACTGTGGGCCCGCAGGATGACCGCCAGGGCCTCTTCCCAGGGGACGTCCTCCAGCTTGACCGTGACCTTGCCCGTCACGCGGGGGGAAGCCACGATGTTCACCCCGGCGAACCCGGCCAGGGAGCGCAGGACCGTGGAGATCTCGGCTTCCTGGACGTCCAGGGAGATGGGCTCGCCCGCGAATTCCCTGACGGCGGGCGCCGTGTCCTGGCCCCAGGCGGGAATCGCCATCACGAGGACCGTGATCAGGACCGCACAGGGAGCGAATCGGTTCCTTCCGAACATGATCAACCCTCCGATTTTTCCAGCTTGAGGACCACCTGGTTGGTGATCCCGTACAAAGTGACCCGCGCGGTCAGGGAGTCCATGCGGATGCTGACGACCCGCCCGTTCTGGACCTTGTCCCCCACCCGCAGGATGTATCCGAATCCGTCGCCGTCTTCCACCAGGGCGAAGCGGTCGTCCTGGCCCCACATCACGCCGACGAGGGTGGCGCTGTGGACGTCGACCAGCTCGCTGGCCGTGCTCTGCTCGTAATCCCCGGACACCAGGACCAGGAAGGGATCGGTCCTGCCGTACGACTGGTAGAAGAACTCGTTGCTGCGGATGGCGTTGATCCTGTCACGGGAAATCTGGGACGGGGACACCGAGCCGGACTCGTCCGCCACGGGATCCTCGGCCGTCTGGGCGGTCGCTCCGGCGGCCGCCAGCAGGCCCAGCAACACCAGCATCAGCAGTTCGGGACGTGCGTATTTCCGTTTCATCTTCAGGCCCCCTAGTGCTTGGCGCCGGCCGCCGCGCCCGGCTTGGCCGCGGTCTGCTGGTTCTGGTTGCTGGCCAGGGTTCCGTCACCCTGACCCTCGTTGACGGGGTCGGCGACGGCGGGCCCGGGCCCGAGGGTGTAGGCGGTCAGGATCATGCTGGTCTTGACCGTCCGCGGATTCTTGTCCTGGTCCTCGGTGCCGCGCAGCTTCAGCTGCGAGACGTTGACGATGCGGTCCAGGTTGGCCAGGCGGCTCAGGAAGATGCCCGTCTGGTGGTACCCGCCCTCGACGGACACCTCGATGGGGTTGTCCGCGTAGAAGCCCTTGGGCGTCGGGGTCTGGGGCCGGAAGAGAGTGAACTCGATGCCCGACTGCTGCCCGGCGGCGGTCACCTTGCGGAGCAGGTCCGGCATCTGGTTCTCGTCCGGCAGCAGGGTCTGGGCCACCTGCCACTGCTCGTGCAGGATGGCGTACTCCTGTTCCACCCGGTCCAGGTTGCGGACCAGCAGGCGGGCCTTCTCCAGGTCCCGGCTCAGCTTCTGGTGCTTGGCGTCCAGTTCCTGGACGACCTGCTTGCGCGCCGAGTAGGTGAAGGGATAGGAAGCCGACAGGAAGTACGTCGGCACCACGACCAGCACCACCAGCACGGCCCCGGCCCAGCGCAGGAATTTGGGATCTTTGACGTCGATGGTCATTGCGGTCCTTCCTTACCCTTCCAGGGGATCGGCCGCCTTGCGGACGGCCTTGGCCTGGGCCTTGAACTTGACGACTTGCACTTCCCCGATCATGCCCTTCTCGGCGACCAGCAGGTCGACCCCGGCGAACCAGGGACTGTCGGTGACGCTCTGCAGGAAGTCGCTGACCAGGAAGTTGGAGAAGGTCACGCCCTCGAGGGCGAAGCTGCCGCCGCCGACCTCCTCGAACCGGGTCAGCCACATGTGCTGGGGCATGCTGCGGTTCAATTCGTCCAGCAGGTGGACCCGGAAGTACCGGTCGCTGTCCAGGCTGGTGATGACGTCCAGCCGGTCGTTCAGGTCCTTGCGCTGCTGATTCAGCTGCTTGATCTTCGCGATCTGGGGGGCCAGCTCGCGCGTCTCGGCCTCCTCCTGGGCGATGATCGTCTCCAGTTCCCCGATCTGGCGGGACTGGAAGTGGTAGACCGCCCCGATGGCGACGAAAGACGCCAGGACCAGGGCCAGGGGCGCGAAATTGGCCAGGTTGGGCAGGCTCAGGCTGCGCCTGGTGACGATCTCGTCGCGGGGAAGCAGGTTGATCCTGATCATGACTCAGACCCCCTCTCGCAAAGCCAGGCCCACGCAGACGGTCAGCAGGGGACTGAGCTCGGCTGCCTCGCCTTCGGCGAAGAGCTCCGGTTTGTAGTCCAGGGCCGCCAGGGGATCGGAAACCTCGCTGGGCACCCCGTACTGCTCGGCCAGGAAGCCCAGCAGTCCGGGCAGGTGGGACCCGCCGCCGCTCAGGACGATGCGGTCGATGCCGGTGGCCTCGCCCGACGTCTTCAGGTAGGACAGGCTGGGCTCGAGGCCCTGGTAGATCTCCATGCCCACCGAGCGGACGATGTCGCTGACCAGCTGGACGTCGACCTCCTCGACGTCGCCGCGGGCCACCCGCTGGGCGGTCTCGTAGGTCAGGCCCAGCTGCTTCTGGAATTCCTCGATGAAGTGGGCGGTGCCGAGGGGCAGGTCGCGGGTGAAGTACGGGACCCCGTCCTTGATGATGTGGACGTTGGTCACGCCGCCGCCGACGTCCAGCAGGGCGACGAACTCGCCCGACGGCCCGGGCGCCTCGGGCGCCTCGTCCTCACCGCCGGAGAACGGGTCGGGATCCTCTTCCCGGTCGACCGGGGCCTCGTCGGTCTCCTCGGCCGGGACGGCCTTGCCCTTGCCGTGCGCGGCCAGGTACTCCCAGGCGTTCTGGTTGGCGAACGACGCCACGTCGATGACCAGGGGATTGAAGCCGGCGTCCCGGATGAGCTCGGCGTGGCCCAGGATCATGTCCTTCTTGGCGGCCACCAGCAGCAGTTCCATCTGGTCGGCGCCGATGTCCGGCTGGAGGATCTGGAAGTCGAGGGTGATGTCGTCGATGTCGAAGGGGACGTGCTGTTCGGCTTCCCAGTAGATGGCCTCCCGGGCGTCCTCCTCGCTCATCTTGTCCATCACGATCTTCTTGACGATCACGGCCCGGCCGGCGACGGCGCTGGCGACCGGCTCGTTGGGGATCTCGGCCTTGTCGGCCGCCTCCTTGATCGCCTCGATGACCAGTTCGCGGTCCATGATCTCCCCGTCCACGATGGCCTCGGGCGGAAGGTCCGCCATGCCGAAGTGGGTCAGGATCGGACGCTCGCCGGAGACGTCGAGGCGGAGGCACTTGACGACGTTGGAGCCGATGTCCAGGCCGATGAGTGATTTCCGCTTGCGATTGAGAAATCCGAACATGTCAAGCCTACCTTGCTGTTCGTGCTTATTGCCGGGAATCCCCTTACCCCGGGTATCCCCTGGGGGCGAACCGCAACATGCGTGCCACCTGGATCATCGTCCGGGGAAAAGACTCCTTGAGTCCTTTTTGCCGGTATTCGTCGAGGAATCGGGAATTTGGGGGGAACGAACCGGGGCGGGGGTTTCAGGCGGGTTTCCCGCCAGGATCGGCGGGCGGCAGGGATGTCAGAAAGCTCCCAGGTACCAGGCAAAAATCTCCCCCCCCCACAGATGGACGACGGCCCCTCCTGCGGCAAGGAAAGTCCCGAAGGGGAGCTTCGCGGAACCATCGACCCTTCCCCGGCCGCGCGCGACCGCGTAGATCGTGCCCAGCAGGGCGCCCGCAAAAAGCACGGCCAGGACGCCCCAGGGTCCCACGAAGGCTCCCAGCATGCCCATGAGCATCACGTCGCCCCCGCCCATGCCGACGACCCCGCGCACGGCCTTGTAGACCCAGGTGACGGCGAGGATGGATCCGGCGCCCGCCACCACGCCCAGCAGGGCCTGGTCGAGGCCGGGCGGCGCCCATACGGAGGTCACCAGGCCGATGACCGCACCTGCGATGGTCAGGGTGTGCGGAATGATCATGTGCTCCCAGTCCACCAGCGCGATCACCAGCAGCAGCAGGAGCAGGAGTCCAGCGGCCAGACCGTGCACGGTCCAGCCGAAGCGCAGCAGGCCCGCGACCAGGCTCAGGGCTCCCGCGGCCTCCAGCAGGGGATACCGCACGGGAATGCCCGTCCCGCAGCGGCGACAACGGCCCCGCAGGACGATCCAGCTGAGCAGGGGGACGTTGTCGAACCAGGCGACGCGGTTCCCGCAGCCGGGGCAGAAGGACCGCGGCCCCACGACGCTGAGGTTGCGCGGCAACCGGTAGACCAGGACGTTGGCGAAGCTGCCGAGGCAGGCGCCCAGCCAGACGGCCACAGCCCAGAAAGGCAGCAGGGGCATTCCCGCCGGGATGACGGCGGCCTGGGCGGCGGGCAGGACGGATGCGATCGGCAGTCCGGTCATGGTCAGAGCTCCGGGATGGGTCCGATGAATTCGGGTCCGTAGGTGCGCTGGATGGTGATCCGGCGGGTGATCTTCTCGATCATGGTCACGGCCAGATCCTTCATCTGGGGATTGGACGTGGACTCCAGCAGGGTCCTCCACAGTTCCAGGGACACCGTGTCGTCGCCGGCCCGCTGGCGGGCGAAGGCGGCGAAGCGGCGCTCGCGATCGGTTGCGTCGGGGCACTCCCCCGCCTGTTCGAACCAGAGGGCCGCCCGGGGGTAGTCCTGCTCGAAGACATAGTACATGAAGCCGACGGCGAAGTGCAGCCGGGCGTTGCCGGGGTTGTGCAGGATGCCCCTCTTGAGCACGTCGTGGGACTTGGCGAAGTCCCCGAAGTCCGACCAGGCCACCAGCGAGGCGAAGTGGTAGGCCTCGACGAACCGGGGATCGAGCCGGGTGATCCCGTCGATCAGCAGATCGAAGTAGCGGAGGTCGTTGAAGCCCTTGGCGAAGGCCCCGTAGTACTGGATGAAGCGGAACCAGAGGTAGTCGGCCACGGCCTCGCGGAACCCCAGGGAGGATTCCACCAGGAACCTGCCCGAGGGGAAGTAGAGCCGCTCCTGGCTCTCGGGCGCCGTGGCCCGGGTGTCCAGGATGGTCAGCGATCCGATCATCATGGCCAGGAGGATTCCCGCCAGTGCGATCCTGCCCATCCGCGCGGCGTCCATGGGTTACCCCCTCAACGCCCGGCGCTGGAAGACGGCGCCCGCCAGGATCAGCAGCAGGCCGGCGTAGCCGACGCCGTAGACCGTGGCCAGAAGCAGGTGGGAGGCGGCGATCGTCTCGCCGTGCACCACGGCCCCGCGCATGTTGAAGACCTCGAGATTGGGCAGGAGGTAGTAGATGACGTTGAACAGCTTCTGCTGGAAGGGGGTTCCCTGCAGGGCGCCGAAGTCCCGGATGGACTGGCTCAGGTGCCCGGCCACGAAGGTCCCCAGGGTGAAGATGGCCGCCAGCGGGGCGGAGACGCAGGTGCTGAAGAACACGACCACCGCGTTGATCAGGACCAGCTCCAGCAGGGTCAGGTAGATGGCCCCGAGATAGGCCGGGGAGAAGCTGCCGGGGGCCATCAGGAGCATCAGCATGAACAGGACGCCCATGAGGCCGAGCATGCTGACCAGGGTCAGGTTCAGGCCCAGGAACTTGCCCAGCAGGTACTGGCGCCGGCCCACGGGCTTGGACAGGATGGTCACGATGGTGCCCTTTTCCACTTCCTTGCGGACCATGTTGCTGCCCACCAGCAGGACCACCAGCATGCCGAACACGACCATGGCGGCCAGCCCCACGTCGGTCATGATCTTGCCCTGCGCCCCGATGGTCAGGGGGGACAGGACCGCGGTGCTGGCGAGCATCACGAAGCCGAACATGCCGACCAGGTAGAAGATCCGGTCGCGGACGGTCTCGCGGAAGGTGCTGACGGCGAGGGTCGAGATGGTGCGCATCATCGTGCGTTCTCCTCCTGCTCGTGCAGCTGGAGGAAGAGATCTTCCAGTCCCGTGTGGACGGTGTCGACGCTCAGGACGGTCCGTCCCTGGCGGTGGCAGTGGTCGAGAAGTTCCCGCAGCGCGTCCACCGGTCCGGCCTCGACCCGCTGGACGTCGCCCTCCAGGCGCCACCGCCAGCCGGCCAGGTCGTCCCCCGACCGGCCCGCGGGGCAGGCGAGGTTCACGCGATAGCCGGTGCCCTCGCTGAGCTGGGCCAGGGACCGGGTGGCCACCAGCCTGCCGCTCTGCAGGACGGCCACCTCGTCGGCCAGCATCTCGATGTCGGGCACGATGTGGGAGGACAGGATGATGGTCTTGCCCTGCCGCCGCAGGTCCAGCAGCAGCTCCCGGACCTCGCGCCGGCCCAGGGGATCCAGGCCGGACATGGGTTCGTCCAGGATCAGGAGCTCCGGATCCCCGAGCAGGGTCTGCGCCAGGCCTATGCGCTGGAGCATGCCCTTGGAGTACTTGCTCAACCGGCGGCCACCGAACTCCTGCATGCTGACCAGCTCGAGGCAGCGGTCGATCCTCCCCTCCCGGTCGGTGCGGGGAACCCCCAGCAGGTCGGCGTAGAAGGCGAGCAGCTCGCGGCCGCTGAGGTGCTCGAAGAAGTAGGGCCGTTCGGGCAGGTAGCCGATGCGGGCCCGGGTGCGCGGATCGTCGTGGGGACGGCCCAGGATGGAGATGCTGCCGTGGTCAGGCCGCACCAGATCCAGGATGCAGTTGATGGTGGTCGTCTTGCCCGCTCCGTTGTGCCCCAGGAGGGCGAAGATGGTCCCCGGGGTCACGCTGAACGAGATGCCCGCGATCCCCCGCAGCCGGCGGCGGAGGAAGCCCGAGCGGAAGTCCTTGTGCAGATCGGCCACCTGGAGGGCGGGCGCCTCGGCGATCCGTCCGGCCGGCCGCTGGGGCGCCGCGGGCGCGGTGATCTCCGCGAGCTGGCGCTCCAGGAACCCGGTCCCTTCGGGATCGGTCCCGGACCGTGGTCCGATTGTTGCCACCTGCTGAACGCTCACCGTCCACCTCCGGTCCGAATCCTCACCTGGCGCCGCCCAGGCGCTCCGATTCCCGTTTCCCGGGAGACCCATGCAACGAGGGTGCCACGGGACCGGGCGGTCCCGCGGCGCGCCTCCCCGATCGATCTATTGCCCGTTGGAAAGGGTCAGGATGACGGCATCCCTGCCGAAGGCGGTGATCCGGTAACCTGTGAGGATCCCGCCGGCGACGATGGGTTCGATGCCCACCTCGCCCGGGGCGCCGGCGGCGGCCCCGTACTGGGGCTCGCTGGCCGCACTGGTGAAGGGGTTGATCATCATGCCGGCTCCCGGCAGCAACGGGGTCAGGCTCCCGGCGTCGGTGGAGTAGATGCCGTCGTTCGACACCGCGTAGTCCTCGACCGCCAGCTGCAGGGTGTGGGCGTTGGTGCAGGTCCCCGCCTCCTTGGCGTGGTCCCTGAGATTGGCGTAGTTGGGAATGGCGATGGCCGCCAGCAGCCCGATGATGACCACGACGATCATCAGCTCGATCAGGGTGAATCCTTTGGCATCGGTCATGGTGTCCCTCCAGGTGTCAGTTCCCGCTGCTGGTCAAGGTCACCAGGACCCGTGATCCCCCGGCGGGGCCGAAACCCCAGGCCCGGATCACGTAGTCCTTTCCCCCGGTGGGTGAAGCGTAGGTCAGGTCGCCGGGCGCTTCCCGGAAGCGCACCCGGTCCCCGTTGAAAGGGTTCCGCGGGGCTCGGCGGCCCGGCAGATAGGGGACGAGGTCGAGCGGGTCGGTCGGATAGGTTCCGAAGTTCCGGGCCGCGTAGCTCTCGGCGGCCAGCTGGAAGGTCGCGGCGTTGCCCCGCAGGGCCGCCAGGCGTGCCGCCGCCTCCAGGCGGTTGAGGACCGGAAGACCGGCGACCAGGGTGAAAGCCAGGAGCAGCGAGAGGGCCCCTCCGGCGAGCAGGAGATCCGAACTCCGGGGCCTGGGGATGCGCAGGGATGTCAGCGGTTTCCACACGGCGGCCACGTCCTCCTTCCCGGGTCCCGTCCTCCTCCTGAAGCGAACGGGGCGGAACCGGCCTTGACCAGTTCCGCCCCGCGATCGTCGCTGACCGGTGGCTTACTGGCCGCTGGTCAGGGTCAGGATGGTGGCTTCCTTGCCGAAGCCCGTGATCGTGTAGCCCACGTTCACGCCGCCCTGAGCGACAGCCTGGATCCCGACCTGGCCGATGGCGCCGGCAACGGCTCCATACTGGGGCTCGGTGGCCGCGCCGGTGAAGGCGTTATCCAGAAGGGCGCCGCCCGGGAGCAGCGGGGTGAGGTCCGCACCAAGGTCGGAATAGATCCCGTCGTTGCGGACGGCGAAGTCCTCGGCGGCCAGCTGCACGGTGTGAGCGGCGCCCTTGACCTTGGCTTCCTTGGCCCGGTCCTGCATGCTGATGAAGTTGGGGATCGCGATGGCGGCCAAGATGCCGATGATGACGACCACGATCATCAGCTCGATCAGAGTAAAGCCCTTGCGATTAATCACTATCCGTCCTCCTTGTGGCGGTCCGTGGACCCCTGGTTCAGGCAAGGGCGTCGTGCCCTTCCCGATTCACCTGCCTGTGGCGGGCAACCATTTGCAATGGCCGTGCCACCTGCAGCGCGAATTTTCCTGTTCACTACTTCGTTGATTTCCAACAAGTTCCGCTCGACTGCATCATTCCGGGCCGATCTTCCGGGTCATTTTTCCTTGCAGGATGCCGCCCGGGGTCGCGAATTGCCGGGCAATTCGGCCGCGGAGCCGGCCTCCGCTCAGGCCTCCACGGGTTCGCACTCGGATTCGCGGATGACCGAGTCGACGCCCTCGACCAGTTCCTCCACCGGGACGTCCCGGTCCTCGGCGGCCTCGGCGGCGAAATCCTCCTCGCCCTCCTCCCCGTCCTGCACGCCGTACTTCTTCAGCTTGCGGTACAGGGTGGAGGCGTTGATGCCCAGGATCTCCGAGGTCTGCTTGCGCGCGCCCGCGCACTGCTCCAGGACGGACAGGATGTGGGCCTGCTCGAGATCCTCCAGGGTCACCTGGCCCCCCACCCGCAGGGTCGAGATGAGGGTCCCCTCCGCCGGTCCGGCCTGCCGGATGTGCTCGGGCAGGTCCCGGGGGTTGATCTTCTCCCCTTCGCGGATGATGACCGCGCGCTCGATGACGTTCTCCAGCTCGCGCACGTTGCCCGGCCAGTCGTAGGCGGCCAGGATCTGCATCGCGGCCTCGTCGATGATGCTGCCCAGGTTGCCCTGGTATTCGCCGGGGCAGGTGCGCTTGAGGAAGTGGTCCACCAGCAGGGGGATGTCGTCCTGGCGCTCCCGCAGGGGCGGCAGGATGAGCGGGATCACGTTGAGCCGGTAGTAGAGGTCGGTGCGGAAGTTGCCCTTGGCCACCTCGTCCTCGAGATCGCGGTTGGTGGCGGCGATGACCCTCAGGTCCACCTTGACCGGGCTGCTGCTGCCCACGGGATAGACCTCGCGCTCCTGCAGCATGCGCAGCAGCTTGACCTGGATCGAGTGCGGCGTCTCCCCGATCTCGTCCAGGAAGATGGTCCCGCCCTCGGCCTGCCGGCAGAACCCGTCGTGGTCGCGGTCGGCCCCGGTGTACGAGCCCTTGACGTGACCGAAGAGCTGGCTCTCCAGCAGGCTCTCGGGAATGGCCCCGCAGTTGATGGCCACGAAGGGCCCGTCGGCGCGGTGGCTGCCCTGGTGGATGGCCTGGGCGATGAGCTCCTTGCCGGTGCCGCTCTCGCCGTTGATCAGCACGGTGGCCGAGGTGGCGGCGATCTTGTCCACCATCTTGAAGACCGAGCGCATGCGCGGGCTCTGCCCGATGATGCGCTTGCGGCCCTTGTTCTTCGACAGCTCGCGCCGCAGCTCCTGGTTCTCGGTGCGCGCCTGGCGCAGGGCCAGGGCGTTGCGGACGACCATCTTGATGTCGTCGTTCTTGCAGTGCTTCTGCAGGTAGCTGAAGGCGCCCAGGTTCACCGCGTCGATGGCCGACTGCTCGCTGGCGTAGGCCGTCATGATGATGACCGGCATGGTCGGATCCAGGCCCTTGACCCCCTTGAGCAGCTGGATCCCGTCCATCTTCGGCATCTGGATGTCGGTCATGACCACGTCGAAGGAATTCCGCTCGAACGCCCGCAGGGCGTCGGCGCCGGAATTCACGGTCTCGACCTGGTAGCCTTCCTTCTGCAGGAGGATGGAGAGGTATTGGCACATGGATTCTTCATCGTCGACGACCAGTATCCTGCCCAGGGCCATGGGGTGTCTCCTTGGAACGATGGCAAAATGCAGTACATGGGGGATATCGACCGCGGGGGGCGCAGCTTTAATCGAAAAACGGGAAATCCAGATAATTTTCAGAGGGCGAAGGGGGTCCGGATTGGGGACCCGGTTCTCCGGCGGCCGTGCAGAATGCACGAAAGCCCACCGGAAAGCGGCCTGCCGTGCGCCTGCCCGTGATTCCCGAGGGGCGGGTCAGGAGACCAGGATCGCTCCCGGATCGGCGGGGACCGGGAGATCGGACCCGGGATCGTCCCCGGAAAGGTCGAGGTCCCGGCGGGGCGGTTCGAGGGGCCACAGGACGGTGAACCTGGCCCCGCCGCCGGGGGCGTCGCCGGCCACGACCCGGCCGCCGTGGGAGGCGGCGATGCGGGCGACCATGGCCAGACCCAGCCCGGTGCCCTTCTCCTTGGTGGTCTTGAAGGGGGCGAACAGCTGCTCGCGGATGTCCTCCTCGATGCCGGGGCCGTTGTCGGTGACTTCCAGCTCGCAGCTCTCGCCGTCGTCGCAGCGGCGGAGCAGGAGGGTGATCCGGCCCTGGTAGCCCATGGCCTCGCAGGCGTTGATGACCAGGTTCAGGGTCAGCTGGGTCAACTGGCCCGGATCGGCGGTCAACTGCAGGTGCCCGGGTTCGCACTGGGACCGCAGCTCGACCTTCCCGCCGTGGGCCGCCACGTGCTGGCCGATCTGCAGGCTGATCTCCTCGAGGAACTCCGCGCCGCGGAACCGCCGCAGGGACACCGGACGCATCCGCGAGTAGGCCAGGAAGTCGTTGATGATCGTGTTGACCCGGCCGCTTTCCTTGAGGATCAGGGACATCAGCTGGTCGAGGTGGCCGTCGAGATCCAGCTCGCCCGCCATGATCTCGATGCTGCCCCGGATGCTCGCCAGGGGGTTGCGGATCTCGTGCGCGATGCTGGCGGCCAGCTCTCCGACGGCGGCCAGGCGGTCGGCCTCCCGCATCCGGGCGGTCATCTCCTTCTCGCGCGTCAGGTCGGTGAAGATCGCGATGGCCCCGATGACCGCGCCGTCGGTGGTGGTCACGGGGTTGACGTTCAGGCCCAGGGGCATGGTCCGGCCCCGGGAGGTGACCTGGACCTCGCCGCGGTGGACCGAGGGCGAACCCAGGGCCACCGGCTGGATGATGGCCGCCAGTTCCTCCATCCCCCCGGACATCACCAGCTTCAGGGGCTTGCCCAGGAGCTCCTCCTCCGTGCAGCGGAGGATCGTGCAGGCGGCGGGATTGGCCCGGGTGATGCAGCCGCCCGGATCGACGGTGATGAGCCCGCTGCGGATGTTGTCCAGGATGTTGCGGACCTCGCACCTGGTCTTCTCGATGATCAGGTCGTTGCGGACCTGCTGCATGCGGCGGACCGCGAGGCGCCGGGACAGGGCGCCGCTGAGCATTCCCGTGAAGATGAACAGGGACATGTGCAGGGCGGTGACCAGCACGGGCCAGCCGTGCAGGTAGTCGAGTTCGGTGCCGGTCCCGGTCAGCAGCCAGCCCAGGGCCAGGCCGAAGTGGCCGCCGCCCGTGAAGATGGCGGCGCACCCGGCGATGGCCATGGCCGCCCGGGAGCCCAGGAAGTAGGCGCCGAGCATGATGGGCACGACGAAGACCAGGGGAAAGGCGGAGTACGGCCCGCCGGTGAAGTTGACCAGCAGCCCGAGGCACACCGTGTCGGCCGCCAGCTGGCCGGCCAGGAGGATCCGCGTCGGAACGCCGGCCTGGCTGACCGCCCAGGCCACGGCCAGCGTGGTGGCCATCAGGCCCAGGGATCCCACGACGCCAGGCAGGGCGACCTGTTCCGGAGAGATGAGACGCAGCAGGACGGCGATCCCGGCCAGCATCAGCGCCAGCCCCCCCCGCCATTGCAGCAGCCGGCGGTTGGGGTCCCGGCGCACGGGGCCGCCGCCCGGCAGCGGGCCCCGTCTCCCCACACCCGTGCTCAAGCCTAACCTCCCACGATGCTCGACATCTTGAACATCGGCAGGTACATGGCCACCAGCATACCGCCGACCATGGTGCCCATCAGGACGATCATCAGGGGTTCGATGGCCGCGGTCAGGGCCTCGACGGCCGCATCGACCTCGTCGTCGTAGAAGTCGGCGATCTTGGCCAGCATCTCGTCCAGGGCGCCGGTCTGCTCGCCGATGCCGATCATCTGCACCACCATGGGCGGAAACACGCCGCTCTCCTTCAGGGGCATGGCGATGGTGTCGCCCTGGCTGATGCTCTTGGAGGTCTGGTTGATGGCCTTCTGGATGACGCTGTTCCCGGCGGTCTTGGCCGTGATCTCGAGGCCCTGGAGGATCGGGACGCCCGAGCCGATCAGGGTGCCGAGGGTGCGGGTGAAGCGGGCGACCGCCGACTTGCGCAGCACGGTGCCCAGGACCGGGATCCGCAGGGCCAGCTTGTCGGTCTGCATGCGCCCGCCGGGGGTGGCGCGGTACCGATTGAAGGCGAAGGTCAGGGCGGCGGCCGAACCGGCGAGCGCCCACCAGTAGGCCTGCAGGAAGTTCGAGATGCCCATGACGATGCGCGTGGGCGCCGGCAGGGTGCCGCCGAAGTCCGAGAACATCTTGGCGAAGACCGGGATCACGAACAGGAGCATGAAGATGCAGGCTCCGCCGGCCACCGTCAGCACGATGGTCGGATAGGTCATCGCGCCCTTCACCTTGCGCTGCAGGGCGTCCGCCTTCTCCAGGAAGACCGCCAGACGGCCCAGGATCACGTCCAGGATGCCGCCGGCCTCGCCCGCGGCGATCATGTTGACGTAGAGGTCGGAGAAGACCCGGGGGTGCTTATCGAGCGCCTCGGCCAGGGTGGAGCCGCCCTCGACGTCGGACGTCACCTGCTGGACCACCACCTTGAAGTGGGGCTTGTCCAGCTGGCGGCCCAGGACGTCGAGGCACTGGACCAGGGGCAGACCGGCGTTGACCATGGTGGCGAACTGGCGGGTGAAGACCGAGAGGTCCTTCACCCCCACCCCCTTCTTCTTGAGGAAGCCCAGCTGGATCTCCTTGGGCTTCTTCTTCATGGAGGTGATGGTGATCCGGCGTTTCCGCAGGTATTCGCCGAGTTCCTTGCGGTCCTCGCACTGGTATTCGCCGGAAAGGACGTCGCCCTTGGCCGTCCGCCCCTTCCAGATGTATGTCGTGGCGCTCACGGGTATCCTCCGCTGCTTCAGGTTTTCAGGCCGACGGGTTCACCGAGCATCTGCTGGAGCTCCTGGATGTCGGGGCTGCGCCCCATGGCCTGCTCCAGGGAGATCCACTTGTTCACAACCGCCTGGTAGAGCGACTGGTTCATGGTCTGCATGCCGTACTTCTGACCGGCCTGCATGTGGCCGTAGATCTGGTGGGTCTTGTTGTCGCGGATCATGGCCTTGATGGCCGGCGTGCACACCATGATCTCCAGGGTCAGCGCCCGTCCGCCGCCCCGCGCCCGCGGGATGAGCTGCTGGGTGAGCACGCCCAGCAGGCTGAACGACAGCTGCGAACGCACCTGGTTCTGCTGCTCGGGCGGGAACACGTCGATGATCCGGTTGATCGACTCGAAGGTGCTGTTGGTGTGCAGGGTGGCCAGGGCCAGGTGGCCGGTCTCGGCGATGGTCAGGGCGGCCTGGATCGTCTCCCTGTCCCGCATCTCGCCGATCAGGATCACGTCGGGATCCTGCCGCAGCACGTACTTCAGGGCGGCCGGGAAGCTCTTGGTGTCGCTGTTGACTTCCCGCTGGTTCACGATGCAGCCCTTGTGCTGGTGCACGAACTCGATGGGGTCCTCGATCGTGATGATGTGGCCCTTGCGGCTGGTGTTGATGGTGTCCAGCATGGTGGCCAGGGTGGTGGACTTGCCGCTGCCCGTGGGGCCGGTCACCAGGACCAGGCCCTGGCTCTTGCGGATCAGGTCGCGGCAGACCTGGGGCAGTCCCAGCTCCTCGAAGGTGTTGATCTTGTAGGGAATCTGGCGGATGGCCATGGAGACCACGCCGCGCTGCTGGAAGACGTTGGCCCGGAACCGGCTGATGCCCTGGACCCCGAAGGACAGATCCAGCTCCTTCTCGACCTCGAAGCGTTTCTTCTGCTCCTCGTTGAGGATGCTGTAGGCCAGGCGCTGCGTCTCGTCGCCGGTCAGGACGGGAAACTGGGTCGTGGCGATGTTGCCGTCGATCCGGTACTGGGGCGGCAAACCTGCCGTGATGTGGAGATCGCTGGCCCCCTTGGCCACCATCTCCTCGAGCAACTCTCTCATCCCCGCCATATGCGATCTCCTCCTGATGGGCGACTAGTCGGCAACTGCGGTCTCCCGCAGGACTTCCTCGATGGTGGTGATCCCCTTCTGGATCTTGACCAGACCGTCCTCGCGCAGGGTCAGCATGCCCTGCTTGACCGCCATCCTCCGGATTTCCGCGGTCGAGGCCCGATCCAGGATCTGTTCCCGGATCTCCGAGGTGATCGGCATCACCTCGTAGAGCCCCTGGCGGCCGGAGTAGCCGGTCCCCGCACACTTCTCGCAGCCCTTGCCGTGGTAGACCGTGGTCCCCGCGGGCAGGCCGATGTCCGTCAGGGCCTCGGCCGAGAGCTCCATCTCCGCCTTGCAGTTCTTGCAGATCCGGCGCACCAGGCGCTGGGCCATGATGAGCACCGTCGACGAGGCGACCAGGAACGGCTCGATCCCCATGTCGATCATGCGGTTGACCGTGCTGGGGGCGTCGTTGGTGTGGAGGGTCGAGAGCACCAGGTGGCCGGTGAGGGCCGCCTTGGTGGCGATGCCGCCGGTCTCCAGGTCGCGGATCTCGCCCACCATCACGATGTTCGGGTCCTGCCGCAGGAACGCCTTCAGGGCCGCAGCAAAAGTCAGGCCCACCTCTTCCTTGACCTGGACCTGGTTGATGCCGTCGATGTTGTACTCGACCGGATCCTCGGCCGTCATGATGTTCAGATCGGGATTGTTCAGCTTGGCCAGGCAGGAATAGAGGGTGGTCGTCTTGCCGGACCCCGTGGGGCCGGTGACCAGGACCATGCCGAAGGGCTGGGCGATGGCGTGGTAGATGTCCCTGATGGCCTTCTCTTCCATGTTGAAGTCGGCCAGATCCAGGTTGAGGTTGCCCTTGTCCAGGATACGCATCACGACCTTTTCGCCGTAGATGCAGGGCAGGGTCGAGACGCGCAGGTCGATCTTCTTGTTGCCGACCTTCAATTTGATACGGCCGTCCTGCGGAATCCGGCGTTCTGCAATGTCCAGCTCGGACATGATCTTCAAACGGCTGGTGATGGCGTTCTTGAGCTTGATGGGCGGCTCCATGACCTCCTGGAGGATGCCGTCGATGCGGTAGCGCACCCGCATGTGCTTCTCGTAGGGTTCGATGTGGATGTCGCTGGCCCCGACCTTCACCGCTTCGGCGAGCAGGGTGTTGACCAGCTTCACCACCGGCGCGTTCTGGCCCTCGCTGCCGGTGATGTCCTCGTCGTCGTCCTCCTCGACGAGCTCGATGTCGTCCTCGAGGCCGCCGATGATGTCCGCCAGGGTGTCCGCAGTCGCGTAGAACTTGTCGATGGCCTTGCGGATGGCCATCTCCCCCACCACGGCCGGCTGGACGTCCAGACCCGTGATGAACTTGATGTCGTCGATGGCGAAGATGTTGCTGGGATTGGCCATGGCGACGGTCAGCACCCGGCCCCGGCGGCTGACGGGCAGGACCTGGAACTTGCGGGCCACGTCGCCGGGGACCAGGTCGATGCACTCGATGTGCACGTCGGCCTTGTCCAGGTCGATGACCGGCAGGTTGTAGACCTTGCCCAGGAATTCGGTGAGGGTCGGTTCGTCCAGGGTGCCGGCCCGCACCAGGGACTGGCCCAGGGACCCGCCCTCCTTCTTCTGGATCTCGCGGGCCTTGGCCAGGTCGGCCTCGGTGATCAGACCGGCCTCCAGGAGCCTGGTCGCCACCTTGTCCTTGTTCACAGTCATCGAGCCAGTATTCATCGGGAGCATTCCCCATTTGGGCGTCACTGGTCCGTATCGTGCACAACCCCTGCCCGGCGGTCCGGTGGGGATTCTTCTCGTCCTTGGTGTGTTCGGACGGTATCGCGGGGACTTTACAGGGATTTCCGGGGGCTCAGGATTTCCCCGGGTTCCCCGTCGCTCCGGGCTGGGCCCCGTAGTCCACCAGGCTGTCCAACAGGGCGGCCAGCCGGGGTCCGATGCCCTTGACCCGCTTGAGATCCGCCGCCGAACGGAACACCAGGCCCTCGCGCCGGGCCTCGGCGATCCTCCCTGCCAGAACGGGGCCAACCCGGGGCAGAAGGGTCAGACTGTCCTCGCTGCAGTGGTTGATGGGAAGGGGGTCGGTGAGGACGCGAGGCGGGTCGGGGGCCCGGTCGCCGGGGACGGAACCGGCCGCCTCAAGCACGGCGGGCTCGAGAACGCCGGGCCGCCAGCCGCCGTCCGGCCCGAGCAGGACCTCCCGCCTGAGGAGGCGGCCGCCGGCGAGGATCGCCGCGACCAGCAACACCATCGCGGCGTGGCGCAGCCCGTCCCGGCGCCGGGGCCCGGGCGCAGAGGTCAGTGGGTGAAGGTCCAGGACAGGCGCATGTCCAGTTCCCCCGGGCTGGCGTAGGAGGCCGCCGTCTGCCGGTACTTGTCCCCCGTGAGGTTCCGGAAGGCCAGGGAGATGTGCGCCCCCACCAGGCGGAAGCCCACGATCAGGTCGTGGACCGTCCGGCCCGGAATCAGGGTCGACCGGGTCACGTCCCAGGGGTCGTGCATCTGCGGCACCCGGGTCGTGAAGAGGCCCAGTTGCAGGATCCCGTCCTCGGCGAAGAAGTGGTTCTCCCAGAGCAGGCGCAGGCGCAGGTATTCCTCCGGAGGGAGGAACGCCGCCCGGCCCCGGGTCTCCTCGATATCCTGCCATGTCTGCTCGATGAAGATCCTTCCCCAGCCGAGAAAGCGGCCTTCCCTGCCGAGGGAGGCGGTCACGCGGGAGGTATCCATGGCCAGCGCGTTGTCCCAGCGGCCGCGGTCCGCAGCGTCGGCCGCCGCGACCCAGGTGATGCCGTCGGACAGGCTGGTCCTGGCGGCATCCACCGCAAGATCGATGCCCATCAGGCTCAGGGCCACCCGGGCACCCAGACGGGTGGTGTTCTCCCGGGCCAGATCCCCGTTGGGCTCGAGCACGAGTTCCCGGCCGGCGACGTCGCGGCGCAGAACCGTCACCAGTTCGTCGCTGCGGGGGGCGCGGCCCCCCTGCTCCCAGAAGACGGTCCAACTCGGGCGGGAGGAATCATGGGAAAGGGCGGCCCGGTAGGCGGGATCCCAGCCGAGGCGATCGGTCCAGTCGCCCGCGGCTTCCGCGGTCGCCCGCGCTCCGGCCAGGCGCACGCCCGTGGTGAACCCGACCCTGGCCGTCTGACCATCGGCGGCCTGGGGCCCGCCCAGGCCGGCGGCCCAGGCCGTGTCCGCGCCGGTGTCGTTGACGGTCCAGTTCTCCAGGGAAATCCGCAACCGGGTCAGGGGTAAGCGGGACGGGCGGTCCGGGGCGGCCTTCCTCGCCAATTCCTCCTTCTCCCCGGCCGGCGGGGAACCGGCGAGGCTCGCGTTCGAATCGGCGGCCGCGGTCCCGGCGGGAACGGCGGCGAGGGAATCGGGGGACACCGACGCGAGGGAATCGGGGGACACCGATTCGAGGGAATCCCCGGGTGCAACCGGGCCCTCCATCCGGGAGGCGGCCCACCAGGAATCCCCGAACAGGGCCACATCGACGATCAGGCCTTCCCGGCCGGTTTCGAGCATCCGCAGGGACTCGATCCCGTCTTCGGGGACGTCGCCCCAGGCGACGTCCCGGTTGCGCCAGAACATGGAGGTCTGCAGGCCCAGCCTGCCCCACCGGCCCTGCATGGAGGCGGCGATGCCGTCATCCCAGATCTCCTGGTGGTCGGCGCCGAGCGCGGGCAGGGCGTCCTTGGTCTTGCGGCCGTAATCGTAGTCCACGGCCAGGGAGGCGTGTTCGGCCAGGGTGCGCGTCAGCCGGGCGTGGCTCTGGCGGATGCGGGCGTGGCCGGGGAAGTACTCGTCCAGCACCGGGTCGAAGTCCTCGTCCGGACCGCCGGTGAAGTTGTAGCCCTCGATGTCGAGATTCTCGACGAACTCGAAGCCCAGGCGCCAGGGGGACCGGGGAGTGAGCAGCATCGCCCCCCGCATGTAGCCCTCGTGGCGGCCCTTGGTCCCGGTGTAGCGGGTCAGGGCCGCCTCGGGCAGGGGATCGTCCTGCACGAACGAGAGGTGGCCGCCGGTGCCCCCCCACCCATCCCAGCCGAAACCCCGGCCCGCCAGGGCCTGCCCTTGCAGGTTCACCAGCCAGGCGTCGTCGGCGAGGGCGTGGCCCGTGCCCTGGGGAATGCCGTTGCGCAGGATGAGGGGCGCGGGCGAAGTCCCCGCCTCGCCCAGCAGGAAGACCGGAGCGCCCACTCCCCCGTCGATCACCGGGAAGTAGGGGGAATACCAGTCCAGCCAGGCCACCGCCGAGGGCGCGAAGGGGCGCCACAATCCCCGCTTCCAGCCCAGGGGATTGGCCGAGGACGCGCCTTCCTCGCCCTCGATCGCCTGCAGCCCTTCCTCGGCCGGAACGGCCTCGACCGTTTCGGCGGACTCGCCGCCGGCGTCCTGGGCGGCGCCCTCGCCGGCGAACAGCAGCATGGCCAGGGCGGCGACCGCGACCCGACCGGTCAGGCTCGGAGCCCCCAGTCCGCCGAGACGGTGGGCCAGCAGGGGCAGGAAGGCGGCGAAGATCACGGTGTTGGTCCCGGTGTGGATCAGGGTGAATGGCACGGCTCCGGCCAGCACCACCTTCGGCTCCAGGTCGAAGGCGGTGATGATGGCCAGGTTGGTCAGGATCTCGAAGCCCAGGGTGCCCACGAGACCGCAGGCCGCGCCCAGGACGGCGCCCCTGATCCGCCGCCCGCAGGCGAACAGCCGCCCGGCCGCGGGCCCGACGCTGCCGCCGAGGAATCCCGCCCAGGCCATCCCCGCCGCCTGGCCCGCCAGGATCTGAGGCATGGGCGGTCCGTAGGGCGAGCCCAGGGAATACACGGACGCCGCCAGGACCCCGCAGACCATGCCCGCCCGCCGGCCGAGCACCGCCCCGCAGACCGCGACGATCAGGCTCATCAACTCGAGGTTCGGAACTCCCGCCAGCAGGAACCCAGTCCCCGCCGCCGTGCCCGTGAACAGTCCGAGCAGGACCGGCCGCCGGACGGCACGGGACTCCCTGCCTTCCTGTCCATGGATCGTCATCACGGGATCATCACCTGTCGCTTCCCTGCCGGTCAAGATCGAGGTGGTGAAGATGCCATCATCCCTGCGGCCGCGCAAGGGGGGGGTTGGCGGGAAACACCGGACGGCCCGGGGGAATTCCCGGTCCAGGCAAAAAAGGGCCGCCTGGCGGCGGCCCGGAGGTTCGTGGGGATCGGGAGGGTCACACGGGCTGGGTCAGCTTCCCGAGCCGCTTGCCCACGTCCAGGTAATCCGGATCGACGGCCACGATGTCCTCGAAGCTCTTGATGGCCGCCGCACGGTCGCCCGCGTCCTGCTGGGCCTTGCCCAGGTGATAGAGCAGGCCCAGCTTGCCGGCGGCGTCCAGATTCCCGTCCTCCAGGCCCTTCCCCAGGACGCTCACGGCCTCCTCGACGCGATGCGCCCGCTGGAGGGTCATGCTCCACATCTCGTAGGCCCGGGCGGTGAAGGCGGGATCGGACACGGCCCCGGCGAAGCTGGTGCAGGCCTGGTCGAACAACCCCATCTCGAGGTAGACCATGCCCATCTCGTACAGCCGGTCGGCGTCCTCCACTCCCTCGCCTCCGCCCAGCTGCGAACCGATCTCCGCGGTGATGGTCTGGAGCTGATCCGCATCCGAACCCAGGACGTCGCCGTCATCGTCGGCCAGGATCTGCGCCAGCAGGTCCACGCCGCCGGCCGGTTCGGTCCCGCGGGGTTCGGGCTCGGGAACGTCCGGGATGACCAGTTCCCGGGTCGCCGGATCGTCCTCCGCGCCGGACCGGGGGCCTTCGTCCCCGAGGCCCAGGTCGCGGGCCGCCGAGGCCAGGACCTCGTCCAGACCCGGACCGTCGTCGGTGTCGATGCTGATGCAGCCTTCCTCGTCCTTGGCCACCGCGTAGGGATCATCGTCCGCAGGATCATCGGCCGTGAAGACCCCGGCGAAATGCTGCTTCACCGATCGGCCTCCCGCCGGCCCGGCGTCGAGGCTCACGTCGGCGAAACTGGTCTCGGAGGAGGCGGCGACCGGCGCAGCCTGTTCGGGCTCGTCCGGGCTCGCGTCGGCGAACGAGGTCCCGCGGTCCAGGAGAGGAGCGACCGGAGCCTGCGGAGCGGGATCGGGTTCGGCGGGTCCGTCCAGACTGACCACCCCGAAATCCTGGAAACCGGTATCGGGACCGGCGGCGCCGGGATTCGCGAGCCGGCTCCACCGGGTGAACTCGGGGTAGTTGGCCGCGGAGGGCTCCTTGGCCAGGACCTTCCCCACGGCTCCCCGGGCTTCCTCGTCCTTCCCCTCGGCGAACATCCGGCAACAGAGCAGGACCTGGGCGCGGGCCGCCTCCAGGTTCATCTCCCACATCCGGAAGATCTGGACCAGTTTCTCCAGGATGGGATTGCTTTCGGGATAGAGTTCGAAGAGGGTCACGCAACGCTTGAGAAAGATCTCCTTGATGTCGCCGGTGACCTCCGCGCTGCTCTCGAGGAACTCGAGCCCGTGGGCCTCCCCTTCGACCGTCAACCCCTGTCCGGCACGCGTCTCCGCGAGGTACCAGTGGGCGTTCAGGTTGGTCGGGTCGTGGCGCAGGATCTTCTTGTAGATGGCGACAGCGTTGTTCAGCAGACCGGTCTTGCGGTACATGGACGCGGCGTTCAGGAAGTTGCGGACGGCGCGCTGGACCTCGCCCGCCTTCAGGCAGACGTCCCCCAGCTCGTTGACCACGGTGGGGTTCCGCTTGTCCGCCTCGAGGATCTGCTCATAGACGCCCATGGCGCGCGCCCAGTCCCGGTCCTTGCCCGCTTGGTAGGCGTCCTGCTTGAGTTGGCTGAGCTTGGACAAAAGTCAGACCCCCGCGATCACTTTGGGTTGCCGGATATGTCTTGGCCTGCGCCGGTCCTTGTCCGGTTTTGGCGCTTGCCATTACTTCGGCCCGAAAGTTCACGGGTTAAGGATAAATCCTGACCCCTCCCCGGAAAACCGCACGGACGGGATTGTGCCCGGCAGCATAGGGAACGAGGCGGTAGTCGTCGCCGTCGAGGACCAGGAAGTTCGCCCACTTGCCGCAGGCCAGGGAACCGACCTCGGCCTGCCGCCCGAGGGCCCAGGCGGCGTTCAGGGTCGCCGCGGCCAGGCTCTCGGCGGGGGTCAGCCGCATCTGGGTGCAGGCGATCGCCATGATCAGGGGGACCGAGTAGATGGGACAGCTGCCCGGGTTGAAATCGGTGGCCAGGGCCACCGCACAGCCCTCGTCGATCATGGCCCGGGCCGGGGCGTACTGCCGGAGACCCAGGGTGAACACGGTGCCGGGCAGGAAGACGGCCACGGTGTCCGAGGCCGCCAGGGCGGCCCGACCCGCCTCGTCGATGCGGATGAGATGGTCGGCCGAATCGGCCCCGAGCTCCGCGGCCAGGGCCGCACCGCCGAAGGGTTCCAGTTCGTCGGCGTGGACGGTCAACCCCAGCCCCAGCTCGCGGGCCCGGGTCAGGATGGCCCGGCTCTCCTCCAGATCGAAGACCGAGGGTTCGCAGAAGACGTCGCACCGCTCGGCGAGTCCCGCCTCGACCACGCCGGGCAGGATCTCGTCGACGACCAGGGCCACGTACCGGTCCCTGTTCCCGCGGAACTCCCGGGGAACCTCGTGGGCGGCCAGACAGGTGCGGACGATGCCCAGCCCCGACCGCTGCGAGGCGATCCCGGCCGCCCGCAGCATCCTGATCTCGTCGTCGAGGCTCAGCCCGTACCCGCTCTTGACCTCGGCGGTGGTCGTGCCGTGAGACAGCATGCGAAGCATCCGCGCCGTGGCCAGGTCGGCGAGCTCGTCGAGGCTGCGTCCCCGCAGGTCGGCCACGGACGAGTGGATGCCCCCGCCGGCGGCCGCGATCTCCAGGTAGGTCTCGCCCCTGATCCTGCGCTCGTATTCGTCCTGGCGGGTCTTCCCGAAGACCAGGTGGGTGTGGGGATCGACGAAGCCCGGCACGACCGCACAACCTGCGGCGTCGAAGACCGCCACGCCCTCCGGCACGACTCCCCCTGCGAAGCAGTCGCCGAGCACCTCGTCCTCGGGCCCGGTGGCCAGCACGCAGCCCCCGCCGCACACCAGCGCGGCCTTGGCCACGAGGACCGGATCGTCCAGCGCGGGCCCGCGCAAAGGCCCCTTCGCGCCCTGGCCGTCGGGGTGGTCCAGGGTGGCCAGCTGGCCGATGTTGCGCACCACCATTTCCGGTTTCAGGCCGGCGCAGCGGGGCAGGTGGCGAGCGGTTCTCAGTCGGCTGGTCATGCGGTTCCTCCTAGGCGTCGCAGCAGGTCACGGCCAGGGTCTCGAAGCAGGCGGCGGTAGGCGCCGGCCAGCGGGGGCGGCGCAGCCAGGCGGTCATCCGCTGCAGATCGGCGGTCAGGGGCCTGTCGCCGGGTTGCAGGTCGGCCAGGCCGCCGATGATCCCGACCACGGCGGCCAGGGGTTCGGACAGCGCCAGGGAATCGCGCCGACGGGCCGAGGCCAGATCCCCGCGAGTGATGAACTGCAGGGCCCGGGCGGCGGTGAGCATCTCCAGCCCCACCACGGCTTCGGCCCGGTCCAGCACGCCGGAGAGTTTCAGGGCGCCCACGCTGCCCATGCTCACGTGGTCCTCCTGCCCGTCCGAGGTGGGGATGGAATCGACGGCCGCGGGGAAGGCCTTGGACTTGTTCTCGCTCACCAGGGCGGCGGCCAGGTACTGGGCGATCATCAAACCGGACTCGAGACCGGGCTCGGCGGCAAGGAAGCGCGGCAGCCGGCCGCCGTTGCCGCCCAGGAGCAGGTTGATGCGCCGCTCCGCGATGCCGGCGATCTCGCTGATCCCCTGGTAGAGCGCGTCGAGCTGGTGGGCCAGGGGCTGCCCGTGGAAGTGGCCGCCGGTGATGACCTCCCCCGTCTCCCAGAGCAGGACCGGGTTGTCGGTCACCGCTGCGGCCTCCCGCATCAGGACCTCGCAGGCGTGGCGGATGACCCCGAGGCTCGCCCCCAGCACCTGGGGCGCGCAACGCACCGAATAGGGATCCTGGATGCGCGGGCAGGCGCGGTGGGCCCGGAGGATCCCGCTGCCGGCCAGCAGCTCCCGGCAGCACGCGGCCACGTCCATGATTTCCCGGTGGGGTCGCAGCCGGTGATAAGCCTCACCGAGGGGCTGGGCGCTGCCCTCGAGCGCCTCGAGAGAGAGCATGGCCGCCACCGCCGCCGAGCGCACGAGTTCGAGGCCGCGGTCGACGGCCAGCAGCCCCAGGGCGTTCATCAGCTGGGTGCCGTTGATCAGGGCGAGGCCTTCCTTGGCCTCGAGGGACAGGGGGCGCCGTCCGGCGCGGTCCAGCACGGGACCGGCCGGTGTCGGCAGGCCGTCGGCATCCAGGACGTGCCCTTCGCCGATGAGCACCAGGGCCAGGTGGGCCAGCGGAGCCAGGTCGCCCGAGGCGCCCACCGATCCCCGCGAGGGAACCCAGGGCACCACGTCCTCGGCGAGCAGCCACAGCAGCTGATCGACGAGGTCCTCCCGCACCCCGGAATAGCCGTGGGCCAGGCTGGCCGCCCTCAGCAGGATCATGCCCCTGACCTCTTCCCGTCCCAGGGGCGGCCCCCACCCCACCGCATGGCTGCGCAGCAGGTTGATCTGGAGCTGGGCCTGCTGGTCCCCGGGAATGACCGTGTCGGCGAGCCGCCCGAATCCGGTGTTCACCCCGTAGATCCTGCGCTCGCCGGCCGCGAGTTCGCGCCGGAAGGCGTCGCAGCGCGCGATCCGTTCGCGGCCGATGGAGCCCAGTTCCACGGGACGGTCGCCGCGGCAGACCGAGACGAAGGCGCCGAGGTCCAGATCCTGTTCGCCGAGAATGAAGGGCCCGGAGGCGGGTTCCATGGTGCTCCTCGCTCGAGATCGGGGCAGGGTGCGACGCCCGGGGGGACGTCGCGGGACCACTCAATGCTGCTGGAAGAAGGCCGTCACCTTGGCCAGCAGATCCTGGTTGTCGCCGAAGCCGCGGGGCATCACCGGCAACCCGGCCAGAAACGTAGTCCCGTAATTTTTGGTGTGCAACCGGTTGTCGAGGATGATCACCACGCCGTGATCGGTCGGCCGCCGGATCAGCCGGCCGAACCCCTGCTTCAGGCGCAGCACGGCGTCGCGGACCATGAAGTCGGTGAAGGGGTTGTCGCCCATCGCCGCCATCCGTTCGCAGCGGGCCTCGACCCAGGGGTCGTTGGGGACAAGGAACGGCAGCTTGGCCACCACCAGGATCTCCAGATCCTCGCCGGGGAAGTCCACGCCTTCCCAGAAGGAGGAGGTGCCCAGCAGGACCGCCTGCTTCATCCGCCGGAAGGTCTCCAGCAGCGCGCCGGCATGCCCGCCGGAGGTCTGCTGAAGCAGGACCGGCCGTCCGCCCGGGTTGCCCTCGCCCGGCGGCATGATCCCCGCCGCGGTCACTGCCGCCGCCGCCTCGCGCAGCTGCCGGTAGGACGTGAACAGTCCCATGGTCTTCCGCCCGGTCGCCAGGGCCAGTTCCGCCAGGACCTCCCCCACCGCGGCCCCGAAACCGGGACTGTCCGGGGCCAGGAAGCGCCCCGGGGTCAGGACCAGGGCCTGCTCGTGATAATCGAAGGGGGACGGGCAGACGTGCGTCCGGGCGGGGGGACGCCTGCGGGTCAGCCCCAGTTCCTGCAGCATGTGGGTGAAATCCTCGCCGACGGCCAGGGTGGCGCTGGTCAGCACCGGCTGGAGCTGGGAACCCAGCCAGTTCTCCCGCAGCACGCCGCCCGCTTCCAGCAGGGTGGCGCCCAGGATGCGCAGCCGCCCGCGAGCCCCCGGTTCGGCCCAGGTCACCCAGGCATCGTCGGGATCCTCGGTGAGGAAGTGGACGTCCTGGAGGAGCTGGCCCAGGAGCAGGCCCGACTGGGCGACCTGGGCCAGGTCGTCCTGGAGGGCGTCGGGAAGGTCGTCGAGGGCCCCCACCGCGGCTCCGAAACGGGCGCAGGCGGCCGTGGCGGCGGCCAGGGATTCACCCAGGTCCGCCCCCAGGGCCCGG
>Ga0180009_10001682_pt1 | contig 26785 bp, 29 predicted proteins | sample OS_PC_MetaG_FD_123537 | JGI IMG/M metagenome (GOLD analysis project Ga0180009, IMG submission 123537) | Groundwater microbial communities from the Aspo Hard Rock Laboratory (HRL) deep subsurface site, Sweden - OS_PC_MetaG | ecosystem: Environmental > Aquatic > Deep subsurface > Groundwater... | reverse complement strand
TGTTCCTTGGGAAGGAACTATTCTACCACTGAACCACTCTCGCATAATTATGGTGTGGGGGTGAAGGAAGGACGCGTTCTACCATTGAACCACACTCGCAAAATTAACGGGGTAAATAAGGACGCGTTCTACCATTGAACCATACCCGCACAAAACTAAAACTTGTTTTTCACCCACCCAAACGCTCCTTTTAAAAATGCCCACCAGTTTTTTGGCTGCCAATAGTTTCTTGCTTCACTCTCTTCTTTATTTTCGACTGGTAGAATAAACCCGACTACTTTCTCACCTTCTTTTTGAAGGCTTAATTCCTCTCTAGCAACCTTTTCAACATATTCCTCTTCTCCAACATGCGAAATCCCCTCTTTTAATGATTCGTTTTTGCTTTCAAAGTCTTCTACTTCTGCTTTAACTGCTTCAATCTGAGCATTGAGCTTATTCCTCTTCTGATTTATTTTAATATTAGAAATTATCAAATATGTCGTAGCTATTAAAATAAAAATTGATATAATTATGCCTAAAAAGTTAGTCGCGACATATATCCTCTTTTTTCTTCTTTCAAATTTTGTTATCATTTACTTATTAAATATAATAAGGTAAAAAGATGAAAAAAATAAAAGCAAAAACAGTATTCAAAACAATTTGGATAATTTTAATATCAATAGTTACTTTAAGTATGATTCTTTGGATGTTTCCAGCCGCATGGAGATAACAAGAATACTTTCGTTTATGTTATTCTATCAATTTTTAGAATAATTTCAACGTAAAACAAAAAACCAACCCTATGTCGCCTCAGGCGACCAGGCTGGTTTTTTGTTGTTTAAAATTTTAATTTAGAAGGATTCTATGTTTTTAATACCGCGTTCGTAAATCTCTAATATCTTATTTATCTCTCCGCCACTCAACTTATAATTAGGGTCGTGAGCAACTAAATTTCTTATTCCGTGCGCTTCTAAAATTTCTTCTGAATTAGGCAACTGAATTTTTCCTACATTTTGCACCCTTTCCTCAAAATTTTTCCCTTCAAAACCCTTATCTTTTAAAACATCGTTAAATAATTCTTCTGCCTCCATAAGCGCTAATTTATATTCATACTCAACACCTGTTTTCACCCTTTTTTTAATCTTATTCCATCGTCTGATAGTTTTCCTCAAATCAGGCGCCCCTATGTTAAAAAACCCTCTTGCATCATAAATAAATTGATAATTAAGATAGCTACTATTAAAGATAAAATAAATAATGCTGACGAAAAAAACAATAGTAAAAAAGATAAAAACTACTTTTGCTGGAAGAAGTTCTCTTTGTAGTTCTGGAGAAGTAATTATTGAAATAATATCTGTTATCGCTTGGTTCATATTTCTATTGTATTACTAATTTCTCAATAAAAGAAGCTATATCTAATATTTTATTTTCTTCAAAATAATTACCTATGATTTGCAGCCCCACAGAAAGACCTTTAACTCTACCGCAAGGCAGAGATATAGCTGGCAAACCAGCCAAGCTTATGGCCACAGTGTAGATATCGCTTAAGTACATTGAAAGAGGGTCTTTTGTCTTCTCCCCGATTTTGAAAGCAGTGGTTGGAGATACTGGGGTAAGAATTAAATCAACCCTGCTGAATGCTTTTTTAAAATCTTCTTTTATTAAATTTCTTACTTCCTGCGCCTTAAGATAATAAGCATCATAATAACCAGCTGATAAACTATATGCGCCCAATATAATTCTTCTTTTAACTTCTGCACCAAAACCTTCTCCCCTGCTTTTTAGATAAACATTTAATAAATTTTCTTCTTTATTTTTTGAAAGTCCGTATTTTATGCCATCGTATCTTGCCAAATTAGCGCTTGCCTCCGAGGGAGCAATAATATAATAACAAGCAAGGGCATATTCAGTGTGTGGCAAACTTATTTCTTCTATTTTTGCGCCTTGTTCTTCTATCTTTTTAATGGTTTGTTTTATTATTTTCTCAACTTCTTGATCAATACCTTTTACAAAATATTCCTTAGGAATACCGATACGCAAGTTTTTAATTTGGAATTTGGAATTTGGAATTTGCTCCGACTTTGTTCCGACCTTGTCGAGAATGCTCGACTTTGTCGGCATCGAGAGTCCTCGACGATGTCGGGATTTAGGATTTGGGATTTGGGATTTAGGATTTAATTCCACACTTGTGGAATCCATTTCATCTTTGCCGGAAATAGCATTGAAAACTATTCTGGCATCTTCTACGGTTTTTGTGAGCGAGCCTATTTGATCTAATGAAGACGCAAAAGCCATTAAGCCATACCGCGAAACAGCGCCGTAGGTAGGTTTTAGTCCGACCACGCCACAAAAAGAAGCTGGCTGCCTTATAGAGCCTCCTGTATCTGACCCTAATGCATAACAACATTCCGAGGCTGCTACGGCAGCGGCTGAACCGCCTGAAGTTCCACCAGGCACCCGGGTTAAATCGTCTGGATTATGAGTTATTTTAAAAGCCGAGTTTTCAGTTGAAGCGCCCATCCCAAATTCATCTAAGTTTGTTTTACCAAGAATTACGGCGCCATCTTCTTTGAGCTTTTTAATAACAGTAGCGTCGTAAGGAGCTATATAGTTCTCTAAAATCTTAGAACCCGCGGTACACTTTATTTCTTTAATTAGAATATTGTCTTTTATAGAACAAGGCACTCCGGCTAAATCCGAGAATTTTTTATTATCAGAGATTGATTTATCTATTTCTTTTGCCTGAGAAATCGCAAGGTCTTTGGTTATAGTCAGATAAGCAGAAATTGATTTGTCTTTTTTATCAATTTGTTTTAAATATTCTTCTGTAATTTCAACCGCTGAAAAGTCTTTCCTTAAAAAACCTTCTCGTATTTTAGAAATTGTTAAATTATTAATTTCCATTAAAAGATTGCTTTCACTTTAATATGATTTTCTTTTGTGTCCGGAGCTGCTTTAATTAATTTTTTGGCGACTTCGTCTTCTTGCGATTTCGCTTCATCTTGCCTTAGGTGTTGGACATTAGATGTTGGGTATTGGCCTTTAACGAACTTAGGGACTTTTTTAAGTAAATTAAAATAATCGAGAATCTCTGAAAGTTCTTTTTGCATTTTTGAAACCTCGCTGGCAGTTAATTCTATTCTTACCAATTTTGCAACTTTTTCTACTTCTTGTTTGGAAAGCATAAATCTCTATTTAGGGTACAGCGTATAGCGTCTAGGGTATAGTTCTGAACCCTAAACCCTAACGAAGAATTATTCGGGAACTTCTTCTTCCTCGTCGCCTCTGGCCATAATATCAGCTAGTGTTTCAATATTCTCTAAAGCTGCCCCTGCCCCACGAGCAACAGCGGTTAAAGGATCCTCAATAACCTTACAAGGAATTTTTGTTTCTTTTTCAATTAAAATATCAAGTCCCTTTAATAGAGATCCTCCGCCTGCAAGATGAATGCCGCTTGTCATAATATCTGCTAATAATTCTGGCGGAGTTTCTTCAATTGTTGTTTTGATAGCAGTAATAATTTGTTTAACTGATCTTTCTAAAGCTTTTTGAATATCATCAGCAAATACCACTATTTCTTCCGGAAGACCGGTAACAATATTTCTGCCCCGCATAGGCATTTCTCTTTTTTCTTTCATCGGAAGAGCAGAACCAATGGCTATTTTTATATTTTCTGCCGTTCTCTCACCAATAAGTAATTTATACTCTTTTTGAGCAAATTGAATAATATCATCATTAAGTTTATCTCCGGCAATTCTTAAACTGCGGGAGGTGACTATTCCCCCTAAAGAGATTACAGCAACTTCTGTCGTTCCTCCTCCGATGTCGACAATAAAATTTCCTCCGGCATTCTGAATCGGAAGATGGGCACCAATAGCTGACGCTAAAGGTTCTTCAATCAAAAAAACCGTTCTTGCGCCCGCATTTTTGGCGGCATCTCTCACCGCTCTTCTTTCAACCTCTGTGACACCGCAAGGAATTCCGATAATAACACGGGGCAAATATGCCAAGCCGAACCTTTTCTTACTCATCGTTGCCGATTTTTCAATAAAATATTTTAGTATTTGCTCGGTTACTTCAAAATCAGAAATAACTCCATTAACGAGAGGTCTGGTAGCTGTAATATAGGAAGGGGTTTTCCCAACCATCTTCCTTGCCTCCTCACCAATCGCTAAAATCTGTCCGGTTTTATTATTTATCGCCACAACCGAAGGTTCGTTAATAATAATTCCCCTATCTTTTATGTAGACTAAAGAATTAGCGGTTCCTAAATCAATTGCCATATCAATTGAAAGAAAAGAAACAAATTTTCTAATTAATTTTCTAGGCTTCATAAAAAATCTAATTATCTAATAATTTTAATATTTTGTTAATCTTTATTAACTGAGATTTTTGGACATTACGTTCTTTTAACTCTACTGAATTTTTCTCTAAAGTTCTTTCGCTTACAACAATTCTGTAAGGAATACCTATCAAATCTGCTTCGGAGAATTTTTCTCCAACAGACTTTCCTTCCCTATCGTCGTATAATACTTCGATTCTTTTTGCTTGTCCATCCGAAGTTTTAACGAAGGAGGATAAATTTTGATAGAGTTTTTCTGATACATCTTTTACTTTTTTATTATTCTCAACAGGAATTAAATGAACCAAAAATGGAGCTACATTTTTAGGCCAGATTATTCCTTTTCCATCGTTATTGACCTCAACTATCGCGCCTAAAATTCTACTCAACCCTATGCCATAACAACCCATAATTACTGGCTTTTCTTTTCCGTCTTTATCTCGGAATTTCAAATCAAACGGCAAAGAATATTTTGTGCCTAATTTAAAAATATTACCAACTTCAACTGCTTTTGCTGTTTTAAAATCGTTTGATTTACACCTTGGTGCAAGACAATTTTTTTGTTCGAATTTTATCTCGTCATTAATAGCTGCTCCGCATTTCTGGCAGATATGAATTGTGTCCTCCCCTGATTCTGTTAAAGTTTGGTATTCGTGAGAATAATTTGAAAAGCTTCCACCAGAAGCCCATGTTTTAAAAGTTACTACTTTCTTGCCAGAAGCTGGAATCCCGCACTCATTGAAAATTTTGATGTAAGATTTATCAACTTTATCATAATAGTTGTCTAAATCTTCTTGATTCGTATGAAAAGAATAAAGGTCTTTCATTACAAATTCCCGAGTCCTTAAAATACCGGACTTAGCACGAGGTTCATTTCTAAACTTCGTCTGAATTTGGAATAGATAAAGAGGGAGGTCTTTATATGACAGAATTACCTTTTGAGCCAAAGGAACGACAATTTCTTCATGAGTAGCGCCTAAAGCATAATCTTTATCACCTAAACCTTTTAACTTAAACAAAGCGCCAAAATCTTCCCACCTCCCAGTCTTCTGCCAGTTTTCTTTCGGAGTTAAAGCAGGCATTAAAACTTCTTGCCCGCAAACAGGCGCTTCCACCATATTTTTACGAATAATACCTTCTATCTTATTCAAAACTTTTAAACCTAATGGTAAAAACGTATAAACACCAGCCATTAACTGATCTATAAAACCAGCCCTCACAAGAAGCTTGTGGGATGTTGCTTGGATATCTTCTCCTATTTCTTTTGTAGTTTTGTAGAAAAGTTTTGATTGTTTCATATATTTATTTTAACTTTTTACCATACTCTTTCGCTTTATTATTCTATACCATACCGAGCGCTTAACACGAGAATATAAAGTGATAATATTAGCATATCACGATGAGAGGATTACCAAAGGGTTTCGTCCCTAGGCAATGCCTCTTTTTTTATTTTACTCTAATTGATACGTTATTTTAATCTGCTATACTGAAAATAGAATCATCATGGAGAAGCACTTCTTAGGGTTTTGTCCTTAAGCGGTGCTTTTTCTTTTATAAGCTATTCTTCCAAAATTCAGAAAATCTTGGTATATCAAATTTTATTGTAACAAAAAGTGATAAACTAATTAATAAAAAGAAAAAGACGGCAGTGATTCTTTGTTCTATCTTTGCTGAAACTGGTTTGTCTTTAATTTTCTCAATTGCTAAAAATAGTATCTTTCCTCCATCTAAAGCTGGAATTGGCAAAAGATTAAATATTGCCAATAATGTTGATACTGCGGCAATAAAATACAAAAAGAACCCTATCCCCATTTCAGCAGCTCTTGCTAAGAAAACAGTAAGACCAATGGGTCCTGCTGGCTCAGCTCCTTCTGATAATCCCTTACCCGTGGAAAGGTCTACAACGAGTTTAGCCAAACTCTCCACTGCTTTAAACGTTAACTCCCCGCAGAAAATTGTCCCTTTAACCGGAGCTTCATACCACGGATATTTTTGGATTAAAGCGCTCATCCTTTCTAATTGTATCCCAATAGCTCCTTCATTCTGTGGCGGAGAAACCCTTGGTGTTAAAGATTTCTCTAAAACGTCGTTTCCTCGCTGAATTTTAAGAGTAATCTCTTGTCCTTTATAGAGAATTACAAAATCCTGAAAATCTTTTATTTTATTAACTTTTTGAAACTCATTATTCCCAGATTTCATTTCTTTTATTATGTCCCCTTCTTGAATACCAGCTATTTCAGCCGGAGCATCAGAAAAAACTTTTGTAATTTCCACTTTTACGCTATTGGGGTTTAAAACATCCTCATCCCCAATCGGAATTTCTACGCCCATACTGAAAACAATGGAGAATAAGATTATAGCTACTACCCAAAAACTGATTACTCCGCCTAACACGATCGCAACTCTTTTTCTTATTGGTAAGCCAACAAAGCTTTGATAATCTTCTATCCCTCCTTCTTCTCCTTGAATTTTTACAAAAGCGCCAAGAGGTATAAGGTTTACGGAATATAAAGTTTTACCGAATTTTTTTCCAAAAATACGAGGCGGATACCCTATGCCAAATTCTTCAACATTTATTCCGCATTTTTTAGCAATAATAAAATGCCCGAGCTCATGGATAACCATCAGGAAAATTATACTAAGGATAGCGACAACAATAGTAAATATCATATAATTATTCTATTTCTTTTTTCTTTTTTTCAATTAATTCTTTAATTTTATCATTACTCTGGTCTATCATCTTTTGAAGTTCGTCTTTACCGCGGAACTTATCGTCTTCTGTTATTTTCTTTTCTTTAAAAAACTCTTGAAGATTTTCCCAAGCGCTTTCTCTCCAATGTCTTATTGTTCGCCTAGCCTGTTCTGCCTTTTCATTCATATTCCTTATCAGCGATTGACGATATTCTTCAGTTAACAATGGTAAGTTTAATCTTATTAAATCTTTATCAACAACTGCGGACATTCCAAGACCAGATTGCCCAATTGCTTTTTCTATCGGTTCAATATATGACTTGTCCCATGGTTGTATAACTATCTGGTTTGATTGAGGACAAGATATTGCTCCTAACTGTTTCAAAGGAAAACTTGAACCAAAACAATTAACCTCTATGTCTTCGACTAAAGAAGGGGAGGCGTGTGAAACTCTTGCTTTTTGCAATTCATTCTCAAAAAACTTTATTGATTTTTCAAGCTCTGGTTTAATATTTTCAATAATTTTTTTATACATAATCGCTTCGCTCAAGGCGATACTAATCTACGAATATCATACCAATTATACGAATGATTTATAATGGGTTTATCGAACTATTGGTATTATTGGTATGCGAATTAGTATTATTGGTATCGCATTTAGATTTCTAATAATAAAATCTCTAAAGCTAATTTTTGGCTAGCGTTTGTTGTTAAAATCTGGAAATCAATTTTTTCTGTCAACTTCAAAGCCCGATTTATTTTAATTATAGACATAGTTTTGAATTTATCCGAAACTTCTGATAAATAACTTAGGTCATTTATCTGTAGTTTTAAAAATAAAAGATGCCTTAAATATCTTTTAATAATAGACAAACTTTTTGAAAAACTTTCTTCTGGTAAATTTTTAACGTATTGAAATTTAGAAGCAATATCTGATCCACAAACTTTTATAATTTCATTTAAAGCTTCTTTCTCTTTTTCCAATCCATCTTTGTCTAAAAGTTTTATTGCTCTTCCTAATTTTCCCTCAGAGATAGAAGCTATTGTTTCAGCTTGTTTCGTTGGAAGTCCCTTTTCTATAAAATAGTCCTGTATTTCCTTTCGGCTTATATTAAAGAATTTTATTACTTGGCACCGAGAAAAAATAGTAGTTAAAAGCGTTTCCGGCTTTGAAGATATCAAAATTAAAATAGTATTTCCCTTAGGTTCTTCTAATGTTTTTAAAAAACAACTTTGCGCTTCCTGATTCATCTTTTCTGCTTCGTCAATAAGCACTACTTTAAAGGAACTGTAGTATGGTTTTAAACTTAAAAATTGTTGGACTTGTCTTATCTGAGAAATTTGAATCTCTGAATTATCTTTTGCCTCTACCATTAAAAGGTCGGGGTGACTTAATCCTTCTACCATCTTACAATTTTTGCAGGTTCCTTTTCCTTTACATTTTTCGCCAATACAATTGATTAATTTTATAAAATCTAAAGCAAATTTCTTTTTACCAACTTCACTGGGACCAGCAAACAAATAAGCATGCGATAATTGACCCTGCTCAAATCTATCTTTTAAAAAATTCCATTGTTTTTTATGACCAACAACATTCATAAAATTCGAAATTCTAATTTCTAAATCCTAAATAAATTCTAAATTCAAATATCTAAATTATTGTGGCGTTGCCACATAATTATTTCGCTCGGTTGAAAAATAAAAATAAATTTTTCTTTTCCATCTTCGCTTATAATTATAAACACTTTTGGATTTTGGATTTTAATGTTTGGGCTTATTTAGAGTTTAGGATTTGGGATTTAGGATTTCGTTCTTCGTATTTATAACTCTATCTTTTTGACATTATAACTTTTTTATATTCGTCTAAATGTTCTAAAACCAAACCAGTCCCTTTTACAACACAGAATAAGGCTTCATCAGCAACAAAACAAGGAACGCCAGTGCTTTGGGCAATTAATTCATTAAACTTTGGGAGCAAAGCGCCTCCGCCAGCCATAACCATGCCTTTATTCATAATATCAGCTGACAGCTCTGGAGGTGTTTCACTTAATACTTGTTTTACAGCCTGAATAATTTCTCCTAAAGTGTCTGAAATAGCTTCGCAAACTTCGTTATTGGATATCTTTATATTTCTCGGCAAACCTAAAACTAAATCCCTGCCCTGAATTTCTAAAAACTTTTGCTCTTTCTGTGGCAAAGCAGTCCCAATTTTTATTTTTATTTCTTCAACTGATTGACTACCAATAGCTAAATTATATTTTCTTTTAATATATTCTACAATTGCAATATCTATTTTATCACCCGCAACCCTTACAGAATGAGTTGTGACAATCCCTCCCAAAGAAATTACAGCCACTTCTGATGTACCGCCGCCAATATCAATGATCATCTGACCAGAACAAGAATTAATCGGAATACCAGCTCCGATAGCAGCTAAAATCGGCTCTTTAGCAACATATGCCTGTTTGGCGCCTGCTCCCATTGCGGCCTCAATTACCGCTCTTCTTTCAGTGCTAGTAATACAAGCTGGCACAGAGATAATTAATTCCGGTCTTAAAAAACGCACATATTTTGTAGTCTTACGGATAAAATATTTGAGCATCGCCTGAGTCACTCTATAATCAGCAATAACCCCATCTTTTAATGGCCTATATACTTTAATATCTTCGGGAGTTCTCCCTATCATGTCTTTTGCCTCCTCGCCCACTGCTAAAATTTTATTTTCAGTAATTGACACTGCCACTACCGATGGTTCATTTAAAACAATCCCCTTCCCTAGAACATAGACAAGGGAGTTACAAGTGCCGAGGTCAATTGCAATTTTTGGTCTAAGCATAATAAATTAAACTCTAAATTCTAATTTCTAAATCCTAAATAAATTCTAAATCCAAATATCTAAATCACAAACACTTTTGGATTTTGGGTTTTGAATTTTGGGCTTATTTAGAGTTTAGGATTTGGGATTTAGGATTTCATTCTTTTAATGTCTGCTCCTATCTGCGAAAGCCGTTCTTCTATTTTCTCATATCCCCTGTCTATTTGAAAGATATTTTCAATCGTGGTTTTCCCTTCAGCCATTAAACCAGCAATTACCAAACACGCGCCTGCCCTAATATCCCAAGATTCAATTGTTAATCCTTTTAAATTCTTAGGGCCGAAAACAAATGCCCTATGAGGGTCTACTACTTCAACATCTGCTCCCATTTTACGCAACTCCTGAACATAATTAAAACGGTTCTCATATAAAGGGTCGTGAAGCAAGCTCTTGCCCTCTGCCTTAACTAAAAGAGGAATAATTATCGGCAATAAATCTGTTGGAAAACCAGGATAAGGAAGCGCTTGAATTTTGGTTGATAACAATTTTGGCGAATTAAATACAGTGATACAATCTTTACCTTTTTCAAAATTAACTCCTATCTCTTTAAGTTTTTCTAAAAACAAATCCAAATAACTGCAGTCCACATTTTTCACTAAAACCTTTCCACCGCTCACGACCGCGGCAATAATAAAAGTTCCTGCCTCAATGGGGTCAAAAATAATAGAATGATTATTCCCATTAAGTTTTTCTACGCCTTCTATTTCAATGGTATGAGCGCCTAATCCTTTAATTTTTGCTCCCATCCCTAAAAGCATTTTGCCTAAATCTTGGACATGAGGTTCACAGGCAGCTCCTTTAATTATTGTTTTACCCTTTGCTAAAACTGCGGCCAGCATTAAAGTTTCAGTAGCAGTAACGCTAAACTCTTCTAATATAATCTCGGCGCCTTGAAGATTTTGGCAATCAACTTGATAAAAATCGCTTGAACGCAAAATTTTAGCTCCCATTTGTTCAAGAGCTTTTAAATGCACGGAAATTGGCCTTACCCCTATTCTGTCGCCACCTGGAGGTGGAATTTTAAAACTTTTTACCCTTGACAAAAGAGAGCCGAATAAAAGAACTGAAATTCTTGTTTTGGAAATTTTATCAAAATCCATTTTTTCAACATCCAAAGAATCCGCCTTTACTTTTATTTTTCTTTCAGATAACTTTTCCACTTTCACGCCTAAACTCTTTAAAACCTCTATTATATTAACTATGTCTTCAACCAAGGGTAAATTATCAATAATGCATTCTTCGTCAGTAAGCAAAGTTGCCGCAAGAATTGGTCCTGCGGCGTTTTTACTTCCTCTTACTTCTATTTCTCCGTTGAGAATTTTTTGCCCGTGAATGATGAATTTATCCACAAAAATAAAATTCTAATTTCTAATCTCTAAATCCTAAATAAATTCTAAATCCAAACATCTAAATCACAAACGCTTTTGGATTTTTGATTTTGGAATTTGAGTTTATTTAGAGTTTAGGGTTTGGGATTTGGGATTTCGTTATAGTTTATCTTAATCTGAATTTTCCTGTTTGGCAAGTATAGAAAAAGCCCGTTTCGCTAAAAGCTACTAAGGGCTATTGACTATCGAGGTCATTTTAATCCATTCACGAAGCTACTAGAACACCGCGACAAAAAATATTCACTCCAGTGCCGAAAAAAATATCCTTCCCTTCACTTGACTGATGTTTTTCCTGTTCCCTCTTTGCGACAGAGAATTTACGATGCGTACTAATTACTTTTATCGGACAAACTCTTCCATACGACATACCTCCTGTGGCTACAACATATTTTTTTCTTTTTCTTCTGCTCATTTTTATCTCCCGCTGTCAAAAGAGCTCTAAAAAGGTTGGAAAAGTTCAAAACAATATATATAACATATCATAAATATAAAAGTTTGTCAACCTTTAATTCCTATAAATTTTCTGATAGAATTACAATATTATGAAAAAAAGAACTCGTTTTATTCTGTTCTCAACATTTATCGTTATTTATCTTATTCTTTCCCCTTTGATTATTTTTTATTCTTTAGGATATCGTTTTGATTTTACCCAGATGAAAATAGTTAGTACTGGCGGTCTTTATTTAAAAATTTGGCCGGGAGATGCCCAAATTAATATTGATGGAAAAATTGATAAAAAAACCGGTGTTTTTTCTAATGAAGCGTTAATCCAAGGATTATTCCCTAAAAAGTATAATATTATTATTAAAAAAGACGGGCATTCTGCTTGGGAGAAAAATTTAGAGATAAAAGACAGACAGGTTACCTCCGTAGACAATGTTACTTTAATAAAAGAGAATATACTTTTTGAAAAAATAAAAGATAACATTAAAAGCTTTTATCTTTCTCCTAATAGGGACTTAATTCTACTAATAGACTCTACTGAATATAGTTTTTCAATAAACGATACTCAAACAATGGCGGAAAAAAATTCCTTTTTACTGCCAGAAAGCACTGAAAAGAATGTTGGCGTTGTCTCTTGGGATGAAAACTTAAAAATAATTATGCTAGAAGCAAATAATAATTACTTTTTAATAGATTATAATAAATTAGGCGTTATTAAACCGAAAACAACATCTTTTGAAAGCACCAATGATTTAGTGAGCGGAGGTAAGCTAACTTTTAAAAAAGTGGATGGCTATATTTATCTGCTCGATAAAGAGACAAATAAATTTAGCGGTTTCTACCAAGCTAAGGATATAATCTTTTCTCCAGATGAATCAAAGTTTTTATTCTTCAACAACTATGAAATATTGTTCGCTAAAACAGACAACCCCGATGATAAAAACTTTCTGTTAAGGTTTTCGGAAAAGATTAATAACTGCTTCTGGCTAAATAACAACTATTTAATATTTGACGTTGCAGGGAATATAAAAATATCTGAAATTGATAATCGCGATAAAATAAATACAGTAGCTCTCCCCCAACAAATTTCTCTTAAAGGTAATAGCACTATAACCTTAAATAACCCTAAGATGTTCTTTGACGAAATCAACAAAAATCTATACCTCTTAAATAACAAAATCCTCCTAATTTCAGAACGGTTAACGGATAAAAACAATAAATAAAAAAAAGCCCTGTACAAATTACTTATGTACAGGACTTAGGAGGTCTTTTATCTCTGTGCTTTTTGTCGTTCATTCGCAATGGTCCAGGAGATTCCTCGTGTAAAAACACAAAAGGAACTGCTTCATTCGCTAAAAATTGATCGTAATAAGGCGGTAAGCCGTTTAGATGGACTGTAGATGAGCCCTTCGTTGATCGGACACGTTGTACAGCCGAGATAAGACTGTTATATACCAACGGTTTACACATTTTGATCAAAACAGGAGTAAGTAATAAATTTTTGTGTATTTCCTTCACTGTCATTGGAAACTTATCCTTAAGACAATTAATATTTCCTACAATAGAGTTTTCAACAAGGTCAAACTGTACAGTGTCCACAATACCGAGATGTATTTGATACCTCACATTTTTTAAATCGGGAGTTTCAATAAAAAACATTAAACAAAATGGTACATTTTCTAAATACATAATACCAGTCTCCTTTTTTATATCCAAGATTTCTCTTTTTTTATTGTTAAACAACAAAGGAATATCCTTTATTTACTACATATATCATATAACTCCATTTGAGTTTTGTCAAATTGAAAACCGCCTTTAATTAAGACGGTTTTCAATTATCCTTCTTTAGCCAAACTTTCTATTTTCTCTTTTAGCTTTTCCCACTTCATTTCTCCGGGTTCGCCCACCTTGCAAACCTCTTTATACTGACAATACCTGCACTGCCAATTTGAAGGATAAGTTGGCATTCTCGTCGGCACAATATTTTCTCCAATTTGTTTTTTCAAAATGGTTAATCCAGATATTAACGATTCACATACTTTGGGATCATAAGTTACTATAAACTCTTTTAATCCTAATCTGTCTTTATCTACGTACAAAAGAAGTCCTTTGGGTATTTTAAAAAAATGTAAATATAGTTGGAGTTGTAAAACATTCTCTTCTTTTGGCACTTCTAAAGTTCTAAAAACCATACTATTCATACTCTTTATATCCAACACATACAGTTCTTTGCCGTCTGATAAAACAGCATCTGCCCTACCTCTTACTATTTCTTGCGGAGGAATATCAACTTCGGAAGCAACAACATGGATATCGCGAGTAGAAAGCAAGGGCTTCATAATGAGACGGTGCATGTGCTCGCCATGGTCAAAAAGCCTTAAAAAGCTTGCTTCAAATTCCTTTCTTGGAGCATTCTTGAATTTAAGGAATATCTGGCGGGGACACCTCCCTGCTTCGGAGATGTAAAAGCTCGTCTGGTCTTTCTTAAACTTCTCTTTGTCTAAATAAAATTTATCTATAATTTCTTTTAGCATATCTCCTACGAATTACGAATCAAATCGAATTACGAATAAAACGATGGTTAGATTCTATCATTTCTAAAGATTGGAAGCAAACTAAAAAACCGCCCCGGCCGAAAGGCATAGAGCGGTTTTTCTGAAGATTAATATTGTGCCCACCCTCCTTCGCATAAAGCTACGGAAGGGTTGGCAAAAAGATGTTATCTTTTTGCCCACTGTGGCGCGCGACGAGCTCTCCTTAATCCGAACTTCTTTCTTTCTCTCATTCTTGGATCACGAGTTAAATAACCGGCTTTTCTTAATCTCTTTCTAAAATTGGCATTAAAATCAACTAAAACTCTGGCTGTACCATGTCTTACCGCATCTGCTTGAGCGTTAAGTCCTCCACCTTTTACTCTCACAATTATTCTAAACCTGTCTAAGCATTTCATTTTCTTTAAAGATGCTGTTGCTGTTTCTTGTGTTCCTGGATGCAAAAAGTATTGCTGGTATGGTTTGTTGTTAATTATGAATTCTTTATCGCCGCGAGTATAAAGACGAACTCTTGCTACAGCGGTTTTTCTTCTGCCTATTGCTTCATAATATCTTTCTGACTTAGCATCTTTTTCGGAAATGATAAAATCTGCGGCGGTAAGTCCGTCTTCCTCTATAACAACCGGCTTGATAACAATAGGTCTAGCCTTTTCCAGTTTTGGTCCCTGCTTTGGTGCTTCAATTTTTGGTACTTCAATCTTTAGCACCTCGATCTTTGGTACTTCTATTTTTTTTATTTCTTTTTTAATTTTTTTAGTAATAGTTTTTTTCATTAACGTAAACGCGATACTAATATACGAATAGCATACCAATTATAACTAGAGGCAATACTAATATGCGAATAACATACTAATTATACTAATTATTCGTATCGTTGGTATGACGATTAGTATATTGGCATCGCGCTTGATATCATTGGAATGCGGATTAGCATCATTGGTATCACGCTATTCAAACTTCAACCTTTTTATTTGTCTTGCCCTTAATTTATTTTTAGGCAACATTCCCGAAACTGCTCTTTTCAAAACTTCGTCGGCTTTCTCCGGAAAAAGTTTCTTCAAGGGAGTTTCTTTGAGCCCTCCCAAATATCCTGTGTGGTGATAATATTTTTTCTGCTCTATTTTCTTTCCTGTAATTTTCATTTTATCTACACTCTTAATTATCACAAAATCGCCCATTTCTTTATTTCTAACAAAGTCTGGTTTATTTTTACCTCTTAATAAATTCGTAACATCAACGGCTAATCTGCCCAAAACCTTACCTTCCGCATCAATTGTATGTTTTTCTCTTTTTACAATATCCATATAATTATTTAACTAATTCAATTAATACCATTTCAGCTCCATCTATCCGCCTTTGTCCTAATCTCATAATCCTGGTATATCCGCCCTTTCTTTCTTTATAAATTGGAGCGATTTCTTCCATTAATTTTTTAACAATTTTACTGCAAAACGTTTCTGCCAATGCCCTTCTGCTAGCTATAGTCCCTATCTTAGCTTTAGTTATCATTTTTTCAGCAAACATTTTCATTTCTTTTGCCTTAGCTTCCGTTGTCTTTATCCTACCGTGTAAAAAAAGATTATGAGCTAAAGATTTTAGCAAAGCTTTCCTTTGGTCTGTTTTCCTTGCAAATTTTCTTCCTTTATTTCTTTTGCGCATAGTATTATATATCCGCTGAATTCACGCTGATGACTACGCTGAACTTACGCTGAATCAGCGTTTAATCGGCGTAAAAATTAGCGACTTATCAGCGATTTCTGTTCTTTTTATATTTATTTTTTTATTTTCTTTTTTGCTTTTTTTACTGTTTTCTTTGTTCTCTTAACCGGGGTTTTGTTTTCCTTCTTGGGAATATCTATTTCTTCTTTTGGCTGAATACTTGGTGTTTCAATAAATAAAGTAAAGTGTTTAATAATAGTCTGGCAAGCTTCTAAAAATGCTTGCTCTGGTGTAATAGTACCATCAGTTTCAATTTCTAAATTCAACTTATCAAAATCAGTTCTATCTCCAACTCTCATGTTTTCTATTTGAAAGCTTACATTTTTGATAGGAGTAAAAATAGCATCCATAAGAATTGCTCCGATTTCTGACTTTTTCTTTTTCCTTTGATCTTTTGGTTCATATCCCATTCCTTTTTCAATTTGAATCTCCATATCCAACTCTGATTTACTGGTGGTTAAAGTGGCAATATGACAATCTGGGTTTGCGAGCTTAATCTGAGCCGGCAAATGAAAATCTGCGCCAGTTACCTCTTTTTCCCCTTTTACCTTTAAGCTGATTTTTTGAATATCTCCTTCAAAAATCTTGAAGCGGAGGTTTTTTAAATTTTGAATTATTACGATAACATCTTCTAAAACTCCCGATATTGTTGAAAATTCGTGCTGAGCTCCTTTTATTTTTACTTCGGTTACCGCAGCTCCAACCAATGAAGCCAATAAAACTCTTCTCAAAGCGTTTGCAACAGTTATACCATAGCCCGGATAAAGAGCTTCTATTTGGAAAACTGCTTTATTTTTATCTTTTTTAATTACTTTTGGAGGAAGCGGGAGAGAAATCATATATATTTTATATCCGCTGGATTTACGCTGATGGCTACGCTGGATTTACGCTGAATCAGCGTTTAATCGGCGTAAAAATCAGCGGTTTATCGGCGGTTTTTAACGTGAATAAAACTCAAAAATTGTTGGAATTTCTGCCGGTGGCAATATATCTGCCAACGTTGGGTCAGCTTTTAATTTCCCGACCAATGTTTCTTTATTTAATTCCAGCCAAAGAGGAATTTCTTTCTTTTTAAGCTGGACAGCTATATCTTTAAATATGCCTTTTTTCTTTTTATGTTCTTTAATCGCGACAACATCTCCTTTTTGAACTTCAAAAGAAGGGACATTAACTGCTTTGTTATTTACCAAGAAATAGCCATGGCTAACAAGTTGTCTGGCTTGAGTCCTGGACTTAGCGAAACCAAAACTAAAAATAACGCTATCTAATCTTGTTTCCAATTTCTTAATAAGTTCGTTCGCGATATCTTGAATTTTGTCTCTTTTTTCCAGAACATTTTTAACATATTTTTTGAATTGGTGTTCTGATAAACCATACCATCTTTTTAGTTTCTGTTTTTCTGTTAAAGCTCTTTTATATTCGGAACCTGTTCTTGATTTTCTTTTCTTTCTTTCGGGACCGGGAGGATATGGGCGCTTTACCATTGCGCATTTAGGCGAAAAACACCTATCCCCTTTTAAGAATAGTTTTTGACCAACTCTTCTACAAATTTTACATTTATTGTTAATCATAAATTTTTACAAAATTTCCTACGAATTACGAATTCGTAGCGGAAAGCGCAAATTCGTACATTCGTACATCGCCTTCCGTTATACTCTTCTTATTTTTTTTTGCCTGCAACCATTATGAGGAATAGGAGTTACATCTTTAATTGCAACAATATTTAGCCCGTGAGTCATTAAAGACCTTACTGCAGAATCTCTTCCCGGGCCTATTCCTTTAACAAAAACGTGAATTTTTTCCAATCCGAACTTTATAGATATATTAGATATTGCTTCGCCAACCTTAGAAGCGGCAAAAGCAGTACCCTTTTTTGTACCTTTGAAACCAACCGAGCCAGCGCTTTTCCAAGCTAAAACCTTCCCTGTCATATCAGCCAGAGTAACTATAGTATTATTGTATGTAGAAGAAATATAAATTTTGGCTTCTGAAATCTTTTGAATAGTTTCTTTTACCTTCGGCTCTTTCTTTGCATCTTTTTCCATTTTATCCGTCTCTTTTATAAGTTCTTCTTGCGACTGTTGAATAACGTGCTTTTTACCCATTTGTTTAAATAAACTCTAAATTCTAATATCTAAATCCTAAACGTTTTGAATTTTTAATTTTGAACTTATTTAGGATTTAGGATTTAGGGGATTTAGGATTTAGGATTTTAATTCTAGGTTGGTGCTGCCGGCGGCTTTCTACCAGAGCCCATTGTTTTTCTTACGTTTCCACGCACAGTTCTTGTATTGGTTTTAGTTCTTTGCCCCCTTACCGGTAATTTCTTAATATGCCTTATCCCTCTCCAGCAGCCAACATCTTTTAATCTTTTAATATTAACCATTATTTGCCTTCTTAAATCCCCTTCAATTTTATAATTTTTATCAATATATTCTTTTAATTTATTGATCTCTTGAGCTGTTAAATCTTTCGCCTGTTTATTGGAATCAATCTCTGCGCCCTTTAAAATCTTTATACTCAAAGCTCGTCCTATTCCGTAAATATAGGTTAAAGCTATTTCTATTTTTTTGTTATCAGGGATGTTAACTCCCGCTATACGTGGCATAAAATTCTAAATTCTAATTTCTAAATCCTAAATAAATTCTAAATTCAAACATCTAAATTATTGTGGCGTTGCCACATAATTATTTCGCTCGGTTGAAAAATAAAAATAAATTTTTCTTTTCCATCTTCGCTTATAATTATAAACACTTTTGGATTTGGAGTTTTGAAATTTGGACTTATTTAGAGTTTATGATTTGGTGTTTAGGATTTCTTTTGCAGAGCAAAAGATCATCCTTGTCTTTGTTTGTGCTTAGGATTTTTACAAATTATGTATACTTTTCTTTTCCTTCTTACGACTTTGCAATTACTGCAAATTTTTTTTACCGATGACCTTACTTTCATACGAAAAATGTTGTACGAATTTACGAATTTGTATTTTTCGCTACGAATAAAAAAAGAAGCTATTCGTAATTCGAACAAATTCGTAATTCGTAGGATTTAAAATTTATTTTAGTCTATACACAATTCTTCCTTTCTCTTCGTCATAGGGACTCATTTCTATTGTCACCCTGTCTCCTGGTAAGATGGTGATTCTATGTAAACGCATCTTACCTGATAAAAAAGCCAGTATATCTTTTCCGTCATTTAATTTTACCCGAAAAAATGCGTTTGACAATGCCTCAATCACTTGTCCTTCCTTTCTAATGGTATTTTTTGCTGAATTTATATTCATTTAATATGATTGTAAATAATTGCGGAATACCCGCATTATCAACCCTCGCTCGAAAATGAAATTAAAATTTCATTTTTCTTGCTCGGCTGATGATAACAAATTTTTTAAGGATGGTCAATGCTTTTACCTAATTTCACTCAAAATAGAACGATTTATGCATCCCTACTATGTATTTATTCGAAATTTAGACTTGTTTTAATCTTATTTTGATTTTTTGGAGCCTTTTTCACCCAAAACGGCCACATATTGATTTTTATCTGAGAAACCTCTTGAAAAAATGCCGTATAAACGATTTCTTGGATTTCGCTTGAAGACTTCCCTGAAAATTTTGAGAATAACTCCTCTTCGTTTATTTTCGGATAAATTTTACCTGATATCTCTAAATTAAAGGTCATTTTCCTATTATTTAAATCTATTGTTATAGGAATATAGTTTGTAGTTAAGCTTGACTCTAAAAATGTTCTATCTGAAGCAATTTGAGAAAGAATATAATTCTTTATAAAATCATTCAAATCCGCATCTTTAAAAACTAATCCGCTAACCTTCGCTTTTGCCCTATAAGTAAATTCATCAACTTCGGTCCCTGCTTTTACTGATGAGGAGGCTTCTGTAGTTTTTTTAGATAAAGCGTTATCAAATAATGTTAAACCAGAAGATAAAGCTTTATTTTTAATAATTTCCGTAGTCTCATTTAAAAGCTTCTTAGTAAGGATATCTTCTGCGATCTCAATATCCTCTGCTGTTACAATTTTTACAGTTGATTTAAAACCACCTTCCATTTTACTGCTTAATTCTGCATAAATACTATAATACATAGATGTTCCAGCTAACCCCGGCACAGAAAACGTTGCAGCGCCAATATTATAACCTTCCCCAGCTTCAATGGCCAAAACTTTAACATCAATTGAACCGGGCACAACTTTGCCACTTTTAACTTGCGCCGCTGGAATAGTTATTTTCTTTACAGAACGAAAATATTTCCCAGAATCTGACAAAAAACGCGTGTTCGTAACTAAAGAAATTGCTTTCGCCGGACTAAGCTTATTATAAACTTTGATAATACCTTCTGCCTTCCCATCTTTTGAAACAGAACCCGTCGCTTCAAACTCTTGCCAAAGCTCTTTTTCTTCTTCAATAATTTGAGCTGGAATTTTCTTGTTTTCTAAATCAACAATTGTTAAAGATTTTTCTGCTGTTATCTCCTCTGTAAAGTTTATATCCTCTGTTTTCGGCCAAATTACCACACTCACAGACGCTAATTTAAAATATAAAAATACGGCCAATATGATAACGAAAACTCCTAGCGAGACTAAAATTCCTCCAACCTTACCATGAAGCGGAAAATAGTTCTTTCTTTCTCTTTTAGTTTTATGTTTTGGTTTTTTACTGTCTATAGAGTATTTTGGTTTTTCTTTTGTACTAGATACTAAACGAGGTGGAAGAATATCGTATATTTTTTTGGTCATTATTTGCTTTGCAAACCGCTGATTAATGCGGATTTTAACTGATTTATACTGATAACGTATCCGCATAAATCCGCTCAAATCCGCATAAATCCGCGTTTATGATTATTATTGTTCTAAAATGGCTTTTATCCTCCTTATTCCAGAGCTGGAGGATTCCTCTTTTGTAATTTTAAAATTTCCTAAAATACCTGTTCTTTCAACATGAGGCCCTCCACATATTTCTCTGCTTACAATTTCATCTCCAGGGCCAATAGTATAAACCTTAACTTTCTCGCCGTATTTTGATTCAAATACACCCATTGCGTTTATTTTTTTAGCTTCATCTAAAGTCATTTCTTCAAATTTCACTGGCAAATCTTTTTTTATTGCCTCATTCACAAAATCCTCAACCATTTTTATCTGTTCCGGAGTCATCTTTTCTTTATGGGAAAAATCAAATCTTAAACGCTCTGCTGTTATATTACTACCTTTTTGAAAAATATGCTTGCCCAATACCTTTCGTAAGCCAGCTAACATCAAATGAGCCGCTGTATGAAGCTTAGTTGTTTCCAAACTCGCGTCAGCCAATCCCCCCTTGAACATTCCGGCAGAAGCAGTCCTTGAAAGCTCCTGATGTTTCTCCATCTCTTTATAAAATTCTTTTTTAACTCTTTCTAATTCCAAACGGTGCATCTTCCCGCGCATTTTTTCTATTTCCTCTAAAGAAAGCTCTAATGGAAAACCAAAGGTTTGATAGATGTCAAACAACCATTTACCAGTTAAAACCGGCGGCGTATACGCTAAAATACCATCTATAGGAGTAATATCAGGGATGTCTTTAGTTTCCTTATTTGGATTATAATCTCTAACGCGTAGTTCTTGGCTTAAAATTTTCAACCCCTTTTCTAATGTTTTCTCAAATTTTTCTTCTTCTTGTCGCATAATAGAAATAATTTCATCATGCTTCTTTGCTAATTCTGGATAGACGTCTTTATAAATTTCCACTACTATCTTTATTAAAGGAGTGATAAAATCGTCTGACATTTTTAAAAGCTTTCCATATCTAACAACTCTCCTCATTAATCTTCTAACTACATATCCTTGGGCAAGGTTTGAAGGTGCCACTCCTTCAGAAGCTAAAAATACGCTCGCTTTAATATGGTCTGCGATAATTCTAAACTCTTTTTGATAATCTTTATATTTTTTCTCCGACAACTTCTCAATTTCTTTTATTAAAGACTCAAATAAATCAGTTTCAAAAATTGTTTCTTTCTTCTGCACCACCATTGCTAATCTTTCTAATCCCATACCAGTATCAACACCTGCCGGCTCTAACTTCTTTAAGCTTTTATCTTTATCGCAGAAAAACTCATTGAACACTATATTCCAGACCTCAATTCCGTTGATATATATTTCAGTTGTCGGACCGCAAGGACCTTCGTCTCCAGTCGGCCCCCAGAAGCTATCTATCCCTTCTTTTTTTATCTTTTTTTCCGGAACTCCCACTTTTTTCCAAATCTCAAAGGATTCTTTATCTTCTTGCACTCCCTTTCTCCAATCGCCTTCTATGACCTTATCTGGACTGAAAACCGTAACATAATCTATTTTCAATTTTAATTCTTTAACAATAAAATTGTACGCTAACTTAATTGCTTCTTCTTTAAAGTAGCCACCAAAAGAAAAATTACCCAACATTTCAAAGAATGTTAGGTGTCTTTCATCTCCCACTTCTTCTATATCTGACGTCCTAATACATTTCTGACACGAAGCAACATTGTTGCCGTAAGGCGATTTTTCTCCCAAATAATATGGTTTAAATTGCTGCATTCCAGCAGTAGTAAAAAGCACGCTTTGGTCTGTCGGTAAAAGCGAGCTGGATGAAACAATAGTATGTTCATACTTCCTGAAAAAGTCTAAAAATAATTTTCTTAATTTTGTTGAATCCATAAATAAGTAAATTCCCGTAGTGAGCTTTGCTCTACTACTAGGACGAAGAAGAAGGCATTAGGTGGCCGACCTAACAATTTTTATAAATTCTTCTGGCTTTAAAGACGCTCCACCAACCAATAGACCGTTGGCTAAAGATTCTTTGAGATAACTTCCAGAATTTTCTCCATTCACGCTCCCGCCATAAATAATTCTTACCTTATCTGCAGTTTCCCTATTATAAAGACGGGTAATAATCTGTCTGATAGAAATTATTGATTTCATTGTTTCGTCAGTTGAGCAATTATTACCAGTTCCTATCGCCCAAACTGGCTCATAAGCAACGCTGATGTTTTTCATTTCATCCCGAGGAATTCTATCCAATGCTTTTTCAATTTGAGCGATCAGAACTTGCTGTTTCTTCCCCTGCTCCTTTTCTTCCGTAGTTTCACCAACGCATAAAATTATTTTCAATCCCACTGACAACGCCTTTTTTATCTTTTTGTTAATTTCCTCGTCTGTCTCTCTGAAATACTTCCTCCTTTCAGAGTGACCGACAATAACATACTCGATTCCTAAGTTTTTAATCATTAAAGGAGATATTTCACCTGTATAGGCGCCCTTTTCTTCCCAGAAGCAATTCTGGGCTCCCAACTTGAAACTTGAAACTTGGAACTTAAAACTTGACAAATAAATAAAGGGTGGACATAAAACCACCTCAACATTTTTTATGTTTTTAATCCCCTCACCCGTCCGTAGCCTTTGGCGAAGGAGGGCTTTTTTTACTGAATCAAACAACCCCTTTGCTTCTTTCAAAGTTGTGGGATTACATTTCCAGTTAGCGACAATTAATGATTTCATGATTTTTATATTTAATCTTTTAATTATACAAAAAAATAAGGAATAAAAAAAGAGGTCTATTATATTGTAGACCTCTTCGCTTTAAAAAACTTTTTTGTATCTACCTTCGGCTTCCTATTGTCAAAAACGAGCTGCCAAGACCTAAAAAAGCAATTGTTGCCAGTTCAGGAATAATAGCCAAAGACATTGTACCCTCGGAATGAACGATTCCGCCACCATTTCCATAATACAAATCTACTGGAAACTCTATCGGTAAAGGCGGAGAAGAAATAAAATCTAAAGTAAAATCAAATTGATAATTAGTTTGACTTACACTTCCGAAATCAAGCGCAATAGAACTTCCTATAACAAAGGGGGTACCTCCTGTGCCTTGGTATCCAAAAAAACAAAGGTATCTTGCTGTTGTGAAATACCATCCAATCTGATACATTGGTGTTCATCTTTTCTACGGTAAAGTCAAAACCTACCGGCGCATAGAAAAGAATCCCAAAAGTTTCTCCAGGTAATGTGAAGCTACCCGTAGGTTTCCAGTTACTTATAAGATAGTCGTCCGTGAAACTGAAATCCAGTAGGGTCGCTGATGCTGTGTTTGGCATTACGCTAAACAATCCTACAACGGCTAACATCACCATCCATTTCTTCTTTAAGAAACTTTTGCGTCTGCGGTTTTTTGGTATTAAAAATAAACAACCGAGACCTAAAAAAGCAACTGTTGCCGGTTCAGGAATGTAGTTAAATACATAGTCGGTATTCCCGAAACTGAAATCATCAAGATAGGCAGTTTTTGAGCCATCTTCTATAGAATATCCTTGATGAGAAATCAAAATCTTCTCAATCACTGCGTTGCCATAATTAGATTGGAAGGTTGCCCAAGACCAACGCTTAACTCCAGTGACACCTGATATTGAAAACATAAGGTTAGTTCCAGAATTATCAATATTAAACCATTCGTCTCCATAACCAGTATTATCTTTCCCAATTCTGACCGTAATGTTATCACCACTGTTATTAAGAAACATCGTAAGATGGGGACAATAATATTCAGGTGCATTCACCCAATAGCTAAAGCCATCAATGTTGCTTATAGTTAGATTGCCTAAATCTGTAATTTGAATACCAGAATCATCGTTACTGGCAGGCCAATCCATTTTCAACGACAAATCGCTGACAGTTCTGGGAGCACTGGTAGTACCTACCACTTCAATAGTTCCGCTACCGACAATGTAGTCATAGCTACCAAGATTCTCTGCGGTTATAATAGTAGCATTAACTGTGCTATTTATGAGTAAAACCCATAACAACACGAACAAACTTATAAACTTCATTTTTCTCATACCAATTCCCTTTCAAAATAAGGTTACATTTCTTTTCTTACAACACAACAACATTACAACAACCTTCCTAAAGTTTCTTTCTACATTTTTTACCTCCTTTTTTAATTTTCAAAGACCAGTCTTTTTATCCAAAAACTAATTTAACGGTGGCATAATAAAAGTGATCAACAATAGTCGCTTTTGTTATGCCACCGTTATTTCTGTATTTTAAATTTATTTCTTTTTACCCTTCAGACGATAAATAGCATATACCGCACAAGCAACAATGACAAGAGATAATAATACCCAGAAGACATTAATCCATCTTGAGCTAGTCGCTACCAAGGTAGCTGTTTGAGTATTAGGTAGGATGTTGTTTTCGGGTGTTGCCTCTTGAAATGTTTCTTCTTGGGTAGGAGTAGTTGTTTCTTCTTGTGTCGGGGTTTGCTGGATTACATTAGGTGTAGTTGTTTGAGCTGAAGCTACGGCTATATTATAAGCTCCACCTTGCGAAACAAAAGCAACATCTTCTGTCCCTATAACCTTAACTCCCGTAAAGGACAGATTTGATTGACCAGCTTTAACTCCCTTAACAGACACCGAAATAATACTTTGAGCAGTGGTTGTGCATTTTGGAATACCTAAAATAAAGCTTGGGCTGGCACAGGTTGGAGTAGTAATAGCATAAAGACCACTTGCAACAGTAATTGCTTGGCAAGATAGGTTGTTTAAGATTAAAGTGCCTTTTATAACGCAAACCTTGTTTCCTGTTGGGTCTATTCTAACAGAAACATTGAAAGCCTTGCCAACCGTGCTATTAAGTGATGCTGGTGAAACAGATAACATTGAGCTATCGGCAAAAACTATCTGGCTTGTTCCGAATATACCTACGATGGTTAATAATGCCAATAAAGTTATTTTTTTCATAGTTTTTTTATTGTTTAATTATTTGTTTTAATTTTATAAACTCCAATTAGCCATTAATAATGCAAAGTCGTATTCATCAACCACGCCGTCGTGATTTAAATCGGCTTGGCTTGAACCAGTTAAACCCCAATCTGCCATTAATATAGCAAAATCATATTCATTAATAACATTGTCGCCATTTATATCGCCAGTTTTTGTTTGCGCTCCTGCCACAAAAGTTGCTGAAATTGTGTGTCCAGTGTAAACATTACTGAAGGTATAGGTTATTACTGCTCCTACAGAATTGCCATCAACTAACACATCTGCCACTTTGTAGCCAGTATTTGGAGTGATGGTATATGTTTGATTGTTGCCATAAGTCAAAGAAGCGGAACCTACCGGACTGATAGAACCATTAGCTCCGGCTGAAGCAGTAATTATGTAGTAATACGTTCCACCGCCGCCACCACCGCCAGTTGAAACTACGGGTGCAGCTGTAATTGAGAAATCATTTGAAGCAAAAGTAATTGTGTAATTAGAACCGGCAGATAAATCACCTTGAGTAATTGCATAAGTTCCAACATCTTCGCCGGCTGCTCTGTCTAATGTGCCTGCAAATGTTGCGTTTGCATCAGATGAAGTATAAGTAAATGTTGGGTCATCAGCACCATAAACTTTACTCTGACTAGCGTCGGCTGTAACTGTAATTGATGCAGGGGTGACTGAAACTGAACCTCCGGTATATGTGAAAGTATAGTTCGGATCACTTGCGCCTGAACAGCTTGAAGTATAAGAAATTCCAACTGCAGAAGTGCTGTCAGCATCTGTTACACAAGTTGCCTGAGTTACAGGAGTAATTGCTGGGATGTAGCTCGCAATAATAGTCGGGGATATACCACCATAGACCATTATCCCATCTGAAGCGGTTACATTAACAAGAGTTGGCTCCTCAGCCACTGTAACTATATAAATCTTAGTAGTTTCGTCTTCAGCAGTTACTACGACGGTCACTGAGTCACCTATTCTTACTGATAAAGTTTCGTAAGTTCCAGGAGGTATCACTT
>Ga0180009_10001681_pt1 | contig 26800 bp, 26 predicted proteins | sample OS_PC_MetaG_FD_123537 | JGI IMG/M metagenome (GOLD analysis project Ga0180009, IMG submission 123537) | Groundwater microbial communities from the Aspo Hard Rock Laboratory (HRL) deep subsurface site, Sweden - OS_PC_MetaG | ecosystem: Environmental > Aquatic > Deep subsurface > Groundwater... | reverse complement strand
GCGCCCGCCATTCCCGCACATCTCCGCCTCGCTGCCATCGGCATTAAAGAAACGCCAGCGGAAGTCCACCCGCTGGGAAGGCTCAATGAGAATCAAACCATCCGCGCCCACAGAAACTTTCCGAGCACAGACCTTGGGCACAAAATCCCCCAGGTGGTCGGCATTCAAAACCCCTTGACGATTATCGATAAGGATAAAATCGTTCCCGCTGCCGCTCATTTTGAAAAAAGGTATCCGTCTCATCTTTCTACTCGTAGGCCGAAAAAAATTGGACGCAGATCTCCGCAGATTAACTCAGAAAAAGATACTAATTATTTTAAATCCTTAAAATCTGCGTCTATCTGTGTCCCAATAAGATTTTGGTTGCTTCAAGCCAAAAAATCGGGAATGAACTCCCCTTTGATCAGATCGTCGAAATCTTCGCGCTCCCGGATTATATAAAAACGGTCTTTGGCCACTAAAACTTCTGCGGCCCGGGGGCGAGAATTATAATTTGAGGCCATGGAAAAGCCGTAGGCACCTGCGCTCATCACAGCTAAAAGCTCTCCTGGTTCCACCTTGGGAAGCTTCCGATCTTTCGCCAGAAAATCTCCCGATTCACAGATCGGCCCTACCACATCGGCCACAATCTCGTAGCTTTCCCTTATGTGCACCGGCTGAATCCTTTGGTAGGAACCATAGAGACTCGGGCGGATGAGATCATTCATGGCTGCATCCACGACGATAAAGTTCTTCTCTCCGCCCTCTTTGGTGTATAGAACCTTGGTCACTAAGATGCCGGCGTTCCCCACGATCACCCGGCCGGGTTCCAGAATAAGCGTGCATTCGATGCCGGCCATTTCGCGCAACAAAGATTGGGCATATTCCCGGGGGTGAGGAGGTTCTTCCTGCTGGTAGGTAATACCAAGTCCCCCTCCCAGGTCGATGTAGCGGATGTGAATTCCTTTCTCCCTTAGCTTGCATACGAGCTCTTTGACCCGCTGGACCGCTTCCACAAAGGGCTCAACCTCTGTAAGTTGAGAGCCAATGTGACAACTGACTCCGATAACTTGGACGTGGGGCAGAGTACTGGCTAGGATGTAATCAGCGATGGATTTTTGGATATTGATCCCGAACTTGTTTTTTTTCAACCCCGTGGAGACGTAAGGATGGGTATGCGGGTCAACGTCAGGATTGACCCGCAAGGACACGGGCGCTACGGTGCCCATTCTGCCGGCAATCTGATCGATCGCCACTAACTCCTGGGAAGATTCAACGTTAAACATGAGAATGGGTAATTCCAAAGCATATTCAATCTCATCCGAGCGTTTTCCCACGCCCGAATAAACAATCCGGTCCGGCCGGGCACCTGCCTTCATGGCCCGGAAGAGTTCCCCTCCCGAAACCACGTCCACTCCCCCGCCCCGGCGGATAAAGGCCCTGAGGATGGCAATATTGGAATTGGCTTTCGCCGAGAAACAGACTAAGTGATCGACTTTGGAGAAAGCGCCGTCAAAGGCTTGAAAGTGGTTCTCCAGAGTATTCAGGCTATAGAGATAGAACGGCGTCCCCACCTCTTTGGCTATGGTCTCGATAGGAAAATCCTCACAGAAAAGACTTTCCCCGCGATACTGAAAATCATGCATCCCATTTCTCCTACTTCATTGATTTTATATTTATAACATAGACTTTAAAAGAAGGCCAAAAAAAATTTGATGATCAGAACTGCCGAATATCCAAATTTTTTAAAATATTGACAAGAAAATCAAAAAAATTTGTAACTATTCAGCCTGCCTAATCACGCCAATAAGGGTTAGAAGATCGTTAAGGGTCCCTACATGCCGGCATAAAAGGATTCCTCTCGAAGGCAGCCTGAATGGTGTTGATGACAGAAAGGGAGTTCTTTCTGACAGTGGAGATGTAGCCCCTGATGCGGCAGAAAATGTTTGCTCCCCGAGCACTGCGAGCGGAAGATCAAACACCTGGCGCCTTTCATAACCGGTGGCCTGTGTTTCTTCCAAAGAACTGCCGCATTTGTTACATCTGGATACCCGATGGATGATCGTATGGTCCGGGTTGTCTACCATTTTAAAGGTATAGCCGGTGTGCCCTTTCTGCCCGCCAACTGGCTTACCGCTTTTTTGACGCTGGCTTTTGGGCTTTACAAATCCGTCGGTTGAAGGGGGTTTGCTGCTATTACGGCTATTTTTGTTGAGTTGATCTTCTAAAGCCTTTACCCGCTCTTGGAGTGCAGTAATCTGCTCCGACTGTTCGAAAATGGTTGCAGTCAGGGTGTTGACGAGCTTGATCACCGCCTCGGGACCGGCCTCATAAACTTTAAGAATATCTTCACGCTTCATGGGTGAGTGTCTCCCGAAATCTCTTTGTCAGTGGGTAAAGGTAAATATCTTTGATAGGCACCTTCAGGGTGGCGTACCTGTCGTTACGGCTGCGCCCCTTGGTTTGACCCACATAGATCAGTTGGCGGCCTGATAACAGGTGCCCCGGAAGCGCTCCCGTTCCACAAAGGTTTCCAAGAGATAAATGGGGTGGTTGTACCTGGCCATCCAGTCGGAGCTAATCCGCCGGGCGACTTGGCCCAGGATGTGGCTGGCGAGATGCAAAACCCTGACCCAGGGCAAAATCAAAAAGCACATGTTGTTGGTCAAAAGGTGGAGGTTGGCTTCTCTGGTAGCAGCATCCCAGCCGATAAAGTCATCCCGGGGAGCACTCTTCCAGGCTGCTGAACCAAAGAGCAGACAGGCCAGAGGATCGTGTTTGCGGTCAAAAACCAGGTACTTCATGTTCTCTCCCACGATGCCACTCCACCCCAAGTAGTGATACCGGGAAAGCAGGCACTTGAACAGCTTCGATTGGCCTCTGCCTTCAACTACCTCGCTATACACCGGGGCCACGGCGTCGAGACTGCCGGTGATAACCGTGGTCTGGTGGGGAACATAAGGAATGCTTCGCCGGAAAACAGTCTTCACACGGGATTGTTGGGACGGGGGTAAGGTAAGGTAACCGCGCTGCTCTAATTTACAAAAAAGGTGCGGCAGGCCATATCTTTGATCTGGCCGTTTGGAGCACGCCAATTCCAAAGCAAACATAGCTCCTTGGAAAGCCGGGTGCGGTTCCAGAAGGGGTTAGTCTCGATCAACTGCCGAACCAACCCGATATCTTCACTGGTTATCTCTCGCCTCTGAACAACCATTGTCCTGTCCATGACCGTTTTGTAGCACAAAACTCAAGGAGAGTCCAGAGGGCAAAATGAAAAAGTTTGGTAGCGTTCTAAAATGGAGACCTTAAGCAAAAAGGTTAACGAAGGTCAAAAAATCCCCCTATCCCCTTAATCCCCTCCCCTGTCTGCGTGCGGAGACGCACAGGCAGGCACAAGGGGAGGGGAAATAGAATTTTTACGATGACATCAAATATTAGGTCTCTTATTTTCTACGCTACTAAAAGTTTGAGGCTCGGGGCCATAAGGGCTCGCTTAAGGAGACTCCCATCAAGAGTTTCATCCTCCCTTATCGAAATTGAACAACTATATAACATCCCCACGCGGACCTTAGCTACTCGAAGCGGAGCGTTGATGTCCAAAACGGTTCCCGCCGTCCCTTGTGTTGAATCTCTCTTGGTGTATCCCTTGCATTTTTTCTATAAGGCACCCTGTGGTCTGGCTTGTTGGAAAAGCTTATGATAGGTGTAACCACGATGTTAACGTCAAACCCCAAAAAATCGAAGCCATCCCAATAATGGTTGTAACTGATTGATTTAACAAATAGTTTATAAGATACGAGACCTCTACCGGAATAAATCGGCCAACAATCTCGTTTTGGGATATTTCGGGGATATTAATTGTTTGATATCTCTGTTATCACATTATCTAAATTTGCGTCTGATGACCCGTGATGGGAAAAAATAGCGGACTAAAAAAGGGCAAAAGAAAGGGGAAAGCACTCGAAAATAGTGTTAGATTGTCTCATCATATTGGCATACACGTTGCGTGTTCAGGCCATTAAACTCGAAGGAGGTGAAGAAAAATGGCTTACAGGCTTGCTTACAAACATGATGGCAAGGGGAATACCGTTGAAGGCAATCTACAAATCCTGATCGATGCCGTATTAAACGGGAAGAGTGTAAGAGTACTAGTTGAAGATGACAAACGTGGTCACAGCTACGTCTTCGATGCGCAACTTCTTTTTGCAAAAGAGGATTTTGTATGTGCTCAGAACACCTCTATTGTAAGTACCGACCAAAATGAAGATCTGACCCTCAGATTCAAGGAAAAGTGCTATTACTGGCTGGTGATTGCTTGTACAAAAGGATATCTGGACATCACCCGCTATAATTTGGGTGAAAATACGCGAGTCCAAGAAAAGGAGCACACCAGGGAACACCATACAATGAGGTGGTTTATCGATGAATAAGGAAATGAAATACTGTGGCAGTTGCAAGTTCTGGAATGTACAGAAACTGAAGGATCACAAATGTGTTCATAAATGGGGCATGTGCAAAAATCCGATAGCCAGAAAGGCTTTTCTTATTGTGGACCCGGATTTGCCTCATGACATATTTGAACATCTTTATTTAGCTGAAGCAGGCTTTTCTTGCAACTGCTATAAAAATTAGTCAGATAAAGGAATCTCTAATGAGATGATCTATTCGGTGCATAATTATGAACTCTGTCTACATTTATTCTAATGGTTGCTCTTCCAATATGCTTGATGGAGAACGGATGTCCCGATACTTTGAGCTAAACGGGTATTCACTCGCATCTGTCCCTCACACTGCAGACATCATAGTAGTAAATACCTGCGCCTTCGAATCAGCCTCTGAACGGGACTCCCTTGAAAAAATAAAAGAATTGCAGAGATATACACACGCCCGCATGATCGTCTGCGGGTGTCTACCTGCGATAAATAAAGAGAAGTTGGATGAGATTTATAGAGGCGATTATTTCATTCCCAGGGATGAGGAGACCTGGAGCAAGTTGGATGAAATAATCCATTCAGAAGTGCCCATTTCTAACATAAAGGACCCCTCGATTCTGTCTCATCGCTGGAAGGATTGGAAGCTTATAGGCGTATATAAGGCATTTGGAGAAAATCAAGACTGTAAGGCCATTAGCGGCTACGATGAAAATGTGTATCATATTCGCATCTCATCCGGGTGCACCGGCAATTGCTCTTTTTGCGCAATCAAGTTTGCGCGAGGTTACATAAGGAGTAAGCCGGTGGAGGAAATAATAGATGAGATTAAAAAGGGCTTGGAAGAGGGATATAAATCCTTCAAAATTTGGGGGGATGACGTCGGTGACTACGGGGTAGATATAAATACGGATCTTTCAGCGCTCTTGGCGGAAATACTAAAAATCAAAAAAGACTTCGAACTGGAGGTCCTGGCGACAAACCCACGGAGATTACTTGAACTTTATGGGTTCCTCGCCCCTCTCCTTGAAGACAGAAGAGTGAAGTGGTTGAATATATCCATACAGAGCGGAAGTCCAAAGATCCTAAGATTAATGAGGAGAGAGATCAATCTGAATGCATTAATCAGCGCACTTAAGGACCTAAAGAGGAGGGCTCCTCACTTAATAATCCGCGCTCATTATATCGTCGGCTTCCCACAGGAAGGATTGCGTGATTTTCTTTACACCATACTATTCATGTTTAGGGTTCGTGTCTTTAAGTACCTCGTCTGGACTTATGATCCAAAGCCTAATACTGAAGCAGCGGAGATGCTAGGTCAGGTATCCCGCCTCAGAAAGAAAACCTACTATTATATGCTTAGAACATGGGGTAACCTGTGGTCTCATATACTTGAAGATGGGAAGACATATTAATGCTTGAACTATCTCATATTTCCAAATCTTTTAACAAGAAACGAGTATTGGATGATATATCTTTATCAATTGGTATTGGGGAATTCTTTGCAATCCTTGGGCCTTCGGGTTCCGGTAAAACCTCCCTGCTCAATATAATTGCTGGCTTGCTGCAGCAGGATTCAGGTGCCGTTTTGATCAATGGGATAGATGTGACACGGACACCGCCGAACAGGAGAAATATCGGCATGGTGTTCCAGAACTTTTTCGTTTATCCCCATCTGAATGTATATGAGAATATTAGATACCCCTTGAAATACATGGATTCCTTTAATGAAGGAGATGTTCCTGCCAAGGTCAAAGAGGTGGCCGAACTGCTTAAGATTTCCGATCTGCTAGACAGGAAGAGCTATGAACTGTCAGGCGGGGAAAAACAGAGAGTGGCACTTGCGAGGGCGATCATAAAATCTCCGACACTGTTCCTTTTGGACGAACCCCTTTCGAACCTCGACTATCAGCTCCGGCTGAAGATACGAACCGAGTTAAAAAATCTGCACAAGACCCTAAATAAGACATTTATCTATGTTACCCATGACCAGGCAGAGGCATTCTATCTTGCGGACAAGGTTGCGATAATAAACAGCGGGAGGATTGTTCAGGTGGGAGTCCCAAGAGAGATCCTTGATATCCCTAATTCCTTGTTCACAGCAAGGTTTGTGCACTCTTACTATAATGAAATCTCCGTCGTGGTTTCCAGGGAGGAGGATGAACTGGATGTAATCTCAGAAGCGGGGAGAATGCGGGTTGAGAAAGACAGCACAAAAGCAAACCTGATGAAAGCCTGCGGGAATATTACGGCGTTTATAAAGTGCCGGGATATCTTCCCTGCGGAAAAAAGAGGCGACGCTCTCGATGGTAATGTCATACAGTTCCAGTCGCAGATCAAAGACATGCTCTATGTCTCTGACATGCACCTACTAGTGTTGGACAACGGACTTAGAATGAGCGTGCTTTCTGCTGATTTCAACCGTGGCGACATGATTAATGCATGTGTTGAAAAAAGTAGGATCCTGCTCTACGATGGGCAGCAGCTGCTCGGGCCTCTCGGGTGAACAGCCTATGAATGCCAAAACGGACGAGATCATCTATAGAGTCCTGATCGTCGCTCCCCTGATAATTCTTCTTGGGGTGTCGGTCTTCCCATTTCTTTTTGTCCTCTCCATTAGTTTCTTTAATGTGCGGTCCTATAACCTAACCGCTCATTGGGAATTTGCGGGCCTACAGAATTATCTCGCCGTCATCTCAGACCGGGAGAACATTACTGCGATTATGAACACAGCACTTTACATCCTTTATGCCCTGGGCATCGAGATATTCATAGGGTTATGCATCGCGATCCTGCTTCTGTACGTAAACGAGAAATACCGCCTCCCCCTTGTTCTCCCCTTCCTAATTCCCATGTTGCTGTCCCCTATGGTAGTGGCGATGCTGTGGAAGCAAGTCCTGTCCTATGATGGTGGCCTCCTGAACAAAATGCTTTCCATTTTTGGTCTCGGTCCCGTTGTCTGGCTGTCACCCGAGCCGATCCTTAACGGGAATTTATGGATTCAGCAATCCCTTAATCTGACCCATGGATTTGTTTCTTTACTCTTAGTTGAATTATGGCAGTGGTCCCCCCTCTTTGCAGCTGTCTTCCTTGTTACCTTCAGCCTGCTAAGGAGGGAAGTAGTCCATTCCGCCATTATGGATGGTGCAACGTCATTCTATATTTTTAGAGACATATATTTCCCAATAGCTAAGCCGTTACTGTACGGTTTGATCCTCCTCAGGATAATGGACATGCTGAAGGTCTACGAGACATTGTGGGTCTTCTTCGGAAATTCGAGTGTATTCGCCAATATCAACATCCGGTTGGTAACGACCGGCATAGAAATCAGGAACTATTCCTACTGTGCAGCTTTTTCTGTCGTTGTTTTTCTCTTAATTTTTGCCGTTCTTTTCATCGGACGGCAATTGCTGGAACGTGCAGGGAAATTATACTATGCGGATTAAAAATGCTGCTGCTTTTCTCTTGCTTGCCCTGATTGCCTTTGTCTGGGTCATGCCTATCCTCTGGATGATCATGGCCTCCTTCATGCCCTATCAGCACATAATAGCTTTCGACCTTTCCGGAGGTTCCTTCACCATTGGAAACTACAAAATTCTGTTTTTCACGGATGTTTTTCCAAAGCATCTAAGGAACAGCCTTGTGATCACGATTTGTGGAACCTTTCTCGCAACAGTCCTCGGCTCTTTCTCTGCCCTCTATTCAGTGAGAAATAGAAGGTTCAGCAGGTATTTTCTTTACTGGATTGTAACCAGCAGAATAATCCCGCCAACCGCCTTCCTGCTGCCTTCATATCTGATGTTTCAACGCCTGGGGATGCTTAATAGTATAATTACGTTGATCTTGATCGGCTTCGTCCTGAACTATTCCCTTGTCTTCTGGCTTATGAGGTCAGTCTTTGCTCAGCTTCCCCGGGAGATGGAATACTCCGCTCTCATGGACGGCGCTTCAAGACTCAGAGCGTTCTTTGACACAACTATACGGTACTCTGCCCCCGGACTGCTCTTCGTAGCCATGTTCGCAGGACTATTCATCTGGAACGAATTCCTCCTTTCTGCGGTGCTCACTATCGATTCGACGGCCCAACCCCTCCCCATACTGCTGGGACAAACGCTCTCATTGATCAAGACTGACTGGGGGGTCTTATTTGCTATCGGGGCCATTCAGGTCCTACCTGTCATGTTGTTTATTGGATTGATTTTTTTGATGTTTAAGTGGAAGAAATCGAATATAATTCGAATTTCAGGAGGTGTATGATGGAGAAAATATTGTTGAGACGGAGTCTGTTGGTTCTTATTGCGGTGTTGTTTATACTCGGAGGGATTTCCTGCAGCAAAGCGCCCGACCAAGTGACCCTGTACGTCAGGGCAGGTGCTGAGTCAGATGCCCTGAAGCAGATAGCCGACCACTACATGAAAAAGTTTAATAAAAAGGTGGTGGTGAATGTAGTTGGAAGGGATGGGTATACCGCCTCCATGTCTACGAAGCTATTGTCTGGTTCGCCGGAGATAGATATTTACATGGTCCCGAGCACAATGATCCCCGAGCTTGCGAGCGCCAAGGTACTTGAACCCCTTGATACTTACATAAGTACCAAAGACAGCGACCTGCTAGTGCAGAATACCTACAAGGGAACTACATACGCTATGCCAATCGACATCAGCGTGTTGCTATTCTTCTACAGGAGCGATCTTATCAAGAAGGTGCCTGAGACCTGGGACGAGTACCTTGAAACGGCGAAGCAATTCTCCCAAAAACTTAACCCCAAATCCCCTACAAAATACGGAGCCGCCATCGGCGCACTGGCCCCCGAGGACCTATCAAAGGCCTTCTTCTGCATGACTTGGTCATTCGGCGGAGAAATAGAGAAGGATGGTAAGCCCCTATTCAACTCCCAAGGATCCATTGATGCAGCTAACTACTACCTGAAGTTTTTTGGTTCTGGTGTGACTACCCCGGAGTATCTCTCGTGGGGGGTTATTCAGATATTCGAGGCCCTTAGCAAGGGAGAGCTTGCCATGGCCGCCCCACAGTGGAACGCAGTTTATCCATACCTTAAGACCACCGATTCTCCCTTTAAGGATAAGATCGCTGTCGCCCTTATTCCTGGCATCAAAAAGGATGGGAAGATCGAGAGGAAGTCATTCAAGCACTCCTGGACCCTCGTAATCAATAAGGCATCTAAGGCAAAGAAAGATGCTTATCGATTTATTGACTACGTGGTCGGCAAGGAAGGTGCGCGTTTCTATGCTACAAACTCTGTGGGGACGCCAGCAAGGAAAAGCATCTTAACCGATCCTGAGATTATCCAAAAAAGGCTTGAATTCAAATATGTCTATGAGACGCTGCAATTCGCCAACAGCGAGCCAGAAATCGTAAATTATGACGAGATGATCAATATTGTCAACACCGCTTTGACCAGGATACTCACTAAGGAGAAAAGTCCAGAGGAGGCGTTAACAGAGGCAACCAAGAGGGAGACAAGAAAATGACCTTTCGATGGAAATACATAAAGGGTAAGATGAAGCTGTGCCGCGAGATAACTCTTTCAAGACTCCATCTCCAGACCGATTTCGCGGGATATAATACTATCCTTGACTTTGTGAAGCAGCATGGGATCTGCAGACTTCCAGGGGATGTCGCCGAGATTGGTGCCTTCATGGGCGGCGGCACAAGAAAGCTCGGTAAGTTTTTCAAAAAGCACGGGAAAAATGTCATCGTTGTTGATGTCTTTGATCCCACTTTTGATTATACTTTGAATGAAAGGGGAGAGGCGATGTCGTATATTTATCAGAAAATCCTTGGTAACAGGGACCTGATGGATATATTCAAAAAGAATGTCGCCGACCTTACGAATGTAATTGTGCATCCAATCGATTCCAAAAAGATGTACTTTAATGGTACTTACAGGTTCTGCTTTTCCTTCATCGATGGTAATCACGACCCTGGCTATGTCAAAAGCGACTTTGAACTCCTTTGGGAAAAGACTGTCGAAGGGGGCGTAGTAGCTCTGCATGATTACGGTGGTGATCTTCCCCAAGTCACATCCGCTATTGACAGCCTCATCAAGGATCATAAGGCGGAGATTGGCGATATCCGGAAAATGGCCTCCAAATGTTTCATTTTCATAAGGAAAAAGGAGGGACAAAGTGAGCGAAAAACTGGAGCCAATTCATATAAAACCAAATGCTAAACTGATCGGTATGCTGAAGGAAATAGCCAAAAAAGGCGATTTCGATATAGAGAAGCCCGTTTTATATAAAAATCAAAGTATTATAGAAAAAACCGCTGAAAAACTACTTAACCCTATTCGTGATAACTCTTACAAGACTATAACTATTAAAAGCAACGATTTTTCTTTTCAAAACATCGTCGAGTCATTGACATTAATGATTAAGGGGACTCCTTCACTTGTCGGCAATTTCCTTGCTGTTTTCGAAGATTGGTATTTTACTGCTTGTGATGTCATACCAAACAAAATAAATAGAGAAAAAATACAGAAAACGATTGCTAAGCAATACTACTCCGACTTTTATTTTGACAAAATCAAGGCGGATAAGAATTTGTTCAACACAGTTGCTACCCATGTAGTAGCAAATGCTGTTTCGAAAAAAACGAGAGATCTGCTTATACGCTTGGGGACAGCTTGTTATCTGAATCGGGAACAGGAGAGTCTCGAGCAGGCTTATAACATATTAACTAATACAGAAAGAGATGTTGTGAAACAATATGTCCTGAGCCGCAGAAAAGACCTAGCTGATCAAATACTTCTGTTGGTCAGCATCATAAAACATCATATATTCCGTTTACTGCAGGAGAAAACGGAGAAAAAGAAATACTATGACAAAGTGGTAACGTCTGTTCTGCAAAGCCTTAAAGAGCCATCGCCTACTCTGGCCGAAAAGAAAAGACAGTTTACAGTATTGCGACACAATGCATATTTAAAAGCACTGATTGACGCGGAAGACTATAATTTCGATAAAGGGAGAAGAACAGCAATAACACACGGCAGCAAGGCCGCTGTGACCGCGATTATGGCCCGAAACCTTTCGCACAATATTGGCTCACATGTTCTCGCATATCTGATCCAGGAATTAGAAAACAAAATTCGGGAGTTGGAAGCTAAGATCCACAATTTGAGGGAAAAGGCTGAGCGCTCCGAAGAGCCAAATCGGTCAAAACTTAATTCCCACGTAAAACATCTGAAGCACAAACAGAGAGGAATGAGGAACCACAAAAATCTCTACCAATACCTGCAACATAGAATGGACTTCGTTGCTGAAGTTACAACGGCAGGACCGGCCTGGGAAATGTCATTGGATTTTGAAAAAGATATTTTCCCTGAATTTGGTGGTTTGAAAGCGAGTCAAGATTATTTGCCACAGGAAATCATTTTAAAGTATATCCTCCATTCAGAGGGAATAGATTTGTCGATTGGTAATTTTCATCTGCAAGTTGATGATAGGTGCAATCGTATCTCGGTCCCAGACGGAGTCGTTGGAAAGCATGCTTTTTACGGAATACTTGAAAACTTCATTCGTAATGCAGCGAAACACTACAAGGGACCTTCCCGGGAGGGCCTTGAGATTCGCATCGAGCTAAGGGTTCCTAACCACTTGCCCGAGAAGCTGAGAAGCGATTTTATTGAACTAAGGATCTGGGATATGAGGCCTTCCAGTTGCCGCATGTTTGAAATAGAAGAGAATGGTCGGAAAGTAAAAAAGAGTATCGTCGAAAAATTAAGGGGGTTCATTGAGGTAGGAAAGCCAAATGCAGCGTTGACCAATGATGAGGGTGAGCTTGAACCTGGCGGTTGGGGATTGAAGGAAATGAGGGTTTCTGCCGCATTCTTAAGAAAACTTGATGCAAAAGAGTTAATCAAGAAGGACTCTTCTGGAGAAGAGTTTAACCCCCCGTTGCTGGAGATCCTCTGTGGGGATCCGAGCGGTAAAGAGTTCCTGTGCTGCAGCGATACCCCATCCTGTCGACACCCGGAGGGCTTTCAAAACCGTTTGGGATTCCGTTTTTATCTCCGAAAGCCAAAGGAGCTCTTGGTAATTGCTAAAAACGCAACGATTTCGGTTAATAACATCTTTGAAATTGAAAAGAAGGAAGAACCTGATCTCTGGAAGCCTGATGACTCAGGGCTCAAAAGCGAAATTCCCCACAGAATCCTCCTTATAGAATCAGGCAAAAAGAATCGATATTCAGAATCTCCTCATGTATCATGCCGGGTTATGACATACGATCCCGCAGACGACGGTCCGATAGATGATGAGTATTATCTCAGGTTGTACGAGAGATTTATAAAAGAGGAAATATGTTACGACCCATCGTACCAATTTCCCAAGCTTGTGAATACACTCCCTGAGCCCTGCCAGTTTGATCCGCATGGGTATAGCATTGAATGGGACTATAAAAAACCTGACTTAATATATAACAATATAGTTTTCCAAAATCATCCTGAAGAGTTGAATGCGGAAGAATTCAACTTGTTCTTCGAAAAGTCCCACTATTTTCAACCTGTTTCAGGGGCGTATTCCACGAGGGCTAAACTTTGCAGTATTTCTAAACTTTCCAGTAAACTGATCAAGAAACACCTCTATCTCGAGTTGCTCGAATCAGCAATGACTCAAGTAATCATCGTGGACGAGCGAGTGAGTGAATGGGTGAAGAACCAAGCGTTCCACCGAATGCAAATTCGTGATGTTCTAATGAAAATGAACATCTTCATAGTCAATGTCAACAAAGGACGGGTTAAATCCGCTGAATTGCGCTCAAAACTACTTGAGGCCCAGGAGAACGACAAAAATCCTTTCGGTGTGTTTCATTCTGAAGTCCGGAAGAACGCCCACTTTTTTGTGATCCATCTGGGAATCCTAAATAAATTAGATAATGGCGCGGAGGATCTCATGCACTCGGTAAAGTGTAGGTGGAAGGTCGTCGACTCGGGACGGGGGGTCCATCGCAGTGAGATACCTCAGGATTGTAAATTCGTTGAAATATCGGCATTACAGCAACTGCTTGCCAATTATGACAAGCACGGCCTCGTACAAACTCTTTTTTCTCTCCGCAGGGCGCTCTGAGAGAACCCGGGAGGAATCTGTATGGATGCTACTAATCTGATTATCATTGTAATTTCCGAAGCTGAGACTAGCGAGAAGGACTTTTTGGAGAGATGTGGGAGAAGAGCTGATAGTAGAGAGGGATGGAAGTACGCCCTAACCGATGGTGCTACATTTGTCTACAAGAGGACTGAGAAAGATGATTCGAGTTATGATCTTAAAAGCTGTTCGTTTCTCTTGATCAATCCAGAATACTGGGAGAAGGACAAGGATGTCAAAGATTTGCTAAACACACTGCCGGCAAAGACGGAAAGCATTGTATGGACACATCGCGATACGATCGAAGAAAACTCAATAAGAAACCGCATCAAAAACATATTTAATTGCCGAACATTCCGTCACAAGGTTTGCAAGACAGAGATTGAGCAATTCATGAAAAACATCTCGCCTCTAAACTTGTCTCGAAGGGATTACTGCACAGAATTTATGAAAATAGTCGATCTATCTGCGATACTGGATACCCATCAAATCCTCATCGATTTTTTGCCCCTCGACATTGATATGCAGGTGCTCGACGTATTGTTGGAGAATAAGGATGAGACTCCCGCTGTCCAGTATCTTAATAGAGTGCTGGTAGAGGCTGGAGAAAGGCATTATACGAGTATGTTTACCAAAGTAAAGGACCTGGAGCGAAAGGTGACGGATGGCAAAATTCAGGCCTCCCTTAAAGGACTATTGGGCACATCCTCTGGGGACTCTGTTTTGTATGGGTTACTTAAGCATCTTGATGAGCTTAAGATGAACGTAGACCGACTAAATTATGATGATGTACAGTCAGTTTCAAATTATTTTAGGAAGACTTCCGGGAATAAATATGGGACCTTTGATGACTGGTATAACGACCTATCAAGATGCCTACGCGTAAGATCATAAGGGGATAACGACTCGCTGGAAGATGAACGGGGAGCTGAGGATTTTCATAGTGAGACTCTAATTAAATGAGGTGTGATATGGAGATGGAGAGCGGGTTTAACTCTTGGTTTATCGGCTCCAAAGGTGAAAACGCAAAGGTCGTTGAGGAGCTAATTTCGGAAGCCTTTCGGGACCATCTTTACTGGCGGAAAAACTTTCATCCAGAAGATTCACCTGATATTTCAGAGAATGATAAGGTATTCGGGGATTATATCCAATCTGTGGCGAATATGAGAAAATATCTTTTTGAAATTCTAGCGAAGATAAAGCAGAGTGTTCCTTTTTATAGCCCAAGGTATATAGGGCATATGACCTCTGATCCCCTAATCCCAGGAATTATCGGTTATATTTCCACCATGTTTTATAATGCGAACAATATATCGCCTTTGGGTTCCCCGATAACCACTCCATATGAAATTGAAGTTGGAAGGGATTTTGGGCGGCTGGTAGGTTTTGACGTATGTCAATCGTGGGGTCATATCACCTCAGGAGGTACGGTTGCCAATCTTGAAGCGATGTGGGTTGCAAGAAATTTGAAATACTTCCCGATTGTAATTAGGAGGGTCGCCAAGGAATTGAATTGTGATTTTGCTCTAACCGGGGAGAAGACAATCTGCGGAATGTCTTCCTGGGAATTGCTTAACCTATCACCAAGTGACGTATTATCATTGCGGGAAGCATTGATTAATCATGTAGAGAATAGAAAAATTAAGTTAACGAGAAAGGAAGTAGAAGGACAAGTTGATAAGGCAATAAATTCTTTCGTCCCTTCGAAAATTGGCTGGGCATCTTTCATTAAGCAATTCGGCAAGGAACTTGAGGGAATTGACAAAGGGGTTGTTCTTTTACCGAAGACCAAGCATTATTCTTGGACCAAAGCGATGGATGTATTCGGCATGGGTTCTGAAAATCTAATAAACCTCAATATTGATGAAAATTACCGAGTTGACCTCGGACACCTTAAAGCTACTTTGGATGAACTAGCGGCTAAGAAGAGTCCAATAATTATGCTAGTGGCCGTACTCGGTTCGACTGAGGAGGGGTCTGTGGACCCATTAAGTAAAATAGCCGAATTATGTCCGAGCGTATATAAGCATGTGGATGCGGCCTATGGGGGATACTTATCTACATTATTATATAAATCTAGAAAAAAGAACTGTAGGAAGAGTGATATAGATTTAGGCGAATTGGAGCCAATTTCAATAGACGAATTAAAAGTTTTCCTGGAGAGCTCAGGAATTCATCCTTCCAATAGGTTTGAATATCTGTATGAAAATCTAATAGCGCTTAAGAGGTTTGATTCTATAACAATTGACCCTCACAAGCTTGGATATATTCCTATCCCAGCTGGCGGAATAGTTTTCAAAGATAAACGCATTCGGGGCCTTATATCTTTCACTGCAGCCTATGCTTTCAGGGAAGAAGATGAGAATGTCACGATAGGTCAGTATATTTTGGAAGGCTCCAAACCCGGAGCATCTGCTGTGGCATGCTACTTGGCGCATAAGGTTGTACCACCTACCATTGAAGGCTACGGATATATTCTATCTAGAACGATAAAGGCAGCGAGAATGCTTTACGATAAGATAAAGGCGATTAGGATTAAAGGCTTAAGAATAGTTCCAATTACTGAACCGGATACGAATGTCTTTTGCTTTGCTGTCAACTTTGATGAAAATAAATCTCTATCTGTTCTCAATAGACTGAATCGAGAAGTATATAGAAAGCTTTCGATCGATGGAAGGGAGAAGCCTATCGCGGCATATAATTTCCTAATTTCGAAGACTGAACTCGGTTTTGAGGATTATAAATCGAGGGCAACAGAAAATCTACTAAGAGAGCTTGGTATTCCTGACAATAACTATACTCCTGACCCGATAACTGAAGAGCAATCAAACGAAATAGTTGTCCTCAGAATGTGTGCCATGAATCCATGGTCATGCGAAGAAAAATATGTTGATGGTTTTAAAAATGAGCTTGAATGCGTACTGGGAAGGTTTGTTCATAAAATTTTGATAATTGAAGATGAAGAAAGTGATCGGGAAAGAATAAAGACAATATTGTCCCAAAGTGCTGGTGAGTTATGTAAGTTCAAATACGGAGACGAAGAGTGTAAAACCTTCGAAAGAGGTAAAAAGGCAATAAAAGAAAAATATGATTTGATTCTTTTGGATTTGCTTCTTAAAGACGAGAAAGGAAATATTGCTGACGGAAGTCAAATCCTTGCTGAGCTAAGAAGAAGTCATTTGAGGAAAACGCCTGTCGTAGTGTACACCAATAAGGAGAAGAGTTTCCCTTTGATGAAATTCCTCGAGGACGCTGGCTTCAATCCTGAAATAGATGTGTGTATTTGGAAGAAGGATGAGAGGAGTGAGATGAAGGTGTTATATGAAATAATTGAGAGGTTGTCCGCGTGAACGATGAACTAACATCATCATTAAAAAGAGCGTCAAAATATTTATGGGATGATCGGCTGAAGGTGTTGGGGGCGCAATTTGATTCGGATTCAGGGGGAAACGTTATAATTTGTTGGCACGATGATCTACCTCAGGCGATTGATCAAGCGATTGAACATCGCTTAGGGGTTCCCTTTCTTGTTTTTCATTTCCAAAGGGATACGTTACAATTCAATGGTGTCCAAGGCATTAGATATATAAGTATACCTGTAAAGATAGGCGAGATTCTGAAGGAGTTTGATATCGCCTCAGAACAAGTAAAATACTGCGAGAAGATACACGGATATAGTTACACAAAATATCTTGTCAGGATGAAGGAGTTGTTAACCTCGCATTAACCGATGAAAAGGCAATGTAATAAACGTGTAACACTAATTTCAGAGGACGAGGAACTTTATAAGTCCGTGAGGAGAGCGCTTGCAGAGCTAAGGGATATAGATGTAAGTTTGGAAGAAAAGAATGGGGATCTGAAAAAACACATTAAGGATAAGAATATCGTCGTTTTATTTTTCGGCAAGAGTCGAGATGAAATATACAATTTGTTATGGAGTGAGATTAGGATCCGATTTCGGCTGACCAACCCGGTTGTCTTTGTAGGCTTTCATGAAATTAATTCGGCCGAAGACCTGAGAGATTTAGTATTTGGAAAGGCAAAGACGTCGCATCGATTTCTCAGGATTCCATTTTCTATCAAGGACTTAGCGAATAGCATATATGATGTGAAGCCATTGGCTAAAAGTGAGCTAAATCACATTGTCAAGAACTACTGTGACTGGAAGGGCATTTTGGAGTGGATTTTAACTCATGAGATCCCAAATTGCATTCGTGTTGGGGTGGATAAGAAAGCTGAGATAATAAAGCTTTATGACGCAATAAAACGGGTTTTAGGCAGTTTTGATAGACGGAGGGAATTAGAAGAAATAATTAGAAAAATCGATGGAGAAATTAAAAATATAGAGGAAAATTTAGAAGTAAATGGCAGAGGACTTGAGCTTATTGAGAACGCACGAGAAATCTCGGAAGAAATTGGAGGAATGGATTTTAATGAATAAATTAATTGTATTTATAGATGATGAAATACACCAGAATACGCCATATGGCAAGATATTGGAAAAGTTGATAGAAGAATGTGAAAAGAAAATAGAAGAATTTCGAGTGCACGCTAAAGAATCTCAATTGCAGTTAGAAAAATGTCATTTGGAGTTGAGGTTTATCAATACTAAGAAAGGTGTTCAAGAGTCCATAAGTTCTTCGCAATCAGTTAACCTTGTCCTTTTAGACCGGGATCTCACAAAGATTGATATGGAGCCAGTAGATATTCTTAAGAGTCTTTATTGGAAAGGAATTCCGGTAATAATTTTATCTAAGTACAAGGCGACCGATGAGAGATTTAAGGAGGATTTTAGAAAATTAGATAAGAGGTTGGATTATTTGCTGAAGAGTGACCCAGAGACTCCGGGCCGTCGGGACTTCGTCAAAAACTTGATAAGTAGGGCAGTCATAGATGCTGGAAATAAGGATTTTGAGGCGGTAGTATGTAATACTGGGAAAATTAAAATATTATGGGGGAAAACGCATACAGAAATCACAGATGATATTACTTTGAGTTATGCTAATAAAGATTGGGCAACAAGGAAGGAGGTACCCGTATACCCTCAAGAGATCATATTGCGAATTCTATACGAGATGGGCGATATTAGGTCGACAGAAGCCAATTTAGTAAACATATATACGCCCGCGACAGAAGGTATTGTAGATAAGAAATATCATGAATTATTAAGACGATCATTGGAAGGGATTATGAACAAACCTTACATCCTTACAGCCAAGGAGGGGGGATATATAAATCAGGAAATAGGGGTAATGCTCGAAAATATTAATAATAAAAAAAAAATAGCTCTATCTAGGGCACAAAGAGTTATCGAAAAGCTGAGGGGTTTGCATATTCCTGCTGTTGATGAGAGTATTGAGGCTCTGGGTGAGATTGGAGGCAGGAAGATTTATTTGCCGCAGAAATTTAATGACGCCCTATCTTCTTTTAATGAGACTGTTCGAGAGAAAACAAAAGGATTAATAGTTGGGAGTTTGGTTCAAGGAACCAGAGGAAAGGGTAAGCATTTGTACAAAGCAAATATTGGGAGGGTAGAAGTAGAAGGTGTTGAGGAATACAATACCCTTTCATGGAAAGCGGATATAGAAAAGCGGCTGGAGAGAATTGAGGCCATTCTGAAAAAGCATCTCGCAGCGAATGAGTAAATCCTAAAAGACATCCCTTCAATCTCCTCAAAAGGTATATTTAACCCACCAATATCCTACATATTAAGTAATGACTCTCCTTTATAAAATGGTTTAACATTTAAACCAAGAAAGCAAGAAAGCCCTTGGCATTTGTTTAGGGAGACACGTCTCTGGGGGGGTGGGAAAATAGCCTTACTAAGTGTAAGGAGCGAGAGAGCGACCGGTGTAGATAGCGATAGATAAGAGATATATCCGGGATTTTAGTCAGTAAGGAATTATGAAAAAATGTATTTAACGATAAAGAAATGGCAGCCTGCATTGACTAAGCGAGACCCTCAGGGACAGGGATGTTGGTAATTAAAATTGGGTAGAACATTTGGATATTAAAGGATGGCACGAAACCTACACAACGGATGGAAATCCGAGGACTGATATTTCGCAAATGGAAACCGATTCGGAAAATAGTGAGTGACCGGACCTCGAGGGGGATTCAAGAGTCTATTCAACAGAGAATATTGATTATGTTGGTTGCGGATTAGTCAAAAAGGGTCAAAGATTCGGCCACAAAGGTTCAAATTCTTTCAACTCATCGAGCGAAGGGAGGACATAACGTGGACAGCAAGAAGAAGGTGGTTTTAAGTGGTGTCAGACCAACGGCAGGGCTGCACCTTGGGAACATTCTGGGGGCTATAAATAATATGGTAAGGCTCCAGGACTCAGGTGAATACAAATGTTTCTTTTTCATAGCCGATTTCCATGCCGCAACAACTAACCCTGACTTCAGAAGGATTAGGGACAATACATATCAAGTGTTGGCTGACATGCTATCAATTGGGCTTAATCCTGAAATCAGCGTTATCTTCAGGCAGTCAGATATTCCGGAACTCCCACAGCTCAATCTGTTTTTCTCCTATCTCACAACAGTGGCGGAGCTCGAGCGAAACCCTATCTACAAGGAACAGAGAAAGGAGCTTCACCTGGAAGGAAAAGGATTGAGCAGTTTTCTCAATTATCCCGTGCTTCAAGCCGCGGACATCTGTCTATATAAAGGTGAGCTTATCCCTGTCGGGAAGGATCAAGAGCCTCATATAGAAATAACCCGTGAAATAGCAAGAAGGGCGAATGCCCTCTGCGGCAAGGATATTTTTCCTATACCACAGAGTCTGCTTACCGAGAGTCCAAAAGTCCCTGGGATTGATGGGAGGAAGATGAGCAAGTCGTACAACAATTTTATTGCTCTATCTGACTCGGTCGAGGAAACACGCAGAAAGATTTCACAAATGGTCACAGATATAAACAGGCCGAGACTCTCCGACCCTGGGCATCCAGAAGACTGCAATGTCTTTCGTCTGATGAGATGTTACATCAATGGGAATGACACCCATGCTGTCAAAGCAGGTTGTGAGTCTGCAACACTTGGCTGTATAAGAGATTGCAAGCCAATGCTTACCGAAATCATTAACAGTGCTTATGTGGATGCAAGGAACAAGAGGCATCAATTGGTTTCAGAAAAAAGGATCTTGGACGATATTCTGAGGGTTGGCGCTAAAAAAGCGAGGGCTGTAGCATCAGTAACCCTTGCGGAGTTCCATGAAGCCCTCGGTTTGGATACTTTGGGGATATTGTGTGGATAGAATCAGGTGTGTGACGCATGATATCGTGTTCTCAAGAAATCAAGAAAGAAGGGAGTCATGAAAAACACTTGAAGATTAAAACGAGGGTTTCAAAAGACAATAAGGCTTGCCAAGCCATAGCAACGGATAATGATGAAGATGTTGTGAAACCGCTTCGGTTCCTTGCTCAGATCGCGGTTGAGACGAAAACGAATAACCGCCTTCTGAAAAAGCAACATCAGATCGGTTTCTGCATCGGGACCCGGTGACAAGAACGAAATGTAGTTTACGAGAAAAAAAAGAGAAGGGGGTGTTAGGGATGATTAGAAAAAATTTAGTATCTCTCTTGATGGCTTTGTTAGTATCTCTACTGCTGTCTCCCTTGTCAGTATTCGCAGGCGTTACGCTGATGTGGGTTGACACGTCAGGGTCCATGAACAAAGAAGGAAGGTTCGAGAGTGCGAAAGATGTCCTCATCAGGGAAATAGAAAACGCTAAACCAGGTGATATCTTGTACGTAGGTCATTTCGACACAAACGACTATCTCATCGGTCGTCTTGCGGTTGACGAATCTGGTAGCAAAGAAGAAAAAGAAAAAATTATTCTTAAGGTAAGAAGCCTAAGCGCGCGAGGGCCTTGGACAAACCTGGATGAGCCTTTGCAAGCGAGTAAGGCTATTCTCCTTGAGGAACGGGCAGCAGGGAATAGGCGTATTGTCATACTGAGTGACGGACTCAGCGATCCATCGCCAGATCACCAGGCTGTGGATCTCGCAAAGATTGCCGAGATAGTTCCTCAAAGCTTAGGGTGGTCGCTGTATCTCATCGGCCTCAGCCAAGACATCGAAGGTCTGTTCCAGACAAAAATCTCAGAGTCACAACTCACGGTCAACCCTGAGTACCCTCATGTAAAGGGTATCCCTCTTGCTGAATTCAGCCATGAGAAGATCGAAGATGCAGTCGAAGCCGTAAAGAACGATAGCCGGGAGCCTGCCGAAAGCAAAGAGGCCGCATCTCTCCAGACAGAGCCTGAACCCAATCCAATTCCATGGCCTTTGATTTTAGGTGCCTTGGCCCTTGCAGCTGTGAGCATCTCCTTATTGCTCGTACAAAGAACCAAACATAGGGAAAAGCTCGGCCTTGTCTTTGAGATCAGAGATGGCGTTGGAGAGAGCAAGGAAGTCCATGTTTCCATTGAGAAAGGGAAAAAGAAGACTGCCGGACCAAATGGAGAGATCCAGATAGAAGCTCTGGATATGGAACTACCGGCCGTTGTTTTCAGCATCCTGTGGCAGAAAGGAAGCTTATGGCTCCAGCCGCAGGACAGTATCACCGTGAACGGGAAACTGGCAAGTGACAAGGTTGTCGTAGGTATAGGGGACCTGATAAAAGTCAGGGACAAAGTATCAATCCTAATCAAGGAAGGAGGAGATGAAAATGTCACAGAATAATGTCAATACAACTGAAACCATAAAGACATCAAGATTCGTGATGCCGACAGCCTATATTGGCATCGGGGGATACCCAAAGGCCGTGTTCCCCACGCTTGATAGGCTTTTCCATGAGCATTACGGTTTTAGGCCGGGGCCTTTGCAACTCGCGATATTCGATTTTGACGAGGCGAAATCAGAGAGCTCTGTAAATGGAAAGAAATACTCCATAGAGCCCTATCTTGTTCCGCTACCTAAGAAGGTTCTAAAGGACGTAGCCAAGAAACTGCGGAGAAAAGCAGAGCTTTCCTGGATCAAGAACCTTGAACCCTATGTCGCCCTGGATCATGTGAGGTATGCCGAAGCACCAGGTTTGAATCTTTTTGTTCAAAGCGGTAACCTCGCATGGCGATTGGTCTGGGAATCGCACGTTCTCCCTGAACTCAAGATCAAACTCAAGGGCCTTCATCCGGTGCCTTCTGAGCTGAATGAGTTGGAGCGCCAAGGATTTAAGGTTTCAAATAGGAGCTGCATCTGGGTAATTGCCGGTGGCGGTAGTACCACAGGCCCTACAGGGCTGATCCCTATTGTTGCTGAGCTTAAGCGAAGTAAGCCTCCAGAAACAAACCTGTTCGTTATCGTCTTCACACCCAATTCTTACAGGGACAAAACGGATGCTCACCGTACACGTGGCCGTGCCATTTTCATGGCAACGATGGAGAGCTTTATCGAACTCTTCAACGGTAGAGTCTTCGATCAACCTTACAACCCAAGTGGGAGCTATAAAATAACGCTGGAAGAAGATCCCTGTGATCAGCTCTTCCTGGTCGACGGCTCTCTCTCTGGCGGAAGGACAGAGCTGAAGACAGAGGAACTGGGTGAACTTGTGGCGACCTACCTTTTCAAGTTCGCTACAGGACCGGTCGGGGAACACCAGTTAGGGATAATCGGTAATCTGAACTCAGGCTTAAAGCCAGTAAAGGAGGGCAATGATGGAAACTAAGTCTTTTAAACATTTGTCGAGTTTCGGTATATCAGGCACTGTAGTGCCAACGAAGAAGATCGAATCCTTTCTTTCGACAAAGCTCCAGGCAGATGTCTTGGGCGAGGTATTGAAGGATTCAAATGCTAATGGTCCTTTGCTCACAGAACTTTGGGAGCCTGACCTCAGTAAGGTGAATTATGCGGAGAAGGTGCGGGGCGGTATTCAGGCGATCTGGCAGCCGATTGTGGAGGACCCTTTGGAGGTAGCGCCCCCTCAGCTTCTGGAAAGGCTCAATCATGCCTGGAATGCCGCTGAGAGGAAGATAGGCGATGAAGTCCAAAGGGACACGAGGGAAATCTTTCATGGAAGGGCCAAAGGAAAGGCAGAAATCATCAAGGGAAAGGCATCGAGTCTGGCATCGGAGAAGGGGATTTCCGGCACAATCAGGTGGCTACAGAGTCTCAAAGAAGAATGCAGCCTCGCATCCAAGGCACTTGGGCAGGACGTGTTCAGATATGACAAGCGGAAGGAGAAGCATAAAGTCGCTCTTGAAGAACTCAAAGAGGAGTGGAATGACCTTCTGACAAAGGCAAGTGAGGTAAGTGCAGAGCCTCAGGATGTTTCAAGGAATTTCCTGGTCATGGCAGGGATAGTCCTGCTCGTCGGTCTCGGGCTCTGGATACTGAGCATTCCTGTCAACAGCATCCTGGGCGTCGCCGGTGGCGTCATAGCCGTTCTGGTGGCGCTCAAGATCGCTTGGCCGTTGTTTAAGCATCTCGGCATTTCAAGGAAGAAAAGGCTTTTGAGTGCGAGGCTCTCCTCGGCATATAAGTCCTTGTCCCTGTTCGGGCTCGATCAGCTCACCAAGCGCGTAGAACTCGAATACTATGCAGAAAGCTTGCCTTCCCATATTAATGACATCATTGGTGCATATCAGGAGAGACATGCAGAACTTGAGAGGAAGAGAGAGGAACTGACCTCACGGCTAAAGGGATTGCAGGCCTCGCTCTATGCTGCATATGCAACGATCCGCACCATCGTGAGAGAGGAGGCATTGAACGAATGGTATGGGCAGGGAAAGCTGCAGGCTCCCAAAGATGCCTGGATACAAAGGCTCTGTTTAATTGAAAACGGTCCGTCTTGGGAAGAGATAACTGAAGAGGCACGTGTTCCTTTTGAATTTCTGAGAAGGGTAAAAGTCGAAGATGAGATATTCAAACTCTATGACGAGAAAGAGGAAAGGATCGGATTCCTGACTACCCTTAGGGAAGCGACTATCGGGAGGACACCAGGAGAGCCGTTGCTTTCAATTGACTTCTCTCTAACCGGGGAAAGGCCCATAGAGAATCATCTTATCATCGAGATTGCAGATCCCGAACACTCAAAACTTGCGAAGGAGATACAGGATGTATGGGGTGACACCGGAGTAGGATTATCCGTTGTGCCTTCCAGCGATCCAAGCTCCATCTCTTTTATCGGCATAGTGTACGGCTTCCCCCTGGAGGCTATAAAGGATTTCGATACAGCACGTAATGCCTTTGAAAAAGCAAAGGAGACCGAGGGCCGCGCCATTTACCCGGTGCTCTACCCGGAAGGAGGTGCCGAATGATTATCATTCTGACAACCGTGATAGTTCTCTTCTGTTTCATTGGTGCGGTGGTCGCCCTCCTTCTGGTCGACAGTGAGAAGTATAGGCTGCCCAGGTGGATGGATTGGGAAAGAAATGTGTCAGGACAGAGATTTCATTCCCATGTGGAACAGGGCCCCGACAGCCTTTACCCAGTAAGGGTTACCAAGGGCAGTAACGCAAGGCAAACTGACCATGAAATGGAGAAAGGAGGTTAATTACCATGAGTTTAACAACATTTGATCTCTGCTTGATCATGCTTATCCTCGGCGGAGGGATTTGGGGATTAACAGCCGGTGCTTCCCGTATGTCTATGCCTTTTGTGCTAATCCTGGTTGGTGTTACTATTCTGTACACATATCCCAGAATCTCGAGTTTTTTTGAAGGGCCGGAGCCAGTGGTAAAAATTTTTCTCTATCTCCTCGTAGTTTTTATTGCACTGGTTGTATTCGGCCTTCTCATGAGAATTATTCGTAATGCAATATCCACCGTAGGCCTTGGTCCCTTGGATAAGATTTCGGGATTAGCCCTTGGCCTGATCATAGGTTCCGTGCTTATTGGTGCAGTAATCTGGGGGATTGAGACTTACGGAGGAGGCGACATGAAAATCCTGCTTAAAGATTCAAAGATTGTTCCGAGCGCACTGACATTCTTTAAGCACATAATGTCTTTTACAGAAAGAATGTTCCCGCAACCTGAAGTCAAGCCATGGTGGAAAAGACCTTTGTGGTAAAAAAAGAAAAAATAATGTAACTATTCAGCCTGCCTAATCACCCCAATAAGGTAGAAGATCGTTAAGGGTCCCTACATGAAGGGTCCCTACATGCCGGCATAAAAGGATTCCTCTCGAAGGCAGCCTGAATGGTGTTGATGACAGAAAGGGAGTCCTTTCTGACAGTGGAGATGTAGCCCCTGATGCGGCAGAAAATGTTTGCTCCCCGAGCACTGTAGGAAAGGGGACCCTTTGGAGTGTGTCCTCTCCTTGTTTATATATATAACGTAGCTCCGATATTTCCGTTACAAGCGTGGCGAACTCTATATGCGGGAAGAGAGGGGCGCCCTTTAGTTATTTAATTGGCAGAGGGCGTCTGAAATGATTCGCGGGGCCCTTTTTGCTTGTTTGTTGACTTTTCTTTTTTCCTTTATTATCCAACACAGAAGGTGGACTCTCAAATGTAAAGGGGGACATACGCCTGTCACAAGGAAAAAGTACACGCTTACATTTAACGTCAATGAGATTAGGCGGTAAGAACATGGAAGCGGGGAGTTGGAGGACGCTCGGGCAGAATGTTCTAAACAATTTCAATACATGTTCTGCACGAATGGCTTGCGATTTGCCCGGGCAGGCGGGAATCCAGGGTGAGGGTCATTGTTGGGGAAGTACCGTGAATGTATTTCATCCTTTTGCCCGGTAGATCTTCTTCAGATTAGCAATCAACTTTTTAATATCCTTTAAGTTCCTCTTGAGGACTCCATAGACAATTTCGTCATTAATTCTGTCATATCCATGAACAATTATATTTCTCATGCCTATCATCTTATCTACAAGGGTCATGAATTCAGGAGAGAAAATCTTCTTTTCGGCAAGGATTAAAAAAACCTCCCTATTATTCCCCGGCTCTCTGAATCTTTTCTCGGCAATGATCATTTTCCCCACATCAATAAACGCTTCAATGATCTTCTGGAGATTCCGCTCCGCAGCGTCTCTGTCTTTCCAGGAGTTTCTGTATTGATCAAGACTTGGATTTTCTCTCCTTATTGCTGACAATTTTTGGAGGGAATCTTCGATGAGTTCAAACTTCCTGGTGTATATGTCCATATTTCTTCTTCCTTAAATGCTGGAGAAACGACTTAAAATCAAAATATTCACCTTTGACGGTATTTTCAAATTCAATCCTCTCCAAGGTGTCCTTTTCATACAAAAGTATTCCCTCTGTAATGACTTTATACTGAAGGGTCAGGGGGACAAACTTCCCCCTGAGATCAAGAATACTTATTTCTCTTCG
>Ga0180009_10001680_pt1 | contig 26803 bp, 22 predicted proteins | sample OS_PC_MetaG_FD_123537 | JGI IMG/M metagenome (GOLD analysis project Ga0180009, IMG submission 123537) | Groundwater microbial communities from the Aspo Hard Rock Laboratory (HRL) deep subsurface site, Sweden - OS_PC_MetaG | ecosystem: Environmental > Aquatic > Deep subsurface > Groundwater... | reverse complement strand
TGACATCGCCCTGATCGACGCCCTGCGCGGTGCCGCCGTCACCAAAGAAATGCTTGGCCGTCGCCGCCACCTTGCCCGCGCCAAGGAACCCCGGTTCGCCCGGACGGCCTTGTAGCCCTTCGACCATCGCCGCGCCAAGACGGCTGACCAGCGCCGGGTCTTCGGAATAGCTTTCGTATGTCCGGCCCCAGCGATCATCACGCGCCACCGCGATGGTGGGGGCAAATGTCCAGTCGATCCCGGTGACTTCAATCTCGACCGCCGTCGCCGCGCCAATCCGGCGGATCAGATCAGCATCGCCCGTGGCGCCCAGCGCGATATTGTGGGGAAACACCGTCGCGCCGATCACATTGGCATGGCCGTGCACCGCATCGGTAGCCCAGACCGCCGGGATCACCGGTTCGCCGCCCGGCAGCGGCGCGGTGGAGGCTTCCCAATATTCGTCAGCCAGACGCAGCCAGTCGCTCGCGGGCGCCTTATCATCCCCGCCGGGGCCGGAATTGCCGCCATTGAGGATCGTGCCGAACCGGTATTGCCGCACGTCGTCCGGCGTGATTGATCCGATATCGGGCATCACCAACTGCGCAACCTTGCGTTCAAGGCTCATACGCGCAAGCAGCGCTTCGGGCGCGTTCGCGCCTGCTTGAACGGCAGCGTTGCTGCCGCTTACTTCGACCGGCGGCGCACCCGCGCATCCCGCCAACAACGCAGCCCCAATTGCAGCTGACCCCGCACCGCAGGCCAACCGCCCCAGCAATTGTCGTATCATTAAGCCAGCCCCTCCCAAGGCCGTGTCATTTTGAGAACGTTATCAACTTATGCCGAGCCACACCCGCTTTGGCAAGTATCAAGCGCAAGCTTTACGCGCGGCGCATTACAGCGGTGAGCAATGCGGCGCTCATCAGCGACAGGGCCGCGAACAACACAAACAGCGCCGAATAACCAAAGCCGGGCACCAGCAGCACTGTCAGCCACGGCATCACCATACCCGGCACGGTGTTGGTAAGGTTGAACAGCCCAAGATCGCGCCCGCGATGCTGCGGCGCGGGCAGCACGCGCAATGTCTGGCCGGAATGAAGCGCAAGGAATATCGCCGCCGCAAGTCCGAACAAGACATAGCCAGCAATCGCCATTTCCAGCGTGCCTGCCGCCGCCATCACCAGCATCCCGGCAGTGCACAGCAGCGCGCAGGCGACCAGCGGCTGCACCGGGCGTCCGTGCCGATCCGACCAGCGACCCAGCAACAACGACAGCGGCACCGCGCAGACCAGCACGATGCTGAAGATATTGGCCGCGCCGTTTTCAGGATAGTCGGGCGCCAGCGAACGCAGCCAATAGAGCAGAAACGCAAACATCCCGCCTTCTGCCACCTGCACCAGCAGCCGCGCGGCCCACATCCGCACCACCACCCGATCACGCAGCCGCAGCGGATCGCCAGCCATTTTTACCGGCTGCATCAGTTCAGCGCGCGCTCTGCCACCGCCCAACAATACGGCGGGCAGCACCAGCACCGTCACCAGCAGCGCCACCAGCCCCAGCCGCGCATCGGGCGGAACCAGCCCGGCAATTGTCACCACCGATCCTGCAATCGCCCCCAGCGCCGGGGCCAGCGCCAATGCCCCGCCCAGCACGCCTTTCTGGCTATCGGGGAAACAATCCCCCGCCCACGCCATCAGCGGCGCGAGCATCAGGTTGAGCGCCACCTGCCACGCCATGATCAGCAGCACCAGTTCAGCGATCGAGCCTGCCTTGCCGACAGCGATCAGCGCCATGTTGGATGCAATCAGCCCGGCGATGATCCAGGGGCGGCGCGTTTGGCTGCGGTCACTCAACATCCCCACGGCGATATTGGCAAGGCTGGCCATGACCGCGCCCAGAAACGCCACCTGCGCCAGCGCGGCGACATCTTCGCCGCCCTGCAGTTTGACGATCTGCTGCGGCAACAGCACCGTCAGCAAGGGGACATAGGCCACCGCGCCCCCTGCGGCAGCAAGCGCGAACAGCACAAGGAACCAGCGCGGCTGGCGTTCCGGTAAAACGACGAAAGGCGCGATCAAGCTGTGCCCGGCGCAGGCGCAATGGAGGAACGTTCAACCAGCGCCGCAGCGACTTCGATCACCGTGTCGCTATCGCTGTCTTCACCGCGCGCGATCAACTGTTCGACCGCGCGCGAAACCGTTTCGGCAATTGGCTGATCGATGGCCGTCAACGGCGGCTGAGAGAAGCGCACGATCGGGGTGTTGTCGAAGGAAATCAGCGAAAGATCGCGCGGTACATTCAGCCCGCGATCACGCGCCACTTCGAGCGCGGCAAGCGCCATCTGGTCGCTGCTGGCGATGATCGCGGTAAGATCGGGGTTGCGATCAAGCAGCGCGCGCGCCGCGCGGGTGCCCGATTCATAGCCAAAATCGCCCACCTCCAGCAGGCCTTCGCTGGGGATGGAATGATCGGCCAGCGCGCGCCGCCAGCCATCGATGCGCCAGGCGCTCAGGCTGTATTGCGATGGCCCCGCGATCATCGCGATGCGCCGGTGGCCGAGCTCGATCAACCGGCTGGCGGCGAGATGCGCAGCACCTTCATCGCCCATTGTCAGCGGGATTCCCGGCCCCGGCGCATTCGATCCGATCCGCGCAAACGGAATCGCGCGCGCGGCCAGCAATTCGGTAATCAGCCGGTTTTCCGAGTGTGGCGGGGTCAGGATCACGCCGTCGGGCTGAAGCGCGGAAATCGCCGCGCCCAATTCGCGTTCGACATGATCGGAATGGGTATCGACCAGCTCCACCATCATCCGGTAGCCGTGCTTGGAACAGGTCAAAATCCCGCCCAGCAACATCTGGTCAACCCAGTCGGTGCCGCGCCGCTCGCTCCAGTCGGCCAGCGTGCGTTCGCGGTCATTGATGGCAAGAATGATGTAGGAACGCGACCCGCTCATCCGCTGCGCGGCGAGTGAGGGGACATAGCCCAGCCGTTCAATCGAAGCGCGCACCTTGTCGCGCAATTGCGGGCGCACGTTCGGCCCGCCGTTGACCACCCGGCTAACCGTCTGAAGCGAGACGCCCGCATCCCCGGCCACGTCCTTGATCGTGACTGCTTTGCGCACCCGCGCCATTACGCATCCATTCCCGTCCTGCCTACCGCATGCACGCGCGCCCCCGATCGGGATCTTCGGCGCATTGGTAAACCCTGATCCAATCGATAGCGAATTGCGCGGGAAAGCTCTTGGCTGCAACCCCCTTGGCGTTGTTTTCTTCTGCCAGGCGTCCGCCCACGGCCAGGTTAGCCATGACATAGAACGGCTGATCGAACGGTGCCGCAGCATTGCCAAGGGCGAGCGGCGATGCGCTATCCCATTGATCTGCGGTAACAGTCAGATGGACACGGTCATCGACCAGGAACCGGATCAGACCTTCGCCCCATTCGACCGCATAGACGTGGAAATCGTCTGACGGCAACGCCCCATCGGGCAGCGTGGTGCGGCCATCGACCAAGCGATTGCGCGGCGGCAGATCACCGAAATGCAGCGCGCTGATCGTGCGGTTTTCACCCCGGCCGCCATCGCACAGCTTGCACTTGGCACCAATGTTGACCGCCTCAAGGATGTCGATCTCACCCGATAGCGGCCATCTTCCATAGGCGTCGGCATCAGGCATCATCCACACCGCAGACCACGGGCCCTGCCCCGGCGGCACCTTGGCGCGCACTTCGATCCGGCCATAACGCCACGCGTGCAGCCCGCGCGTGCGCACCTTGCCCGAGGTGTAGCTTTGGGTCAGCTGAGGGTTGGGATTTTCGGCAATTTCAGGCGGACGCGCCGGGCCGGTGAAACGTTCCTTGCGCGCTTTGAGCAGCAGCATCCCGCCTTCGACCGCGATGTTTTCGGGCCGATCAGTGTAGCATTGGCGTTCGAAATTGCCCCCGCCCCAGCACGACACCTCGGGCGTCCACTTGCTGCGGTCGAGGCTGTCGCCATCGAATTCGTCGGCCCACGCCAGCTCCCACCCGGCCCCTTCCAACGGGGCGAGGGCTACCGGAGCCTCGGCGGCACTCGACCCCGCGAACAGGAGCAGGGCCGCTGCCAGCATTCCTGCTTTAAGCGGCCCTGTTATCATCACTATTTCCTCGTCAGAAATCAAACCGCGCAAGGAAGGTGTAACGGCGATCGTTGCGGAACGCCGATCGCGTCACCCTGGTTCCGTCAAAGTCGATCACCTGGCTGGTGCGCGTTACCTCATCCAGCAGGTTCACACCCTGCACGCCCAGCTTCACCCCGTCCATCACCGTTACAAAGATCGACGCATCCAGCTGCCCGGTCGATTCGCCCCAAATTGGCGAGAACGGGAAGATATCATCGCGCGGGGTGATCAGGAATGCTGATCGCCAGTTATAGGCCGCACGGGCCGACAACCAATCCTTTTCATAGAACAGCGTGGCATTGATCGTGCTCTTGGAAATACCCGCCAGCGGCTGACCCGGAGCAAACGGGCCGAGCGTCCCGGCAAGATCAGTATTGCTGAAACCGCCACCATCAACATAGGTATAGGTCAACTGCGTCCCCAGGCCGCTGAGCACACCCGGCAGGAAATCATAGGTCTGCTGATAAGCGATTTCCACGCCCTTCAGCGTGCCGTTCTGCGAATTGACCGGGCCATTGACCTCAACATCAAGCGACGATCCGCCCGGGCTGACGAAGTTGACCAGGGCAAACCCGTTATCAACAATCCCGCTGATGTCCTTGATAAACCCGTTAAGCGTCAACGATCCAACCCTATCGAAATACCATTCGATGGAAAGATCGTAGTTCCATGATTCAATCGGACGCAAATTGCGGTTGCCGGTAGATAATTGGAACAATGGGCCGGTTTCCAGCGTACCACCAGCGAGCAAATCACCGGTATTATCGCCAATCGCACCGCCAGATCGGAACGCGCCCAGATCGGGTCGACTCAGCCCCTTCGATACTGCTCCACGGAACAACAACCCGCCACCGACATCAAGCAGTGCATTAAAGCTGGGCAGCCAGTTATCAAACGTGACATCCCGATCATCAATGACCACCTCCCCTGTATGCGCTGCGGCAAATTCAGCGAGCCGCGCAGGCGATAGCCCGCAGAACCCCGGAATGTTGCCCGGAGGTGCGCGACCACAGGATTCCTCGACTTCGGAAACCTGCACCACCCCGTCACCATTGCCGCCCGCGCCCACGTCATCAAAAAATGCGCCGTTCGGAAAGCCGATGATCCCGGCGGTCTTGACTTCGGTTTCCACATAACGAAGGCCGAAATTGCCGATCAGTTTCCAGCCATTGCTGAAATCAGTACCATAATCGATCCGGCCATAGGCGGCTCTGGTAATCTCAGACACGGCCGAAATTTCAGGCGTGCAGAACGGATCGCACGGCGTTACCTCACCCGTCACTGCATTGTTAAAGGTGCGGTTGTTGACGCCAAAAAACGGGTTGGGCGTCTGTGAAAAAGTATTGATTTCGCGCGCTTGTTCTTCTGACAGGCCCGACAGGTATTCGCCGAGCAAATCATCGCCGCCAAAGAAGAACCCGCCACCCGGCAAGGGTGCTGGTGCGCTGCCACGCTGAAAGCCATCGTCAAACGGCGTGCGCAAGTTCGCCGCATCGGGGAAATCATCGACAAAGGCCCCGCCTGCAATCGCAAAATCCTGCCCCGGAAGTCCGGTAAAGAAACGTCCCGGTTGAAACCCGCCGGTGGCTGCACAGCCCGGCCCGGCATTCCACGGCGCGCAGCCCGCACGACCCGTCCACGGAGCAGACAGATTGCCCCAAGTGCTGAAATTGGTGTCGCGCGTTACCCGGTCACGATCCGACCAGCGCGCACCAAATTTGGCCGTTTTGAAGAACCCTTCGTCGCTGATGTCATATTCGGCATCAAGCCGCAGGCTATCAAGCTGGCCTTCATTACGCGCCTTGCTGTCGAGCAGGAACCAGAAGAAGGTGTTTTCACCGCTGGTGAAGAAATCACTGGGTGATCCCGGAGGCGCCAGGAATTCGACCTGCGGCGTGCTGCGTCTCGCATCAATCGCAACATTCGCCCATGTGCTCATCGTGCCAATGATCGAATCCTGCTCCAGGTCAGAGTCGATCCGCTGGGCTTCGAAATTCACCCGAAACCGGTCAGTGACGCTCCAGTCAATGTCGATCGAGAAATCTTCGGTCGTCGAATCGGTGAAGCGCTGAAACCGCAGCAGTTCGAGCGGAATCCCGCCGCGCCCGAACGGGGTGGCGAATGCGTCACCGATCCGCTGACTGAGAATGCCGCGCTGGAAAATACCGTTTTCATCAAATTCGAACGTGCTGCCTGCCGCCGGAACCGGGAACAGCAGATCATCATTGACCAGCGCAATCGCTGCCGCTTCATCAGTATCAAAACTGGTTTCGGCGCGCAGCCATTCGAAGGTGACGAGGAAATCTCCGCCGGGGCTTTCGTACTGGAGCACCCCTGAAAATGCTTCACGGTCACGCTCCAACTCGGTCGTCCGCACGCCCGCACCCTTGGGCACCACGACCGACCCCGCTGGCGGGAAATTGGCTTCGTCAAACACAGGATCACCGTCAAAGCCGCCACTATTCACCGGCACGACCCGGATGCACGGCCCATCAAGGCTTGGCGCGCGGAAGCACGGATCGCCCAATTGCGAGGCATCGGTGCGGCTGACCAGCTCTGAATTGGCATAGCCGAACTGCACACCAAAAGAGCCTGCGCCCGTTTCAAACGTGGTTGACCCATTGAACGAGACGCCCGGTGACCATTCTTCGGCAAGATCGCCGTAATTGCCTTCAATCGTGCCCGCGATATGGGTGCCGCGCCGATCGAGCGGTTTGCGGGTGACGAGGTTCACGGTGCCCGCAATCCCACCTTCGACCATGTCGGCGGTGAGGTTCTTGAACACTTCGACCCGGCCCAGCAGTTCGGGCGAGACATCGTTGAAGCTGAGAACGGTACCACCCGTGGCGGAGAAGATGTCGCGGCCGTTCAGTTCCGAACGCACGAACGGCAGACCGCGCACGATCACCCCGGTGCCTTCGACCGAGAAACGGTCAGGGTCGGACGGCTTTTCGAAACGCCCGATATTCACGCCCGGCACGCGCTGCAAAGCTTCTGCAACCGAACGATCCGGCAGTGCGCCGATATCTTCGGCGGTAATTACGTCAACAAAGGTGTCAGCATTACGCTTGATATTCTGCGCCGATTGCAACGCGGCGCGGAAGCCCGAAACGATGATCTCGCCAGCTGCCGGCTCCGCTGCAGCAACGTCTTCAGCAGGCGGCTCGTCTGCGCTTGCATCCTGCGCAATCGCGGGCGAGGCGAGTGCCGCCGACAAGGCGAGGCACGACGCGGTGCCAAGAGCAAAAATACGCCGCGACGGCGCAACCGGTGCGAATTGCATGATGTTTCAGACCTCCCCTTGTCCCGTGATAGATTCGTGCCGATCACTGGGTGTTGACGCGACGTTTGTAACGCATCTTGAGAGCGTTCTCAAGACTTGAAATCTCTACGCCCTATTGCATTCTTGCAACACTTGGCGAGACCGGGGAAACACGCGATAATAGCCGCCGAGCGCACGGTCGGGATTGAGGAAATCATGCAAATTCAACGTATAATCATCGTTGGTGGGGGCACAGCCGGGTGGATGGCAGCCGCTGCGCTGTCGCGGATCAAGGCTGGTCGGCCTGTAGAAATCACGCTGATCGAATCCGAAGCGATCGGCACGGTTGGCGTGGGTGAGGCAACGATTCCACCTTTCGTCGGCTTCAACGATCTGCTCGGCGTCAACGAAGCCGAAATGCTCGCCGCGGTCGGCGGCACGTTCAAGCTGGGCATTCAGTTCGAAAACTGGAACCGCATCGGCGACAGCTATATTCACCCCTTCGGCGCTTATGGGTATACCATGGGCGGGATTTCGTTTCACCATGTCTGGCACCGCATGGCGAACGCGGGAGACAAGCGCCCGATCCAGGTTTTCAACCTTGAAACAATGGCCGCCTATTTCGGCAAGTTCGCCCGCACGCAGGATTTCGCGCGCGACGATCTGCCGCCGGTCAATTACGCCTATCACCTCGATGCGACCCGCTATGCCGCTTTTCTCAGGCGCTTTGCGGAAGCGCGCGGCGTGGTGCGGCAGGAAGGCAGGATCGCTGATGTCGCGCTGGATGGCGAAACCGGGTTTGCTACCACCGTCACGCTGGATGATGGGCAGCAATTCGCAGGCGATCTGTTCATCGATTGCTCAGGCTTTCGCGGGCTGCTGATCGAACAGGCGTTGCAGACCGGCTATGATGACTGGAGCCATTACCTTCCGTGCAACCGCGCGGTTGCGCTGCCCTGCCAGCGCGAAGATGGCAGCCCGCCCCCGCCCTTCACCCGCGCCACCGCACAGCGCGCCGGCTGGCAATGGCAGGTGCCGCTGCAACACCGCAACGGCAATGGGCACGTCTATTGTTCCAGCTTCATGGAGGATCAGGAAGCGCTCGACATCCTTGTCGGCAATATCGCGGGCAAACCGCAGGCTGAGCCTAATTTCCTGCGCTTCGTTACCGGCCGGCGCAAGAAGTTCTGGAACAAGAACGTGGTCGCGCTCGGGCTGGCGGCGGGCTTCATGGAGCCGCTCGAATCCACCTCGATCCACCTCGTCAATACCGGGATCGACAAGCTGATTTCACTGTTGTCGCTGGATGGCATCACGCAGGCGCAGGAAGATGCCTTCAACCGCCTGACCGCGCGAGAATATGGCCGCATCCGCGACTTTCTGATCCTGCATTACAACGCCACATCGCGGGACGATTCCGATTTCTGGAACTACGTTCGCACGATGGAAGTGCCCGAATCGCTGACCGAGAAGATCGAGATATTCAAAGCCAACGGCCAGATCTTCCGCGAAGAGGATGAATTGTTCACCGAAACCAGCTGGGCGGCGGTGATGATGGGTCAAGGGATCCAAATGGGCGGGCGCAATGCGATGACCGACGCGCTTGATCCGGCCAAGACCCGCGAGGAAGCCGACGAGATGGAGAAATCGATCCGCTATCTGGTGCAGCATATGCCGGGGCACGGCGAATATGTTGCGCGGTATTGCCCAGCGGAAACGTAACGCGCCGCACGGCATCGGCACGCGATCGAAAGGGCCGAGGGTTTCAGGGGGCCGAGCGTGGCGGACACGCTTCGGCCAGCAATAGCAGGAATTGCCCTGCGCTATCGGCCCACCGCGCGCGCGGTTCCCACCCCGCGCTCGCCAACAGCATCTGGGCCGAACGGCGGGTGAACTTGTGGCTGTTTTCGGTGTGGATGCTTTCCCCGCTGCGAAGCGTAAAGCGCTGCCCGCTGATCGTGAACGTCATGTCGGCGGCGGCGACCAAGTGCATTTCGATCCGCGCGAATGTATCGTTCCAGCGCGCTTCGTGGCGGAATTGGTCGACCGGAATATCGCCCGCAAGCTCACGGTTGATCCGGGTAAGAAGGTTGCGGTTGAACGCTGCCGTGACCCCCGCCGCATCATCATAGGCGGCCTTCAACAGCGTTTCGTCCTTGACCAGATCCATGCCGATCAACAGCAGCGCGCCTTCACCCAGCGTTTCGCGCATCGAACGCAGCAGATCAGTGGCAGTGCGCGCGATCATGTTGCCGATGGTCGATCCAGGGAAAAAGCCGAGCTTGGGCAGGTCTGCAACCGCGCCGGGCAATTCAACCCGGCGCATGAAATCAGCCTCAACCGGGTAAACCGGGAGGCCCGGAAACTTCGCCGCCAGATCAGCCGCCGCTGCCCGCAGAAAATCGCCCGCGATATCAAGCGGAACATAGGCCGATGGCGCAATCGCGGATAATAGCAGCGGAGTCTTGACCGAAGAGCCAGAGCCAAACTCCACCACCGCCCGCCTCGGCCCGATCAAATCGGCCATCGCGCCCGCGCGCTCGGTCAGGATTTCGGTTTCGGCGCGGGACGGGTAATATTCGGGCTGCTGGGTGATATCTTCAAACAGTTGCGATCCGACATCATCATAGAACCAGCGCGCCGGGATTGCTTTTTGTGGTTCGGCCAGCCCTGCCAGCACATCGGCGCGGAAGGCGCGATCAACCCCGGCGGAATCGCGCTCAACCAGCTTCAGCCCTTTATTCGTCGTCATCTCAAACATCCTTGGCCAGCCTCAGGCCGGTGAATTGCCAGCGCTGCTGGGGATAGAAAAAATTGCGGTAGGACGCGCGTGAATGACCGCGCACCGTGGCGCAGCTTGCTCCGCGCAGCACCACCTGCCCGCTCATGAATTTGCCGTTATATTCGCCCACTACTCCTTCGGCGATGCGAAAGCCGGGATAGGGCAGGTAGGCTGAGCGGGTGAACTGCCAGCAATCACCGAACAGGTTTTGCCCGCCCTGCGGGAGTGGCGGCGTGGCCCCATCAAGCTGATTGCCAGCGGCGGGATCATGGCTGGCCGCTATCGTCTCCCACTCGAACTCGGTCGGCAGGCGGTGCCCCGCCCAGGTGGCAAAGGCATCAGCTTCATAATACGAGATATGGCTGACCGGCGCATTGGCATCGCGCGGCTGCCAGCCTTGGTGGGTGAAATGCTGATCGTCACGCCAATACAGCGGCGCGGCTATGCCTTGCGCCTGCACCCAGCCCCAGCCATCAGACAGCCACAGCCGCGCATCGCGATAGCCGCCGTCAGCGATGAAGCCATCCCATTCGCGATTGGTCACCAAGCGGTCAACCAATGCAAACGGTTCAATCAACACGCGGTGACGCGGGCCTTCATTGTCAAAGGCGAAGCCGTCACCTTCGTGGCCGACAAGCGCGATCCCGCCGGGGTGGTGATGCCAGCCCATCGCCGCAGTAGGCGCTGCGGAAGGCGCTGCGCCATCCCACATCGCCGGGCCAAGCGGGTTCTGGAACAGCGCGTGTTTGATATCGGTCAGCAGCAATTCGATGTGCTGTTGTTCATGCGCAACGCCCAATGCGATCAGACCGCTGAGCGCCGGATCATCCAGCAGCAGCGTCATCGCGTCATTCACCGCTGCGCGCCATTCCAGCACCTCGGTCAGCGTCGGGCGCGACAGAATCCCGCGCTGCCCCCGCGCCATCCGCGCGCCCTCCGCCTCGTAATAGGAATTGAACAGGAACGGCCAGTCTTCGCGCCACAGCCGATGACCCGGCGCATAATCGCGTAGCAGGAACGTCTCCCAGAACCACGTCGTATGCGCGAGGTGCCACTTGGCAGGAGAGGCATCCTCCATCGATTGCAGGCTGGCATCGGCATCGCTGAGCGGGCGAACCAAAGCCTCGGTCAGCGCACGGGTGGCGCGAAAACTATCACCGAATGTTGCCGCATCTGCGCCGCTGATGGGATTTTGCCGTTCGCCACGAGGCACGCACGTCTCCTGTTACCGCCTTGCTTCAGCATATCCGCCACTACCCGCAGGCGGTGACAATTCAAAGCCGCAGCGCGCCGTGTTCAGGCCGCGTTGGCGCTGATCCCGGCATCACGTTCACCCGCCGCTTCATTGAGCATTTCTGCAACCAGAAACGCCAGTTCGAGCGATTGTTCCGCATTCAGGCGCGGGTCGCAATGGGTGTGATAGCGATCGCCAAGGCGTTCCTCGGTGATTGCCACCGCGCCGCCGACGCATTCGGTCACGTCCTGCCCGGTCATTTCGATATGGATGCCGCCGGGGTGCGTACCTTCGGCGCGATGCACCGCGAAAAAGCCCTTCACTTCGCGCAGGATGCGGTCGAACGGGCGGGTTTTGAAGCCGGTGTCGGATTTCACCACGTTGCCGTGCATCGGATCGCAGCTCCACACCACCGGATGCCCTTCCCGCTCCACCGCGCGCACCAGCCGCGGCAGGCCGTCTTCAACCTTGTCATGCCCGAACCGGCTGATCAGCGTGATCCGCCCCGCCTCGCGTTTGGGGTTGAGTTCGTCCAGCAGCGCCAGCAACGCGTCCGGTTCCAGGGTCGGCCCGCATTTCATCCCCAGCGGATTACCGATCCCGCGCGCATATTCGATATGCGCAGAGCCGGGGAAGCGGGTGCGATCCCCGATCCACAGCATATGCGCGCTGGTCGCATACCAATCCCCGGTCAGCGAATCCTGCCGGGTCATCGCCTGTTCGTAAGGCAGCAGCAGGCTTTCGTGGCTGGTGTAGAAACTGGTGCCCTGCAATTGCGGGACGGTGGCAGGGTCAACCCCGCAAGCCTCCATAAAATCGAGCGCTTCGCCGATCCGGTCGGCCATTTCGCTGAACTTTTCGGTCCACGGGGTGCGGCCCATGAAATCGAGCGTCCACTGGTGGACTTGGCGCAGGTTGGCATAGCCACCATTGGCGAAGGCGCGCAGCAGGTTCAATGTCGCGGCGGCCTGCGAATAGGCGCGCACCATCCGCGCGGGATCATTGCGGCGCGACACAGGATCAAATTCGATCCCGTTGATATTGTCGCCAAGGTAGCTTGGCAGGGTCACGCCATCGATCGTTTCGGTCGGGGCGGAACGCGGCTTGGCAAACTGGCCCGCCATCCGCCCGACCTTCACCACTGGACGTTTGCTGGCGAAGGTCATCACCACCGCCATCTGCAAAATCGCACGGAAGGTATCGCGGATGTTGTTGGGGTGAAATTCAGCAAAGCTTTCCGCGCAGTCCCCGCCTTGCAGCAGAAAACCGTGGCCATTGGCGACATCGGCCAGATCGGCCTTCAATGCGCGTGCCTCGCCCGCGAACACCAGCGGGGGATAGTTCGAAAGGGTTTGCTCTGCCGCTGCCAGTTCGACTGCATCCTCGTAATGCGGCAGGTGGCGCGCTTCGTGAGCCTTCCAGCTATCCGGGGTCCAGGTCATCGGCACAGTCAAAACTCTTTCATGGCTTGGCGCGCAAGGTTCGCGCGGGGCCGCCCGCTACAGGAGGCGCGATTGAATTGTAAAGCCGCAACGGCGTGTAGCACAACTTTATTTCCCGACCACACTATGCGGCAGAGCCGATCAACGGCCTGTCATGCCCCCTCTGGCACCAGCGGCACTCGCCCCGCCAACCGGCGCTTCGGCCAAGGTCTGGCCCTCAGGAATGATCGCCAAGCGATACGGCGCTCCGTTGGCGAAATAGCGGTCGGCCAGAAACTGCATCACCTGCGGGCTGGTCTGCGAATAATCGGCCAGCAGCGTGCGCAACAACCCCACGCGCCGTGGATCAAAGGCTGCGCCTTCGAGGTTATACAACCAGAACTGGTTGCCCGTCGACGCGCGCCGGATCAGCTGACCGAGCGGTTCGGTCACTCGCTCCAATTCATCGGCTGTGGGCGGATTGGCGGCCAAATCTTTGGCAATGCGGTCAGCCTCGGCAAAGAATACTGGTACGAATTCCGGCTCCAGCTGCGCCAGCGCCGTGATCCGTCCGCCGCTGGCAATATCCGCAGGCCAGCGCGAAAACACCTGCGGCGAATAGCTGGCCCCGGCACGTTCGCGCAGCGCTTCGAGCAGGCGGTTGTTGAACAGCTGGGTGAGAATTTCAAGCTGGCGGCCTTCGCGTAAGGCATCAACCCCGCCCCCGCTGGGCCATGCGACCACAGCGGCGGCCTGATTGGCATCGCCGCGATGGGTGACGATGGCCGGACGATCACCCGCCACCGCGAACGACGGCACCCGCGCGGCCACATCGGGCGCAATCGGTTCGCGGGGCGGCAAGGCACCAAAGGTCAGCCGCAGCTGCTCGATTACCGCGGGCTGATCAAATTCGCCGAACACCAGCACCTCGACCGGGCCTTGTTTGAGCAATGGCTCCCATACCGCGCGAAAGCCTTCGGGGGTAACATCGCGCAAGGCCTCCGGACTGGGCGTCGCAAACCGCTGATCGCCTCCGGTGACAAGGTATTCCAGATCACGGTTGAGAATGCCGCCGGGGCTGGTCGAATAGGTGTTGTAGGCAAGTTCTGCCGCAGCTTTGGAGCGGATCACCGGATCCTTGTCCCAGCGCGGCATCCCCAGCTTGGCCGCGAACAGGTATAGCTGATCGGCCACGTCTTCCGACCGGGTTTGCGCGGTGAAAGTGAAAACTGCTTCATCAATGCCAAAATCGAACCCGAGCTTGCGCCCGGTTGCCAGCCGGTCAATTTCGTTCTGGCCCAGTTCGCCAAGCCCTGATCCGATCAACGCAGCCTCGCCCAGCGCAGCATAGACTGCGCTATCCTTGTCGAATGCCCGGTAGCCCGCGCCAAACCGCACACGCACCGTCACCCGGCCGGGTTCGGCATCATTGGCCCACACCAGCGCCTTTACGCCGTTGGCGAAATCGATCTGTTCGACATCAAGCAGGCCAAGCGGCTTTTGCTCGGTAATGATGCCCGGTTCGCCGACCGGGGGAAGTTCGTCGAACGAAATCGTCTGCGCTGCCAGCCTGGCACTGCCATCGACCACCGCTTCGCGCGCCAAGGCCAGCCGCAGCATATCGGCGTCAGCTTCGCCCGGCGTGGGCGTTACATAGACCGACCGCGTGACGGTGCCGTCAAACAGCGCTTTGGTGCGCGCCAGCACTTCATCGGGATTGAGCCGCGCCGTCATCCCGCGAAACACATTGAGCACCACGTCCGGCGCAGCCACGGTTTCGCGGATATCGACCGCGTTGACGAGGTTGTTGGCAAGGTCAGAGCCTGACTGCACGCTTTCCTGTTCGACCTGATTGGCGAACGCCACGTCGAATTCGGCGGCTTCGCGGTCAATCTCCTCCTGCGTGGGCGGATTGGTCAGCGCGTCGGCGATGACGCTGCGCACATCGGCAAGCGCCGCCTGCCAATCGCTTGTCAGCGGTGCAAAGGTGACAAAGGTCGCATCGGTTGAACGCGAAACGTCGTCCTGCTGCACCTGCGCATAGAGGAAACTGCCCCCGCCGCGCGCGCGCGCTTCAAGCCGTCGGTTGATGATCGCCTGCGCAACCGCATCGATCAGCAGGCCTTCATTATAGACGATGGTATCTTCAACCTGTCGCCACGGCCGCATAACCGCATAGGTCAGGCTGCGCGGCAGATCGGGTTCAACCCCCACCGCAAGTTCACCAATCGGGGTGCCTTCGACCGGGTTTTCAGGCGCGGCTGCGGGCGCAACCGGATCGCCGAAATCGGGTGTGACACCGGGTTTGCCCTTGCCTTCCCAGTCACCGAACCACTGTTCAACCAGCCCTGCCAACACCATCGGATCAGCATCGCCCACGACCACGATCACGGCGTTTTCCGGACGATACCAGCGATCATAGAACGCCTTGACGTCCTTGCCGTTGGCGGCCCGCAGAGTTTCATCAGTGCCGATCGGATTGCGCGCGGCGAGCCGCTGTCCGGCAAAGAAGGTCTGCCGGGTCAGATCGGCGATCCGCAACCCCGCCCCGCCGCGTTCACGCTTTTCAGCCAGCACGATCGGGCGTTCGGCGGCAACATTGGCATCATTCAGCACCGGTTCGCGGATCATGCCCGACAGCAGCCTGAAACTTTCGGCCAGCTTGGCATCATCAATATTGGGAATATCCAGCTTGTAGGCGGTATGTGTCGGGCTGGTTTCAGCATTGGCATCGCTGCCAAAGGTTGCGCCCAGCCGCTGCCATGCGGCAATCGCCTCAGCCTGTTTAAGGTATTTGCTTTCGCGGAACAGCAGGTGTTCGAGCAGGTGGGCAAAGCCTTGTTCGGCGTCTTTTTCGTGCAGCGACCCGGCATCAATGCGCACCCGGATCGAAACCTGTTGGGGCGGCACGCCGTTGCCGCGCACGGCATAGCGCAGGCCGTTCTTCATTTCGCCAAACAGCCATTGTTCATCAACCGGGACATCGCTGCCACGATACAACCAAGGCACTTCGCCATTGACCTGAAGCGCCCGCGGAGCCGGGATCGCTGGTTCAGCCGGGGCCTGCACCGCCGCTGGAGCAGGCGCAGGCGCAGCGGTTTGCTGGGCAAATGCCGGGTGAAGCAGCGCAGCAGGCGCAAGCAGAAGAACGAAAGCGCGGCTGGCGCGGGATAACAACGTCATACCGGGCTTATAGAGGGCCGAAGTGTGAAGCGATAGTGAATGCTTGTGCCCGCGCGCCCTTGCCGCACCGGCTTCGGGCACCTAAATTGCGGTCATGTTCATAGAAACCGAAACCACGCCCAACCCTGCTGCCCTGAAATTCCTGCCCGGTCAGGCCGTGATGGACGCAGGCAGCCGCGAATTTTCCACCCCTGAAGCCGCCGAGGCAAGCCCGCTTGCCCAAGCGATTTTTGACACGGGCGAAGTCGTCAACGTGTTTTTCGGCGCCGATTTCGTCAGTGTCACCGCCGCGCCGGGGGCCAATTGGAGCGCGCTGAAACCGCAGGTCATTGCCATCCTGCTCGATCATTTCGTGTCCGAAGCGCCGCTATTTGCCGGTGGCAGCGCGCACGGCATTGCCGTCCCGCCCGAAGACGATCTGGCGGTCGAAGAACGCGCCGAGGATGCCGAGGTGATCGCGGCGATCAACGAACTGCTCGAAACCCGCGTGCGCCCGGCGGTGGCGGGCGACGGCGGTGATATCGCCTATCGCGGCTTTCGCGATGGGGTGGTGTATCTGACGCTGCAAGGTTCCTGCGCAGGCTGCCCTTCAAGCACCGCGACATTGAAGCACGGGATTGAAGGCCTGCTGAAACATTACGTGCCCGAAGTCATCGAAGTGCGCGCGGCATGACCGTGCAATTTCACGGCCACGTGCTGTCGGACGCAGCGCTTGCGCAGCTGTACAACGAAGCGCGCAGTTACAATGGCTGGCTCGACAAGCCGGTTTCGGACGCGCAGCTCCACGCGATCTGGGATCTGGTAAAGATGGCCCCCACCTCGGCCAATATGCAGCCGGCGCGGATTGTGTGGGTGAAATCGGCTGAGGCCAAGGCCAAGCTGGCCGACTGCGTGATGGAGGGCAACAAGGCCAAGGTGCTGACCGCCCCCGTCACCGCCGTGATCGGTTACGATATCGACTTTCACGAACAGCTGCCGTGGTTGTTCCCGCATACCGACGCCAAAAGCTGGTTTGCAGGCGACGAGGCCGGGCGCGAGGAAGGTGCGTTCCGCAATTCATCCTTGCAGGGTGCCTATCTGATGCTGGCAGCGCGGGCGCTGGGGCTGGATTGCGGGCCGATGTCGGGGTTTGATGCCGATGCCGTCAACGCCGCGTTCTTTGCCGATCAACCGCGCCACCGGGTCAATTTCATCTGCGCGGTTGGTTATGGCGATCCGGCCAGCATTTTTGACCGCAGCCCACGCCCGGACTTCGATACCTTCAACCGCATCGCCTGATCCGCCGCATCTGCCGCTTGCACAGCGCGGCAACGTGAGGCATCGCGCTCCGCAATGCGCGTGCTTGCCATCGAAACCGCTTCCGAAGCATGTTCCATCGCCCTGTTTGATGGCGAGGCAATCGTCGCGCATGATCACCGGCTGATCGGGCGCGGCCATGCCGAAGCCTTGGTTCCGATGATCGCCGCCCTGCCGGACAGGGGGCGCGCGAATCGCATTCTCGTTTCGCTTGGCCCCGGCAGCTTCACCGGCGTGCGCATCGGCCTCGCCGCCGCGCGGGCGCTGGGGTTCGCGTGGGAGGCCGAAGTGCTGGGCTACCCAACGCTCGCGCTGGCCGCCGCACAGGCGCAGCACGCGCATGGCGCGCAGGCGGTAACGGTTTGCGCCAACGGCGGGCATGGCGAATGGTTCGTGGCGGATTTCGGTGCTGACGGATTGCCGCAGGGCCAAGCCTCCTCGCTGCCGCCCGATGCTGCGCGCGCGCGCAAATCTCACCCGTTGGTTGCGGGCAACCGTGCAACAGCGCTGGCCGCATTATACGCTGATCAGGCCATCACGGCGATCGACCTGCTGCCCGATGCCACGTCTGTGCGATTCCTCAATCCCCGGCTGCTGACGCACAACCTCGCCCCGATCTATGGTCGCGGGCCGGATGCCACCCCATTGGCACAGCAGGGGCGGACATGACCCCCTGCCCGCACCTCGTCGACCGGATCATGACGGTGATGGAAACCGCGTTCGATCCGGCCTTTGGCGAAGCGTGGAACCGGAGGCAGGTTGTCGATGCGCTGACCTTGCCCTCAACCCATGCGCTGGTGGTTGATGCTGATGGCGCGGTGATCCCCGATGGTTCAGCCCCGCTGACGATGCCTGCGGGCTTCGTGCTGACCCGCCATGTGCTTGATGAAGAAGAGCTTCTGCTGATTGCGGTCGCTCCCGGCGCAAGGCGGCGCGGCATTGGCGCGGGTTTGATCGAATACCTGTTCGCAGCCGCCCGCAGGCGCGGCATTGCCCGCATCTTCCTTGAAATGCGGCGCGGAAATCCGGCAATTCACCTCTATGCCAAATTCGGTTTTGAACCGATTGGCGTGCGGAAAAACTATTACCGGATGGTAAATGGCGATAGAATTGATGCCATTACTTTTGGAAGATCAATCTAGGCAAGTCATGCGTTGCGCATAACCGGGATTGCCTAAAGCAAACCGGTTGCCAAAACTGTATGCGTGCGCCATGAAACAAGAAGCGGGGGTAATTCAACGATACCCAAGAGGAACTTATGCAGAATCTGGAAATTGAAATGAAAGAAACCCTTATCACGCTGACAAGCGACATCGTCGCGGCGCATGTCAGCAACAATGATGTCAACGTTGCCGATCTGCCAAGCCTGATTACCAACGTCTATGGCGCGCTCGCCAATCTGGGCGAAAAGGTTGAAGTCGAAGCGCCCAAGCCGCAACCCGCCGTTGCGATCCGCAACTCGATCAAGCCTGATTACATCGTCTGCCTTGAAGACGGCAAGAAGCTGAAAATGCTCAAGCGTTATCTTCGCACGAATTACGACATGACCCCCGAAGAATACCGCGCGCGCTGGGGCCTCGCCGCCGATTACCCGATGGTTGCCCCCAATTATGCGGAAAAGCGCCGCGAACTCGCCAAGAAGATCGGCCTTGGTCGCAAACCCGGAACCGTCGTGCGTCCACGGCGCGCGAAGAAGGTCTGATTCCGGCCCCAAGGTCGCCTATCCTTGGCTGGCAAGGCCGCCTCTGTTGAGAGGGTGTCCGTGCCAGCTTGAGCATGCAGCCTCATCCCTATAAGGATGGGGCTGCTTTGCTAACAAAGGTCGATCCGGTTTCGGGCGGCGTGTGCGGCGATGGAGCTTTCGTTGAACCAGAAAATCGATCTCGAACAACTCTGCGCTGAAAAAGGTCTGCGCATCACCGAACAACGCCGGGTGATTGCCAAGGTGTTGTCGGAAAGCGATGATCATCCCGACGTCGAACTGCTTCACAGCCGCGCGGCGGAGGTTGATCCGGGGATTTCGATCGCCACGGTCTACCGCACGGTCCGGCTGTTCGAAGAGGCCGGCATTCTGGATCGCCATGATTTCGGTGATGGCCGATCGCGTTATGAACCCGTGCCCGAAGCGCACCACGATCACCTGATCGACGTCGAAACTGGCAAGGTTGTCGAATTCGTTGATCCCGAAGTTGAGGCATTGCAGCGCCAGATTGCCGAACGGCTGGGTTATCGGCTGGTCGATCACCGCATGGAGCTTTACGGCGTTCGCCTGTCGCGCAATGACTGACCCGGCTGTCCCGCCCGGCAACCACAAAGCCTCCAATCAGCGCGAACACGAACTCCGTCAGGCAGCAATCCGGGGGGAAAGCACCCCGGTTACATGGGCCGGATGGCTGCGGCTTTGCCTGCGCGCAGCGGCGCTGGTCGGCCTGTTGCTGATACTTTTGCCGCTGCACTATCTCTACCGGACGCTTGCCTATGGCTCGCCCTTCCCGATGCTGTTCCTGCGCTATGCTGCGCGGATATGCGGCGCGCGGGTTACTGTGATCGGCACGCATCTGCGGCGCGATGTGTTCTATGTCGCCAATCACCTGTCGTGGGTGGATATACTTGCGGTGGCTGGGGCAAGCGGCACCGCCTTTGTCGCCAAGGCCGAACTTGCCGAAACGCCGGTAGTTGGCTGGCTGGCCCGGCTCAACCGGACGGTGTTCGTCAAACGCGAACACCGCATGGGTGTGGCCGAACAGATAAACGCCTTGAGAGAGGCGCTGTTCGATAATTGGTCGGTGACAGTATTCCCCGAAGGCACCACCACCGATGGGCAATCGCTGCTGCCGTTCAAGACCTCGATGTTGTCGGTGCTCGAACCGCCGCCGCCGGGTGTGCTGGTGCAGCCGGTGATCCTCGATTATGGCGCGGTTGCGGAATGGATCGGCTGGATCGGCGAGGAAAGCGGCGTCAACAACGCCAAGCGGGTATTGTCACGCAGGGGCACTTTCCGGCTCAAGGTGCATTTCCTCGAACCCTTCAGCCCTGAAGATTTTCGCGGAAGAAAGGCAATCGGCATGGAATCGCGCCGCCGGATCGAAGAAGGTCTGGTGGCGATACTCGGTCGCCCGCTGCGGCCGTTTGCGCACACTGTCCCGCCCGTGCGTTATGAACCGCGCCCGGAAAGCCAACTCGTCGATTAGAGCGATTCTACAGCCCCGCGCGCACCAGCCAATCATGGAAGATCCGCACCGGTCGGCTTTCCAGCGCAACCGGCCGGCACACGAACCAGTAGCTATAGGGGCTTTCCACGGGATTACCGGGCAGGTTGATTAGCCGGCTATCATTGGCGCGGCGCAGGTGATCATCATGCATGATCGCAATGCCAAGGCCCTGTGCGGCGGCCTCCAGCATCAATTGACCCGAATCGTAATGATCGATGGCCGCAGGGTTCATGTTGTCGAGATCGTTGGCCTTTTTCCACGCGGCGAAGCTTTCGGGCAATTCGTTGTGGATCAGGAAGGTCTGCCTGGCCATCGTCTCGGGCGTGATGTTCGGCCCTATCGCCCGCGCCACATCCTTGCTGCAAATCGCATGGACAAGATTGTGGTCGAGCCGCACCGCGTGCAGCCCGCTGGCCGGGCCGCGCGACAGGATGATCGCGGCGTCCAGCGTGTCGCCCACCCGGTCTTCAAGATGCGGGGCGGTGTCGATGTCGATATGCAGCAACGGGTGACGCTGGCGCAATTCGCCCAGCCGCGGGAACAATCGCTGGCTGCCGAACATCGGCAACACGCCCAGCCGCAGGCGTAACAGCGCGATATTGTCCGACTGGCTTTCCACCGCGCGGGCGAGCGCCTCCATATGCGGGTTCACCGCTTCGTAGAACGCCTGGCCTTCATCGGTCAGCTGCATCGACTGGCGCGCGCGGGTGAACAGTTTCTTGCCGACGAATTCTTCCAGATTGCTGATCCGCCGCGACAATGCCGAGGGGCTGAGGCCAATCTCCTCAGCCGCCGCCCGCGCCGAACCGAGCCGGACAGTGCGCATAAATGCTTCAAGCGCGCGAAGCGGGGGCAGGCGGCGTACGGGCATCAAACATCTCCTTGCTGGCAGGAGATACGCCAAATTTGCAGCTTGGATGCAAAAAATCGAAGAAAAATTGCATCCCCAGTGTCAGCGTTGCGCCTGTTGCACGTTACCCGCTGCTGCCGGGGGATGCAGCCGCAGTCGCGTCACGTGGGTTTCATCGCCCGCGGTCACTTCGATCCGCCAGCCGCTGGCGTGTTCCAGCACCGTGCCGACCGGCGGCACCGCTTCGGCCAGGACAAAGGCAAGCCCGCCCAGCGTATCGACCGCTTCTTCAACCTCAGCCAGACGCGGATCGACCTGCACGGCGACATCATCCAGCTCCGCGCGGGCATCACAATCCCACATCCCATCACCAATCGGCACGATCAGCGCTTGCGGCGCATCATCATGCTCATCCTCGATATCGCCGACGATCTCTTCGACCAGATCCTCGATCGTGATCAGCCCGTCGGTTCCCGAAAATTCATCGAGCACGATGGCAAGGTGGACACGCTGGGTGCGCATATCGGCCAGCACATCCAGCGCCCCGCGCGCCTGCGGCACATACAGCGGTTGGCGCATCAATGTCGTCCAGTCATCGGGCGGCGGGGTGCCATTGGCGAGAAAGGGGAAGATATCCTTGATGTGGATCATCCCGATCACGCTATCGAGCGTTTCGCGGTACACCGGCATCCGCGAATGGCCATGTTCGCTGAAGGCGGCGACCATTTCGGCCCAGCTGATATCGGCATCCACCGCGATGATCTCACCGCGCGGCACCGCTACGTCGTCGGCGTCATGTTCGGAGAAATGCAGCAGGTTGCGCAACATCTGGCGTTCAACCCGCGACAGGTCGCCGCGCGCGGTGCTGCGGTCTTCGCCGCCCGCAGAGTCATTCTCGCCCTCGTGCTCGTCGATCGCCTCTTCGAGCTGTTCACGCAAGGAACGCTCCGCTTCGAAGCCCAGGATCTTTCGCAAGGCAGGCCAAAGCCCGCTGCTACTGTCCGCGTCTCCCGATTGAGGCGCAGAAGATGGGGAATCGGCCATGGCCTTAGAAACAGCTCCTTGGGTTGTTATTCGCCATATGGGTCAAGGATACCCAGTTTTGCAAGTATCGCCGTTTCCAACGCTTCCATTTGTTCGGCCTGTGCGTCCGAATCGACATGATCGTGGCCCGCGAGATGCAGGAGGCCGTGAACGATCAGATGGGCGGCGTGGGCTTCCAGGCTGACGCCCTTGTCCGCCGCCTCGCGCGCGCAGGTTTCGTAAGCCAGCGCGATATCGCCAAACATGACGGGCGGGCCCCCAAGATTACCGGCGTGGGCGAGGCCTTCGAGTTCATCGCGTTCCAGCATCGGGAAACTGAGCACATTGGTGGGCTTGTCGCGCTGCCGCCATTCGCGGTTGAGTGCGTGGACTTCGGCATCGGAAGTGAACAGCAGGCTCGCCATCAGGCGCGGGTTGGCAAGCAACGGCTCGCCCTCACCCGCAGCCTGCGCGGCGCGCTCCGCCAGCGCCTCCCATTCGCCCGCAGGCCAACCTTCAATGTCGATATCAAGCTGCATGGCGCGCCTGTTGGAGACACATGTTACACTGTCCTGAAGCAGAAAACCGGGCCTTACAAAGCCGCCTGCGACGCAGGTGCAACGGGCAAGGGCGAGAAGCGTGGTTCATACAGCCGCAGGGTAGCGCGAAAGCCGCAAGGTAGGAAAGGGAAACGCTCCAACCCGCCCCGCCTGTGTCAGCTTTCAGGAGAGCGATGGAGAATGGCAAATGGCGGGGATTGGATGGTTAGGCGAATGGCTGCTATCCTGTTGTCCAAAATGGCGTTGCGGTAGCGCGTGGCGGCGCTATTGCAGGAATTTGACAGCGAAATTGGCATCTTATCAGTGTGGAACTCTCTTTGCGCATTGCCATCCTCAGACTCGATGCCGCGATAGCTAAAGCAACCGCGCGGCAAATAGCCAAGAACACCGCCGACCTGCTGACGGTCTTGATCGGATTGCCGTTGCTCGTTTTGGTTGCCCGCGCCTGGCTCAAAGGACTGCCGAGCGACCACCGCGACCTCATTGATTACGGTGCCAGCGCATTGATCGCGACGGTGATCGCAAAGGCTCTGCTCGAGCGAGTGTGGTTCCATCAGAGCGATGGCCCGCTCGCGCGGTTTGCTCAGCGTCCCGGAGATTGGTTGTCCTATATTGTGCCGTTGCTGTCAGCCGGGATCCTGCTGGGGTTCTTTGGCTTGGCCGCAGTGGGTATCCTCAACCCGGGAGGCGCAGCTTTGGGGACATGCGCCGGGGTTATTGGCGGGCTGGCGTTTCCCTTCGTGCGTGAGCGCGTGCTGCGCTGGTGGCGAGACATTACCTCCCAAAGAAGGCTCAATCTGATCCGGCATAGGCGTGCGCCGATAATCGGCGCAATTGCGGCGGCCGTCCTTGGAGCTATCGGTGCAATCCTGCCGCAGGGCGGATATCTCGATGCCCTATGGGCAGGCGCTTACGGCTTGATGGTCATCGTGCTGACGGGAAGGGTGGATGCCGCCACGGTGCGCTACATGACACTGATGGGCCATTCGCCAGCCTCGCTATTGCGGCACTGGCTCCCCGCCCAGATTATGTTCCTGCTACCGTTTGGGGCAGTGCTGACACTTGCACAGAACTGGCTTGCGGCAGGGTTGACCGCTGCTGTTGCCCTTGGTCTGCTCGTCCTGACCACAGCGCGCATCTTCGCTTATCGCGCCTTCAGCCGCCTGATCGCCGACTGGGCCGTTGCCGGAGTGATCGCGGCAACAGGCTACGTGGCTATGACAGGCCCGCCTCTTGGCGCGGCTATCCTCATCGCCGCGATTGTCTGGTTGGCCCGCCTCGGATCGGGAAAAAGATGGCTGTTAGCATGACTAACGCGCTTGCCATCACCGGATTGACGGTCAATCGCAGCGGGCGACCGATTGTCCAAGATGTCAGTGCCGCCATCGCACGTGCTAGCTGGTTCGGGGTGATCGGTGCCAATGGCTCGGGCAAGACCACGCTACTGCGCGCCATTGCCGGAAGGCTTCCCATTTGTGGTGGCAGTTGCATGGTTTTCGGCGAGGAGCAGGCGGACGACCGCGGTGCACGGGCGCAGATAATCGGGTTCGCCCCGCCGATTGAACACCTCCCTGCGTTACTCAGGGTGCACGAGTTGCTCGACCTTGCGGGCGATCCGGTCGAAGTTCAGCAGGAGCGCAACGCAGGGCTATGGCAGGCGCTCGGCATAGGAGAGCTGCTCGACGTGCCTGCGGGTGAATGCTCGTCCGGCATGCGCCAGCGCGCCGCTTTGGCCCTGGCCTTTGCGGTGCCCTCTCGCATCGTTATCCTTGATGAACCCTTCAACTGGCTCGATCCTGTTGCGGCCTTCGATGTTCGAGCCGCGCTTGCTCAGATGGTCAATCGAGGGCTCACGCTCATCACGGCCTTGCATGACCTGACCACGCTGTGCGGCTTCTGCGATAGTGGAATCGTGCTGACCAAAGGCCGTTTGAGCTTGCAGCTTGACGAGCCGAGATTGCGTGCGGGACGGAATGATGCTGCCCGGTTCGAGCGTGAATTGGTTGCGGCCCTTCGCTAACTGCGAGCAATCGATGCCCAATGTCTCTTTTGGGGTCGTTAGCCGAAAGGCAGCTTTGCCGCCTCAATGACCCCAAACCGGACCCTCCCCCCTAAGCCCCCTCGCCCTCATACGCCTCGACAATCCGGCCCACGATCGGGTGGCGCACCACGTCGGCGGCGGTGAAGCGGATGGTGCCGAAGCCTTCGATCCCCTCCAGCCGCGATACCGCATCGTTCAGCCCGCTATTGGCCGGGCCGCCGGGGATATCCACCTGCCGGGGATCGCCGCAGATCACCATCCGGCTGTTCTGGCCAAACCGGGTCAGGAACATCTTCATCTGTTCGCGCGTGGTGTTCTGTGCCTCGTCCAGGATGATGAAACTGTCCGCCAGCGTGCGCCCGCGCATGAAGGCAATCGGCGCGATTTCGATCTCGCCATTGGCCAGCCGCCGTTCAACCTGTTCGGGCGGCATGCAGTCATTCAGCGCATCATAGAGCGGGCGCAGATAGGGATCGACCTTCTCCTTCATATCGCCGGGCAGGAAGCCGAGTTTCTCCCCCGCCTCGACCGCCGGACGCGACAGGATCAGGCGCTGCACGCTCCCGGTGATCAGCTGCGCTACCGCCTGCGCCACCGCCAGATAGGTCTTGCCCGTGCCCGCCGGGCCAAGCGCGAAGATGATATCGTCGCGCGCCAGACTGCGCATATATTCGATCTGCGTGGCAGAGCGCGGCACGATGGTTTTCTTGCGCGTGCGGATCATGATCGGCGGCGCATCGGCCTCACCCGAAATAATCCCTTCGAGCGTGGGTTCACTGGACATCGCGATCAGCGCTTCGATCGCGCCGCTATCGAGCGCTTCTCCGCGCGCCAGCCGGTCATACATGGTTTTGAGCGTTTCGCGGGCGCGGGCGACGTCATCCTCCGGCCCTTCGATCACCACCATCGGCCCGCGTGCATGGATATACACGCCGAGCCGGTTTTCGACCTGCACCAGATTGGCATCGAACTGCCCGAACAACGGGCCAAGCAGCGACTGGTTTTCAAAGGTCAGATCAACGCGCGCGCGCCGGGGTTCCGGAATATCGCGCGGATCGGGCGAAAGAGCCGGATGTCCGGCACGGGAGGGTCGTCGGCCCATAGGTTCCTTTGGTTCAGACCAAGGGACAATCCCTCGTCCTGAGTCGCGAAGGTAAGCACACGCGGGGGCAAAGCAAGCCGATGGCGATGAGATGGCGGTGGAAAGTCACAACAACGCAATCTTGCGCGCCGCGCTCAGATCACGCGGGCAACGGCGCCTATACCAGACCCCGCAGCGAATTCAGCACGCACCCAGCGATGATACGATGCATCATGTGCTTGTCGCTTGCGCTTTTCCGGGTTACAAGAAGATATGAAAAAAGCGCTATTTTCCTTGATATTATTGTGCTTCGCGTGGCTGCCTTCCCATGTATATGCGCAGACATCAGAGCAGGCGTCTGGCGAGGTCGAAGACGAAATTACGGTTGTCGGCCAAAAGAAACGTGAGGCTGTCGAGACATTGGGCAAAGCCATCACGCGTCCATCGCGCAGAGGATTACCGGTGGGCCGCTTCGACGCGCCAATCTGTGTGAAGGTTTCGGGCCTTCCTGCCGATATGGCCGAGATTATCAAAGCGCGGATCGAGGAAAATATCAGAGACCTCAAGGTAATCGAGGTGGCTGAGGCTGGCTGCGATCCGAATGCGTTTGTTGGCTTCCTCGACGAGGTGGATGCAACCGTCGATCAATTGCGTGAAAAGGAAAAGTGGCTGTTTGAAGGCCTTCTAGACTACCAAATAGACCGAATATACAAAGGTTCGGATGG
>Ga0180009_10001679_pt1 | contig 26811 bp, 18 predicted proteins | sample OS_PC_MetaG_FD_123537 | JGI IMG/M metagenome (GOLD analysis project Ga0180009, IMG submission 123537) | Groundwater microbial communities from the Aspo Hard Rock Laboratory (HRL) deep subsurface site, Sweden - OS_PC_MetaG | ecosystem: Environmental > Aquatic > Deep subsurface > Groundwater... | reverse complement strand
GGACCACAATTGAAAAAGAACCATCTCTCAGTCCCCTGATTGAGGGGTTTTAGAGAAAAACACAAAAATGCTCCCTTTAACCATATGTTATTCTTGGTAAATAGCTTTTCGGCTGAGGTCTAGATAGAGACTATTGACTACATAGCGTGCAGCCGAATGGTATTCCCTGCAGTGGAATCTAAATCATACCGGAGAGAAACTCGAAAAATGACAACTGAACCAAATAAGATCATATACTCCATGCTGGGCGTAAATAAGTATTACAATCAAAAACAGGTCATCAAGGATATTTCGCTCTCCTATTTTTACGGTGCTAAAATTGGTGTGCTGGGTCTGAACGGATCCGGAAAGAGCTCCCTCCTGCGCATCATGGCAGGTAAAGACAGTGATTTCAATGGTGAGACAATTCTGAGCCCCGGGTACACGGTGGGGTTGCTGGAACAGGAACCCGAACTGGATGAGAACAAGACCATTAAGGAGATCGTTGAGGAGGGGGCCCAGGAAGCGGTGAGCCTGATGAAAGAGTTCAACGAGATTAATGAAAAATTTGCGGAACCCATGTCAGACGACGAGATGAACGCCTTGATTGAAAGACAGGGAACCGTACAGGAGAAAATAGATGCCCTGGATGCCTGGGATCTGGACTCCCGGCTGGAAATGGCGATGGACGCACTGCGTTGCCCTGAAGGCGATACTCCCGTCCGGGTGCTTTCCGGCGGTGAGAAGAGACGGGTTGCCCTTTGCCGTCTGTTACTTCAGAAACCGGATATTCTCCTGCTGGATGAGCCGACCAACCATCTTGATGCTGAAACTGTAGCCTGGCTGGAGATCCATCTTCGGAACTATGAAGGAACCATCATTGCCGTAACCCATGACCGGTATTTTCTTGACAATGTTGCCGGCTGGATTCTGGAACTGGATCGGGGTCACGGCATTCCCTGGAAAGGGAATTACTCTTCCTGGCTCGAACAGAAACACAATCGACTGCAGAATGAGGAAAAGCAGGCGAGCGAAAGACAGAAAACCCTCCAGCGGGAACTTGACTGGATTCGCATGTCTCCCAAGGGTCGACAGGCGAAATCAAAAGCCAGAATTCATTCATACGAGTCCTTATTAAAGCAGGAAGGCGAAAAACTGGCCAGAGACCTGGAGATCTTTATTCCGCCGGGGCCCCGTCTGGGAAAAACAGTCATTGAGAGCCAGCAGGTCAGGAAGTCTTTTGCAGACCGCCTTCTGGTTGAAGATATGTCATTTTCCCTGCCCCCCGGCGGGATCGTCGGTATCATCGGCCCAAACGGGGCCGGGAAAACGACGCTTTTCAAAATGATTACCGGAAAAGAAAAACCGGATAGCGGAACGATTAAAATTGGAGAGAGTGTCAAGCTGGCTTATGTTGATCAGGAAAGGGAATCCCTGGATCCGGATAAATCGATCTGGGAGGTTATTTCAGGAGGTCAGGACACCCTCATGATTGGCAACCGCTCCCTTAATTCCAGAGCTTATGTAGCCCGGTTCAACTTTTCCGGCTCTGACCAGCAGAAAAAGGTCGGTGTCTTGTCCGGTGGCGAAAGAAACCGGGTTCATCTGGCTCAAATGCTGAAATCCGAAGCCAATGTCCTGCTGCTGGATGAACCGACCAATGACCTGGATGTCAATACGATGCGGGCTTTGGAAGAGGCACTTGAAAATTTTGCCGGTTGTGCGGTGATTATCAGCCATGATCGCTGGTTTCTCGATCGGATTGCCACCCACATTCTTGCCTTTGAAGGAGACAGCAAAGTGGTCTGGTATGAAGGCAATTATTCAGACTATGAAGCAGACAGAAAAAAACGCCTGGGAGAAGCCGCCAACCAGCCGCACCGGATAAAATATCGCCAGTTAACGCGGGATTGACCCTGAGGTTGGTCTTCCATCCGACTCTCCAATCCGCAAACCCTCTAGTGAGAATAAAGCATGACTGATATTACGCTCAAACCAGCGGTTGAACTGACCCGCCTGATCCGCGAAAAAAAAATCTCGGCAGGCGACCTCCTGGAACAGTATATTCAGCGTTATGAACGGTTTAACCCGCTGCTGAACGCTATTATCGCCACGTCAATCGACGCGGCCCGGGAAAAAGCCGAAGATGCAGACCGGGCGACTGATGCAGGGAAAAACTGGGGTCCGTTACACGGACTTCCTATCACCATCAAGGACAATATCGAAGTGAAGGGTATGCCATGTACGGCAGGATCAGAGAGTCTGAAGAACCACCGCCCCCTGAAAAATGCGGCCCTGGTTCAGAAACTGCTGGACGCCGGGGCTATTATTTTCGGGAAGAGCAATCTGCCGGAATTCGGGGCTGACTTTCAGAGTTATAACCGACTGCATGGCATCACCAACAATCCCTGGGATGTGACCCGCACGCCGGGCGGATCATCCGGAGGAGCAGCGGCGGCAGTTGCCACAGGTATGACCGCGGTGGAGATTGGCAACGATATCGGGGGCTCCATCCGACACCCTGCCAATTTTTGCGGCATATATGGTCACAAAGCCACGTTTGGCATTGTGCCGGATCATGGCGTATTGCCACCGGTTCCCGGTATATTTAACGGAGACTATACGATTGAAAAAGATATTGTCGTGAATGGTCCCCTGGCTCGGAGTGCCGAGGATCTGCAGTTAATGATGGATCTGATCGTAGGGCCGGAGATTCCTGATCGGAAAGCGTGGCAGATTCAGCTGCCACCCCCGCGGAAAAAAGCGATCAAAGACTACAAAATCGGGCTCTGGCTGGATGATCCGGTCTGTCCGGTGGACAGCAGTGTCCGCGACTGTCTTCAAAAAGCGGTGGACGCGCTCAGCAAAGCCGGGGTGGATATCCAGGATAAAAAGCCGCAAGTAACATTCCAAGAGAGCTATCGCATATTCATTCAACTTCTAAACGCAGTGATGGGATCAGGTGCTGAACCGGAAGTATTTGAGAAGTGGTTGCGTTCTGAATCCAAGCTGTCTAAAGAGGATACACAATACAAGAACCAACAGATTCGGGCGGCGATACAAAGGCATCGTGACTGGCTTCTGGTCGATGGAGAGAGACAATTGCTGAGGGAGAAGTGGGCCGACTTTTTCAAAGAGTATGACGCCCTGCTGTGTCCCGCCACCTGCGTCGCTGCTTTTCCGCATGACCATGGATCCTGGTTTAAAAGGACCATATCTGTCAATGGCAGGCAGGAGCCCTATACCAATATCATGGGTTGGGCAGGGCTGACCAACGTTGTCTACCTGCCGGCAACAATCGCTCCGGTCGGTTTCACCCCTCAGAATCTGCCTGTTGGTGTGCAGATAGTTGCGCCATATCTGGAAGACCGGACATCCATGCATATCGCCCATCTGATGGCTGATATCTGCGGCGGATTTACCCCGCCACCTGATTTTTCCTAGGGATGGACATTTTCTGCCAGATACGCCGGATCTTGGCCGTCATGGTGGGTACATCGAGACCGGCTTCTTCAATCTGCTCCGACCGGCTGGCAAATTTGATAAACCGGTCGGGAATTCCAAACTGAACCACCGGTTTGAGGATCTCATGTTCAGCCAGAAGTTCCAGAATACCACTGCCGAATCCACCCATCCGCACATTTTCCTCCATTGTCGCAACCAGACCGACAGGGCAAACCGCTGAGAGGATGAGTTCCTGATCCAGTGGCTTGACAAAACGGGCATTAATCACCCCGACCGAAACCCCCATTGCTTCCAGATTTCCAGCCACTTTCAGCGCTGACTCAACCATTGTGCCAACAGCCAGCAGTAAAATATCTGTGCCGGACCGCAATGTTTCTCCTTTTCCAAAGGCCAGTTCCGGCACCTCCTTCTGCCTGAGGTCTGAATAGACGGATGTGTTACCCCTGGGAAATCTCATGGCAATAGGACCTTTGTCATACCGGTAAGCCAGATTGACCATGGACTGCAATTCAGCACCATCCTTGGGAACCATGATGGTCATGTTGGGTATCATCCGCAGATAACTGAGGTCCATTGCGCCATGATGCGTCGCACCGTCTGCACCGACAAATCCGCCCCGATCGATAATAAACCTGACAGGGAGATTCTGACGGCAGATATCATGGACAATATGGTCAAAGGCCCGCTGCAAAAACGTGGAATAGATGACGACAAAGGGTTTGATTCCCTGGGTGGACATTCCGCCAGAAAAGGTTACCGCGTGACCTTCAGCAATCCCCACATCGAAAATTCGGTCGGGATGGGATTTTTGTATTTCAGCCAGCCCGGTATTAGCGGACATAGCCGCACTGACACCCACCACTTTGTCATCAGATTCCACAATCTGAGAGAAGCTTTGGCTCCAGATACTGGTATAGCTTTTGCCATCCTGCTTTGTTTTGAGTGGCTTTCCAGATGTCAAATCAAAGGGTCCGACCCCGTGAAACATTGCCGGATTCTGTTCTGCCGGGGGAAATCCTTTCCCTTTCTGAGTAATCACATGGAGCAGGATCGGTCCCCGGATATCTTTAATTAACTTCAGAAAAGTGACCAGGTCCTTCAAATTGTGGCCATCAGCCTGACCAAAATATCGGAAGTTGAATTTTTCGAACCAGATTCCCTTGGTAAAAAACGCCATCAGTGAATCGTTTACCCGATCCATCGTCTTCGTGATGGCCAGAGGTAGTTTGTGTTCCCTGATCTGCCGGATAATTTCCGCACGAACCTTGTTGAAGGATTTGGAGGATGAAATATTGAGCACCGTTCGTGAGAGGGCGCCGACGTTCGGGTCGATGCTCATTTCATTGTCGTTGAGAATAACGATCAGATTCTCATCCAGATGCCCTGCGTGGTTGAGCGCTTCATAAGCCAGGCCACCGGTCATGGCACCATCACCGATCACGGCGATGGTCTTGTAGGTGTCGCCATTCAGGGTCCTGGCCTTGCTGATTCCCAGTGATGCCGAAATGGAGGTCGATGCGTGTCCGGCGCCGAAATGGTCATATTTTGATTCAAACCGGGAAAGGAATTTCGACAATCCATCTTTTTGCCCGATCCTTTCAAAGTCATCTTTTCTTCCGGTCAGCAGCTTATAAGCATACGTCTGGTGCCCCACGTCCCAGACGATTTTGTCTTTCTCAAGATCAAAGACCTTTGCCAGAGCCACTGTCAACTCGACTGCTCCCATGGAGGATGCCAGATGACCCCCTGTATGACTGACCACATCCAGGATTCTTTTGCGGCAGTCTGCCACCAGTTCCTCCAATTTTTTTAGAGAAAGACTTTGAATATCATTGCATCGTTTTATTTCATCTAACACGTTGCCTCTGTTGCAGCTGGATTTTTTTGAAGGGGGCGCATATCCAATGACGCTCGATCAGGGCGTTTCAGCGCTCTTGTGTTTCTCTACCAAGATGGCGGCCAGTTCTCTGACCAGTGGACTGGGATCGGATGTATGCATCCTTCCCAGAATTTCCTTTTTAAGGTTGATCTTCAATTTCTCAAAAACCTGCAGGGCATGCCAGCGCACATTTGCGTCTTCATGATCGAGAAAAGGTCTCACCGTTTTCTCAACTTTGGCGTTCCCGGCGATCTCAATATATTTGAGTGAAGGGATTAGAATCTGGTTTAAAATGAAAGACTTATCTGAACGACTCCCTGAGATGGGGGATCGTTTACTGAATAACCAGGATTTCTTCGTCAATTTTCTCAGCTTTTCGATCACAATGTCCAGGAAATCATCTGAATCATATTGCAGGAAAGCCGTCAGCAACTCATTCAGAATCAGTGTATCCGAAGATTCCTGGAATAGCTTTATCAGTTCCGGAATAGCGGCGCTGATTTTCTGGCGACCTGTGGCACCGATGGCATATACCCGGATAACCGGATCCTGATCGGCCAACAGTTTCAAATAACCAGCGTCATCAAATCCTGCTTCGTATTCGAGGTTGATCAAAGCCCTCAGTGCATCTTTCCTTTCTTCACCGTCTTTGCCGAATCTCAGTTTATCGAGCAGTTCATAATGGTTACTTTGCAGCATTTGCTAAGCCCTGTCTTGAGATTGTGAAAAATCGAATTGACAAGAGGTCCTTTCCTTTTCACAATGTCTGTAAGGTAATCGAGCATTCAGAGGCGCCTAAGGCTTACCCCCCAAAATCTTGTTCACGGCCAGACACTAAATGGATAGATCACTCGTCATTTTTCAGGAGAAGAACCTCTATTTCGGCATTTATCCGAACGAGTTCAAAACGCATTTCTCGTTAAACCAGGTCTGGATATCACACTCCGGGAATGATTCTCCAATCTGGCAATTTCAGAGAAAAAAAGATCCGGTGGATGGGCAGTTTATTCATTTCGGATCTCTGCTGAAACTGTCCCAGGCCCACTTCAATAATGGGGGCTACATTTTTATCAAAGAGGTCGCCACTGCTGCGATGGGTATCTGTATTAACGGTCTGTTGATGCGTATTCCGCTGAAAAAACTACCCAATAAAAAGATTGAAGTCGATGAATTTGCCCATTTTCCTCCCGGAATTCCAAGAACAGCATTCAGTTTTGTCCAGTTCTACAAGGGCAAGTATATTTTTGTGATCGATCCCCTGCTGCTGTTCAGGGCTTACGAAATCCTGGATTGACGCATTGTTCCGGACCTGTTGTCAGTTGAGATGCGTGCTGATCTTTTCTACCACTTCATCAATCGTTAGATCGGAAGTATCAATCAGATGGGCATCTTCAGCCTGGCAGAGGGGGGCTATCTTCCGGGCCATGTCGCTGGCATCCCTTTCGAGCAGATCCTTGTATAGCCGATTGAAGGCGTCTCCCTGCAGCGGAATGTTCATCTCTTTAGCCCGACGGGTTGCCCGGATTTCCGGTTTGGCATCGAGATAGAATTTGTAACGGGTCTGAGGGAAAACTTTTGTGCCAATATCCCTGCCATCGATGACAACCTCGTACCTGTCCGCCAGATCGCGCATCTTCTGATTGACAATTTCCCTGCAGGCAGGACTGTCCGAGACAAATCGAACTTCCCGAGTGACTTCAGGACTGCGAATGTGTTGCGAAATATCCTTCCCCTTCAACCACATGAGTTGGGTATGATCGACATATGTGATTTTCATCTGGTCCGGATTCCTGGAGAACCAGTCTGCAATTTCCTCTTCTCTTCCCTGACACGTCGCACCCAGATATTGAAGTCCAAAATAGGTCAAGGTTCGGTAGATTGCCCCTGAATCGAGATATTCGAATTGAAGACGTTGAGAGAGGTGCCTTGCAATCGTGCTTTTTCCTGACCCCGCCGGTCCATCCAGCGCTACAACTGTCTTTGCCGTCATTGTTGATAGAGAGTATTTTCGGATCTTAACATGATGTATTTTTGAAGTTTACCCTTTCAGGACGCTTTAAATCGACCACTTTTCAAAATGCGGTTGATTCGCATCATCTGGGATTTGAAATAACCGATTTGGTATCAAAATCTCCGTTTTTAATTTGAATAGTCGTCAAAGCGAAATCTCCTATTTAAAACAAAAAAGATCGCGTCAGCCAGGGGTTGTCAATGGAGCGCTTTGCGTTTGCCGATGAGCCGACCTGAACCAGGGATTGATTAACTCCCTATAGGTTAATCTAATTTTTCTTTAAATATCAAGTGTTTTCTAATATCCCCGGGTGATTGGTGTTTTATTTGCATTTACTGTTGGAACAGTGGAATAGTCAGAATTTGAATACATGTGTCGCCATGATCGGGATGAATCATAAGACGGGTCTTAAAAACGGGTCATCCAACCATTAATCAACCAGGTTACTCTAATGAATGATCTCTTCAAATCTATTTGTCTCTTAATCATCGGCTTGTTCATTCTGACAACGAACCTGTCGGCGGAAACGATTCTTTTGGAGAACGAAGAAGTTATCCAGGGGAAAATTACACAATACGGCAGGAATTCGATTACCCTTGAGACCGATTCCGGGACAAGGGATATTCCTATCGCGGATATTCATCTGATCGACTATCTGGGATCCATCAAAGATTATCAGAAGGATATTTCCAAGCCCAACGTTTTTACGATTTATCTGAAAAATGGAGAGATTATTGAGGGAACCATCACTCAGTTTTCAAATGATTTCATTATTGTTGAATCTGCTGCAGGACATGGCGTGCTGCAACTGCCTACGGCAAGTGTCAATTTTATTACCTCTTTAAAATCGCGGATGAAAATGGATCAGCGGAATGGTATTGGCTACGTGCAGAAGAAATCGACGCTGAATTCGGAGTCTGGAATCACCAATTACGGCAGCGATCAATTGAGCTACAAGATGTTTTTTGATAACAATTTGTTTGGCAACATTCTGTTGGCTTATGGAAATGCGAGTTATGCCGGGCGGGAACTACAGATTTTTGCGGTTGATTATCGCATGGGGGTCATCTTTGACCAGATTCAGAATATCTCGCTCTATTACGGCGGTTCCATCGGCTATCTGCAGATCAATGACGATCGCAATGGGGTAAGCGGAACAGGCACATCGCTGGGGGCCTTTATCGGCGCGGAAATGTTTTTTTCAGCACTGCCCAACTTCGGTTTTTCCGGAGAAATCGGGTATCGTATTCAAAAGGCCGGCAACTATGATGCGTCGGATCTATCGCTCAGCACATTTCCTTCTTTCTCGGTCCATTACTATTTTTAGAAACCAGACCTGGAACCATCGGGGGATGATGGCTGACCATCACGCCAGTCACGCCGTCTGAATATTGCTTTTCACAGCGTCTATCGTCTGGTAGATCTAGTCGATACCGATCCGCATCGATTTCATATCATTGGAATCCTGGTCTGGTTTTCGCGGAAAGTTTTCGCGGGGTTTGGCAACCCTGACTTTGAGCATTCGCCCTTCATATTCATTTTCATTCAGCTCTGCAACGGCCTTATCCGAAGCTTCCTCATTGATCAGGACAAAAGCGTAACCTTTTGAACGGCCCGACCCTTTATACCGAATTACATCGGCAGATTCGACCTCCCCATAACTTTCGAACAATTTCCGCAATTCTGCATCTGTTGTTTTAAAAGGAAGATTCCCCACGTATATTCTTACGTTCACATTTTCCCCAAAGTTGAAGTCAATAACCGCAGGTTGTCAAAATTTGTCGCGTTCGACCTGTATGTTGATGAAACTGATTTAAAACACTCAAGAATTTCATTAAATTAGTTTTTAAATTCCGGTTCTTGAATGTAAAAATCAATTCATTCTTATGCTATGTAGAAAATAAAAGCAACAGGTCTTCAATAATTTTCATTTTTTTTTGTCTCTTCCCGAATTGGATTTAGCTTCCTATAATACAGAACGAGCTCTAACACAAAACAATTGTGTAAAAGCACGTTCTGGAATTGAATCTGTTTTGATTTTCATCCTGTTGTCTGAATAGGACGCCGTCTGAGTCTGCGGGGCGATTTTTTGCGCAGACCCTAATATCGATATCCCACACATGAAGCCCATCGACCGTTTATTCTGTAAATCTGTCCGGGAGATGTCCCCTTATTCTCCTATTGAACCCCCCGACCAGATAGCCAGGAGACTTAATTTACCGGAGGAACAAGTAATCAAGCTGGATGCCAATGAAAATCCCTTTGGAACAGCTCCGGAAGTATTGGAAGCACTGAGAAACGGTCGGTATTATCATATATATCCGGATCCGGCCCAGGTTCATCTCAGGCAGGCTATTGCCGGATATGCTGACTGTTCACCTGATATGGTGGTTGCTGGAACCGGAGCGGATGAACTCATCGATATCGCCTGCCGGTTGCTGCTGGAAACCGGGGAAAAGGTCATCAGTTTTGCTCCGACGTTCTCTTACTACGGTCACGTCGTTGCCCTCAACAAAGGGCGATTTTGCTCTTATCCCCGAGAGAGCGATTTTTCCATCTCGCTTGAGAAAGCCAGACAGATTGACTTGACTGGCGTCAAACTGGTCATCCTGTGTTCCCCCAACAATCCCACAGGGAATCTGTTGGAAGAGGCGGTTCTGGACTATTTTCTGGATCAGGATGTTGTCGTCCTGGTTGATGAAGCCTATTACGAGTTTTCCCAGAGCAGTTTTCTGGACAAAGTTAAAAACAGAGATAATTTATTGATATTGAGGACATTTTCAAAGTGTTTTGCCCTGGCCGGTCTCAGGGTGGGGTATGGGATCATGTCGGCAACCCTGGCAAGTGGATTCATGCGGATAAAACCGCCATTCAGCGTGAACGTGGCGGCGGAAATCGCACTGGAAACCTGTCTGTCAAACCTGCCCCATTTTCAAAAACAGGTGGCTGACATTCAGCAGATTCGTGACTGGACACAAAAGGAATTGTCCGGTTTTCAGCAGTTGCGTGTCTGGCCCAGTCAATCGAATTTTATCCTATGTCAGGTTTTGGATATCCCCGCCGTGACAATCTATGAAAAACTGCAACAGAAGGGAATTCTGGTCCGCTATTTTGCAACGGATCTGCTGCAGAGTTTTATCCGGATATCTGTGGGAACACAATCTCAGATGGCGGTTTTTCTGGATCATCTCAGGCAATTGATACATTAAAAAAACGACATATTTTGAAAACCTTGCCGGCAGTCTGTTACCCAGGCGGATCTAAAATGGTGTCTCTCGCAGCGTCGCGTGGCCATCTTGCCAAATGGAAACCGGTATCCGGATATCCGTTATTTTCAAGTGACCATTCGCCCCTTTTTCTGAACAGAAACTGAGACTTTTATGTGGTTGAATTCGCGAGACTCGGAGCGAAGAACGTCGAGATTGACAGGCCTTAGCGTCTATAGCGGAACCTGAATCGAACCATGTTCAATTTCTGTTTTGTAAGGCCAGTAATTGTTGGGAGAGGCTCCCCAATGAGCGGAATTGACTGTCTGACTCCGGTAAGCGTCTGGGAACAGGACTGAAATTATGTATTGCGACCGATGACAGCAATTTTTAAGGGATGCTGTCCATCCGGAGAAGGAAAATCTGCCTCCGGGGCTATGATTTCGAGTATATCAATTTCGACTCCGGTTTTCATCGCGCAGCGCTTCAGCATTTCCAACCAGTCCCCACAATTTACGGAAGGTACATGATTGGTGCAGATGAGCCGGCCTCCCGGCTTTGTCACCAGCAGTGCCGGTTTGAAAACACTCTGGTAGTCCCTGACCAGATCGACGGCACCATAAATACTGGTCGCCCAGCGGGGCGGGTCAAGGATCACCAGATCAAACATGCGGGGATCCAGTTTTATCTGTTTTTTTCGCTTCCCCCTGCCTTTGATGGGGAGAGCGGCCAGCTGCCTGACAGCCGGGAAAAAATCCGCATGGATAAACCGGTGTGACGATGCCGCCGCCCCGTTCCTCTCCAGGTTTGCCTGTCCGACCTTCAGTGCGGAATCAGCAAAATCAATATTCCAGACCTCATCAGCGCCTCCCAGTGCAGCGCAAAGACCAAGACTACAGGTGTATGCAAACAGGTTGAGCACAGACAGATGGCGGCTGTTTTTCAGAATAAACCGCCGTGCGGATCGCATATCCAGAAAAAGATAAGGATCCAGTCCCTGCCGGTTTTGCCTGACCAGGTAGTGAACCCCCAGTTCCATGCAAAAAAGCGGACTGTTCGGAGCTTCAGACCCAGGTGGCGGAATGAATTCTGGGGTATCTTTTTTTTTGCCGGAGCGGTCTCTAAAGTTAAACCCAGGCTTAAAACCGAGATACCGGACAAGTGACGTTTCGATGATACTTCTGTTGGTCTCCGAAAGCGGCTCATAAAACGTCTGGACGAGAACCTGGTCTCCATAGCGATCGATGGTCAGACCGGGGAAACCTTCGTTGCTGCCATGGAAGAGTCGGCAGGTGTCCGTGTTTTCTGCCTGCAACTGGATGATCAGCTCCCCACGGGTATCCAGAGCATGCTGTATGAGCCTTTCAATGGGCATCTGGGTCATAGTGGCTCTGCGGTGTTACTCCATGCAAAGGAGCTCTTTGAAGGAGACGATTTGATCACCGGCGGTATTGGGTTTGATATCACCACTGGCATCGGTATTCAGACTCTTCAGAGTCGAAAACGTACTGTTGATGGCGGTATCTGCTCCGGAATAGTAGGGCACGTATGTAGCGCTACTTTTGTAGATCAGGCGAGCCGACAGGTTGCTTGAATTGCTGCAGATAAAGGATATGGTAACAGGGACACCGCCAAAGGTGACAACAGAACTGAAATTGGAGAGCGCAATGGCCGTATCACTGGCGCTTGAAACAGTGCTGAAAGGGAGCGTATTGGTATTTTTATAGTCAGTGGTGGCGTCTTTGGCCGCGACGTTTAAAATGCTGAATATCTGGTCGACCTCGGTGACGGTGGTATTGGTGCAGGTTGCACCGTTGTCGATGTTGGCGCTGAAATCCGTCAGCCCCTTGCGGAGATCACTGTCTGCCGCAATGCCCAATTCTACCATGTCCCTGCTGATCTTATTAACATAGGAAACAAAGTACTCGGTCAAATCGAGCACGGATAAGCCGGAACCGCCGGAGGAACTGAGAAACAGGTTCTGGAGTTGTTCAATTTTAACCACCGGTGTACACTCCCCGGTGACATCGAGACTACCTGAGCCAGCCGCAACCCACGCGGCTATTGTGGTTCCACTTGGCGTTGCAATCAGGCCACAGTTGGCACTGTCTGTAATGTCGGCGGAGCTGTCGGTGTCGAGCCAGAGGCCGTCATATTTGCGGACGCCGGATTTAGGGATACACTTTTCTGTCCCCAGGTTGAGCAGATAGACCTTTTCGCTGGCGGTATCCTTGTCCGTGACAAACTGCATCCAGTCAGCCATTGCGATTTCGTTCTTGCCATAGCTGGCATCGGTGGATGGGCGAATATTGGTGAAACTCTGGATTTCTGCTTCTGAAATCGTCCCGTTCGCATCGTCATCCAGCTCGATATAGGTCAATGCCAGCAAAGCCCCCAGGGTCGCGAAATAGTGAATTTCAACATCCTCCTTCGGACGTGTCCGTCCTTCATAGGTATCCCCTGTCGAATCCCCGGAAAGCTTGATCGCATTGTCGTAGTGCGTCTTGCCGGCCCAGGTGTTCCAGGAGGTTGCTGAAGCCTCAATCCCCAGAGCCCGTCTGTAATTATCCGAGGCACCACTGGCCAGGAAGTTTGAAAAGAGAAACCCGGCCAGGCCGAGTTCCGCACTGGCCCGCTCGTACGTGGAGCAGGATGTGTTGGATGCCACACGGCTGTATTCTTTCTGGTTCAGGTAGTAGATGCAATCGGTATCCTCATCTACCGATTTACAGCCGCTGATGAGCAGAAAGAACAAGAAAACCAAACCAAGGTGCTTTTTCCAGTCCAGTTTCATTTTGACCATTTATCGTTTTTTTGTTTCATAACCGCGGTTGGGTCTTTAAAAAGGGCTTGCGACAACGAAATAGGTTTTTTTGCGTTGTACCGAGTGATAGACTTTAACGTTGAAGATTCCGTGTCTGGCCGCCCGGCTGCTTCTGCCGATGAAAAGTCCTTTCAGTAAACTGATATTGTTCCATTTTGCCCCGAGCAGGATATCGTTGCGCATCTCCGATGCCTGGCTTTCCCTTTCTTCTTTATCACGGTTAGCAATGGTGTCGGTCACCCGGTCTTTGACGGCCATTTCCGATCGGGTGGTTCCCTCCAGGATAAACGAAATGTCGGGTTCACGAAAGAAATACTGAAAGGCGACTTTCTGGTGAATAGATCCCACATACAGGTGGGCATGGGTCGAAATCGTGTCCAGACTAAAAGTCGACGTGAAATAGAGTTCGTTTTCATCCAGGGGATAGCTGTAGATGCTTTCGCCATCAATGGATCCTTCCACATCCGTACTGTTCTGATCAACCAGACTGAAATCCGGGGTCCTGATGACGCGGGTTGCACCGATGGCGGCCTTCTGGTTGCTCGCCCGGTACTCAATGGTGAAATACTTTTCCCGTAACGGTTCCATCCACTGTTCATCTACGTTGATGCCAAAAATGACACCCAATGTGTTGCCGGCTCCAAAACCAAATTCCAGGTTGGATACATGAACACCTTTGGATGCCATCTGGGTCAGATCCAATCCCAACTGAAAATAGCGGTCCGGAATCCTGATTGAGCGCATCTCCAGAACGGAGGTGTCCTCGGCCACTGGATTATAAGGGCTACAGACCGGTGGAATCTCCGCTATCAGGTCCGGATAGGTGACCATCAGTTTCTTAAGAGACTTCCGGGTCTCCTGGGGGATGGCCTCCCTGTCCCAGTCACAGTCGTTTAGTGCCCAATAATTGATCTGACTGCCCAGCTTTTCTTTCCATAGCTTCTGGGCCTCACCATCGTCCGCTTCACAGCCTTTATCCGATTGCTCCAGACATACCACCCGGTTTGCCAGGATCTGCCCGAAGGCTTTGACTGTATGCTGCTGGAGATCCGGCTCCAGATCTTCAAACTGGTCGATTAAAAACCCCAGGGCGGCCTGACGGTCATCCTCGTCAGCGTTGACCGGTTCTGTTTCAAACTGATTGGAAAAGAGGGAGGGATCTTTTTTCTCGTAAATCGTCTTTGCCAGGATAATGTCCTTCTTTCCGTCGATTACTTCAGCCCGCAGGGAAAAGTCCTCATTCGGATCATCCAGTATTGTAATCAGACGGGACTGGGCACTGGATCGGACATCATTGTCATCACTGAAAACAGAGACAAAGAGTAATCCACGGACGGCCAGTTTTCTTTTCTCCAGGTCAGGATTGTATTTGGATACAAAGCGCAATGCCTTGACAATGCGAAACTGTTCATCGGTTTTTCCTTCTGCCACGACCGGTTCCAACCACTTCATTTTCGTCAGCAGGGCTTCCTGGTTGACATCCTTCTGTTCAAAGGCGGACTGGATGTTTCTCCCGTGGCTGGCGCATCCACCGATGACCGCAATTCCCAGAATAAGCAAAAAGGTCTTCGCTCTATTCATCATACCTTTCCTGTGGGTAATTCTAAAAGTTAATTGAGACATTGGCCGATTGTCGTTTGTCTTCAATTTTACCAGCGAGAAATCCGATCTCTTCTGACCAGGCTGCATAATCGATTTTGATGGGCAGACCCGGAATATTGATTGAAAAACCGGCACTCAGATAGTGGCTGGCATTCAGTCCCAGTCGGATAGAGAGTGCATGATGGCCATTGGACCTTTTGAAACATCCGACTTCAGCCCCCGCTTTCAGGTTTCGGAGATAGTCCTGATATTGGGTGAGTTTATTTGCCAGATCCAGATAGTCGATGGCAAAGATAAAGTCCAGTCCTGCGATCTCAGTCTCTGTCGCGATCCCGACATCCATGGTCATGGGTATCTGGCCGGCAGAACCGAAATCCATCCCACCGATATTGCGGATAACATAGGAGACTTTGGTCTCCAGATTGGCAATCTGATCCAAATGGTAAGTAACACCAATATCGTGGGTAATAATATTTCTTTCGACAAATTCTTTTTCCAGGTTGTCAGCGAAGTTGTCATCCAGCAGGTCATAGACATGGACGGTTTTGGTAATCCCATTGCGGGTGATGGATTTCATGGCAATCCCCACATCCAGCATCTCATCCATGAAACTGAGGGCAAACCCACCGACCATGCCATACTGGTAGTAGGCTTTCATTTCGAAATAGGGAACCTGCGGGTTGTTGATGATGGAATTAAACAGCAGATTCCCGAAAATGGAATAGCCCCATCCAGGTGCCGTTATGCTCATGGCACCCATGTTGATTTCAGTATAGACGTTTTTTCCCACCAGATCCCCAAATGTAGCAGTCGTGTTACTTGTTTCCACATCCTGCAGGTCCAGCAGATTCTGATTGGTAGTGGCGCCGACCGTGACAATCTCGACAATCGTCTGCTGTACTGACTGCAGTCCGGCTGGATTGTAGTAGAGTGCATACTCATCGTTTGCCACAGCGACAAAAGCGCCGCCCATACCCAGCGCCCGCACGCTCTGGCGAACATGTTCCGGCTCATCGCTGAAAACGGAATGAGACAACAGATTTGAAACGATCAGCATGATGAGGCAGACCTTCAAGCGCAACGGTTTTTTCAATACGGCATCAACCTTATTTATTCTGGTCATATTCTGCTCAACATTCATTAGTAGGTCACCTTATGGTCCGAAACCTCGCAATGGGTTCTCAGTCGCGTATTGGTATACTCATTTTGATTGGTCACATCAGCCAGGGCCTTACATGTAGCGCTTTCCGTTGCGTTTTGAGAATGGGTAGTACGCACGGTCAGGCTGGTGGCTGTCTGTTTTGCAGTAATTTCATTCCTGATGGTTTTGAGATTGGCGATGGCGGTTGTCGCATCGGCAGCCGTGCGAACGATGATAGGCAGATCAATTGTTTTGGGGATATACTCTGCGTCATTGACCTTGATCCCGACGATTTCAACGGATGCTGTCACCACGGGATTGGCGGTCAGGGAAGCGCCAAAACTGGCGCACCCTTTGGGAGGTGTCCCCACCAGGCAGATCCGCTTCAGCTTAACCGGCACGGGAGTATTACCAATATCACCTGCTGAAAAGAATTTTTCGTTCACCCCCAGATAGATCGCTGAAGTCTTGTGCTCTGTTTTGGAAAGATCACTCACCAGTTCAGGCTGCGTGCTGAAGGCAACCGCAAAAACCTGCCAGTTTCCGGCGGAAGGAGGGGGGACCTTGAACTCGATGTAGGTTTCGCTTACCGGCAGACTGATCAGCTGAATGAATTCGCCGGAGTCTGTCAGGTCATTTCCGAAATATTTGACAATGTTGGTCGTGATGGAAGTTTCATTCAGAAAAGGCGTTGAGCGACTGGTCACCACGATTGCCCCCACCAGGAGCATTTTTGCCTGGCTGGTAACACTGGTATCACTGCTCGTCAGGGTATGGTTGGGGGCTTCTGTTCCACTGTTATCGCTGGAACCCGGGTTGGCTGATATCTGCCGCTGGATGTCCGCAACATTGATCCGCAGTTTGTCCTCTGCTTCAGGCGGTGGGTTATCGTTCAGGTCCTTGCAACCCGCAGTGAGCAGAAGCAAGAGCAGGGCACCCAATCCCAGTGCATTTTTAATCGATAACCAGTAGGTGTGTTCCTTCATAATCGACTCTTGGTTATTCTCTCTTAGAATACAGCGCTGACGGTCAAACCGTTAATCAGTCTTTCGTAAGAGACATCGTTTGACATATTGAATACATATCGGGTGTTGAACATCATTTTTAGCCTTTCAGAGAACTTCCAGCCGATACCCATCTCCAGTCTAAAGGGGATGTCAATATGTTTGGAGCCCACGGCAACCAGTTTGGTATCGGGAGAAAGCGCCGTATCGCTGGCAAAGGTCCGATGCTGAACCCCAAAACTGAAATCCCAGCGCAGACCGCTATCCCATGTGTTTTTCCAGTCGAAATCCAGACGCAGGAATGAGTATTCCGACGGCTTGTTTCCTTCCGTACTGGTTCCCAGCGCCAGTAAGTGATGAAACAGGTGATGTTTGGACTCATCCAGGGAACGAAAATCATACTTCAATGTTCCCTGCAACCCGTCTGTTCTGCTTTTAATGGCAAAATCCTTATAAATCAGATCCAACCCCAGTATCAGGGAGCGGTACTCCCCCCTTTTGCCTCGCGATCGAAATTCCATTCCGGGGGAAACGGTCTGCACCAGAGCATAGTCATATCCTCCCATATTGATATCGGTCAGCATGGCATCCAGCATCCAGCTCCGTCCGTTCGAGAGATAGCTCTTATAGCCGAGACCGCCATACATGAGCAATGTGTTCAGAAAATCGTTTTCGCTCTTACTGTAGCGGATGGCACTGATCCCACCGACTGCGTTATAGTCCCCATATTCCGTACTGGCCGTGCCATTCAATACCAGGCGGGTGTCGGCCTGGTTGTCCTCCGGGACGACCCCGTAAATGGGCTCCATGGCTGAACTCATATCATTGGTGGGGTTGCTGTCCATTTCAAACCCCAGGCTGACATCCGCTTTCCAATGGTAAGGTCTGGCTGCATCATCCGTGGCATCCGCTGAGGTGGAAACATATTGCCGCTCTTTTTCTCCGTAACCGATCAGAAAGGATCGCTGCGAACGGTTTCCCTTTTCATCGACGGCAACAACCCGGATCAGGCTTTTTCCCTGGTCAAACTCGAATTTCCGGGTGATGACCACGGTTTTTCCGGGACTAAACGACTGTTCTTCATTATTAATGGTGATTTTAACGATCGTATCGGTATCCAGAAAGATAAAACTGTACACCTGCTCCGAGTCCGGGATCTCCTGTTTACGGATCAGATCCGGTGAAAAAATCCGGGGGGGCTGATTTAGAGCCGGATCATTCCCTTTCTCCTGGTTTTCCTGTGCAAATGCTGTGTTCAGCAATAGGACAGTCAGCAAAGGAACAAACAATAATAATCTAAAATTCAAGATTACCTCCAGATTGAACTCGGCTCTTAAAGAAACTGTAAGCAGATCCGGATTTGTTTGTGCCACCGGATGGTATGTGAATGAATTGTGTTCTCATTATCCCCACACAGAACGTGAATGCTTGTTTTGTCTGACGGTGTCATCTGCACGATTTCTGACGATGACCTGTTTATTGTAAACGTTGATATGCTGCCTTGTTCAGCTGGGCATTCTATTTTTCAAAGGTGATGGACAGCAAGCCGGATTCCGAAGACCAGCTGGTTTTATCATCCAGATCAAACAGGTTTCCCGGTGTTTTCGGTTTGTCAAACTCGGAAAAGACGTTCTCCGGTTTCTCTTCTCGGACGAGAACCACACCCAGGAAATCGGATTCTGATTCAATTTCAATGGCTGTCATATTATTGAACGCTTCCAGGTCAACGGCCAGATTTTCATCGACGGGTTGTTTATGAGGAACGCTTTTCCTGTTGCTGTTAATGGTGTCCTGTTGTTCGTCAAAGGATTCATCGAGAGACGGCTCAATCGTGTTGCTCTGTTTTACCGCCGATTCTTTCAGGACACCCGCCGTGATTAATTCTGCCTCGTTGATCAGGGATGAGGCTTGCGGACTGGTGATATCAGGCATATCCATCAACCGCTGATCTGCTATTTGATTGATTCTTGCTGTTTCTTTGCTATCTGGAACAATCAGTTCCCCATTCACAACCAGAACCAGTTGATTCTCTTCAATCGATCGACCGTCACCCATCCGGTTGTTGACCGCAGTGATCCCTGCCAGCGATTTAACAAGCGTATTTCCCGAGGCGGTGACCTGAATCCAGATGCTGCCGGTGGTCCAGATCATGGCAGCAGGTGTTTTCAAAACCATCCCTGCCCTGGAGCCCTGTTCGGAATCCACTTGAACCCTTGCGATTCCATACCCCAGGGAAATGTATCCCGATGCACCACTCCCCTGCCATGTCCGCACCATTAAAACCGCGTTACTGCCTGTCTGCAGGGAACTTTTCTGATCGATCTGCCAGGTGATGAGGGAATCGTGACCGGCCATCAACAGATCGTTCTTTTGAATCAAGGCCGCTTCCGGGGACTGGATCGTTACTGTTTCCGTGTTTCTGACAATGACCAGGGTTCCTTTTTCAACCTGCACTCTCCCGAAAAGATCCCGTGCTTGTGCCGGTTGGAGCCATGTAATGGCGATGAACGCAAGAAACAGCCATTTTGCAGATTGCCGCTTTATCATGATTCAATTCCCTCTTTTCAATTTCATAGTTGCTTCCGGTATTCTCATCACTTGTCTATCCGTTGTTATTGCACGGTTCGACTGAGGGTGGCGGATTCATTATCGAGCCGCACCGTGATCGTAGTTGAGCCGCTGGCATTGTTAAAAAGTTTCCCTTTGCTTCCGGGGACATTAATGACGGTAGCCACCTCCGGGCGGGAGGAACTCCAGATCGCCGATTCCGTCACATCCTGGGAATTGGTACCGTCAGCTGCCGTTGCCGTCAATTGATAACTGCCGTCGGCGCCGGCTGTACTGGCTGCCGATACGGTCAAAGAGGTGATGCTGGCGACCGCCACCACGGTTATCGGAGAGCTGGCCGTGATGGTAGAATAGGATGACACACTGCTACGGTAGGTTTTCCAGATGGCGTTGATAGTTGTGCCACCGGCCGCGATCCCGGTGACAACACCGCGGGATCCTTCAACATTGCTGACCATTGCCGTGCCCGCCGCATCGGAGGTCCAGAAGACCGATTCCGTGACATCCTGTGTAAAGGAAGAACTGCCGTTAGAGAATGTGGCCGTCGCTGTCAGGTGCAGGTCCGTTCCGGTAAACGCAGCCAGGGCAGTTGGTGTGATGGTGAGAGCCGTTACTGTATAGGTGTCCGGCATCACCGTTAACGCCGCATCTCCACTCACATCCCCCATGGTTGCCTTGATGGTGGTCTGGCCACTGGTCCGGTTGACGGCTTTGCCATGGGATACGCCTTCGTTGCTGACTACAGCCACAGATGCATTTGAAGAACTCCAGATTACAGCCTGGGAAATATCCTGTTTATAGGAGGTTGTCCCGTCGGTAAACAGACCATAGGCTTTGAACGTCTGATTGGTGTCCAGATAGGTCGTTGGTGCTGATGGACTGATGGTGATCGAACTGAGTGCGAGACTGCTGGACCGAACGGTCAATGTGGTTGTTCCGGTGAGGGTTGTCAGTAAAGGCGATTTTACGGTAATCGTGGCGGTTCGATTGGCCACCCCCGGAACCTGGGTCAGGGAGAGCAGTCCCTTGGAACCATTGGCGTTGCTGATGGTAGCCAGGCTGGTATCCGAAGAGGACCAGCTAACCCATTCCGTCAGATCCTGCCAGTAGTAGACAGATCCATCCCTGAAAATACCGATGGCTCTCAATGGAAACTGAATATCGGGGGCGATATAAGGAAATCCCGGATTGATCTGCAATTCATACAAGTAGGCAGCGGAAACTGTGACAGTAGAGTTGATGGAACCGGTAAGCGTGTCAAGATTCGCTGAGATGATAGACGTGACGCCACTGTTTGAACCCATCAAGGCCAATCCACGAGTGTCGTCCGCATTACTGATGGTTGCATTGGCTGTGGTTGCTGAATTCCAGACGACAAACGGTGTCACATCCTGGCCTTTTCCATTATCGAGTCTTGCTGTTGCTTTAAATTGCTGATGTGTCTTTTTGGCAAGTGTCGGATTAAAAGGTGTATAGATAAGGCGATGGTCTACTACTCCGGAATTGTCGAGACTCGCATTATTCAGGGTTAGATCCGTACTCCCCGAAACGCTCTGATAGGTGGCTGTAATTGTTGTTGTGCTGGTCGCAGTTGCGGCAGTGGTAACCAGTCCTCTACTTCCACTGACATTGTTGATGGTCGCAGCACTGGTGTTGCTGGAACTCCAGGTGGCGAATTCCGTCAGATCGATGGCTGTTCCGTCATTGTAAATCCCGGTTGCCTTGAATTGCACCCAGGGTGTGATGGCGTAGGCATATGACGCGTAACCGGGTGTGACCTCGATGGACTTCAGCTGTGCCGACGTGACTGTCAGGGTTGTTGATCCGATAACATCGCCGGAACGGGCAGTGATTGTCGTCGATCCGGTGATGGCAGTCTTGGCCAGCCCTTTCGGATTGGCCGTGTTGTTCGATTCATTGCTGATCGTGGCGATTGCCGGATACTCGGAAACCCAGTTGACCGATGTCGTGATATCGGCAGTGGATCCGTTCGCGTAAGTCCCGGTGGCTGTGAACTGCTGGGTTGAAGGATCGGCCAGGGTCGGGTTGGCCGGTGTGATGGAAATCGATATCAACGCCGCCCCGAGGTCCGTACTGTCATCATCAGGTCGGTCGCTGTTGATTTTACAGGCATGAAAAACAAACAACAGGCAGAGTGTCACTACGCCAAAAGCAAGCTTTTTCAACTTTCCGGCTTGTCTGTTTTTCATCTCCCGTTTCCCTCTTGCTTCCATAATCGCTTTGTTGATAGGAATGCGAATAATCTAATCCTGTTGATTACCATACTGTCACTGTGGCGGTTGTGCTGCTTGATCCCAGCCTGGCGGTAATCGTTGCCGAACCGTAGGAAACACGTGTGATTTCGCCCCTGCTTCCCTCGACGTTGCTGACAGTAACGATTGTTTTGTCCGATGAGGTCCAGACGACGGATTCGGTCACATCCTGGGTATTGTTGTCGCTGTAGAGGGCTGTCGCTTTGAGTTGCTCGGTATACCCCACCGGTCCGAACGGCTGATCCGGCGAAATCTGGATACTGGCCAGTGTCCCGCTGGTGACAGTCACTGTCGCTGTGCCGCTTGCCACTACAGAACCGGTCCAGTAGGCTGTTAATGTGGCGGTCCCTGCTGCCACTCCGTAGACCCGGCCATTTGTGCTGTCTGCATTACTGACTGTGGCTACGGCAGAATTGCTTGTGGTCCAGTACACCAGCTTGGTGAGATCCATGCTGGAATTGCTGCCAGCGGTGAAAATACCGGTGGCGGCCAGCTGCAGTGTTGTACCTGCTCCCATAACAGGTGTCGCCGGCGTGACCTGAACGCCGGTAGCGTTCATGGTGCTTGCTTTCACCGTCAGTGTCGTACTACCGCTGATGGATCCCAGGGCGGCTGAAATTGCGCTGGTTCCAGCCGCAACGGATGTCGCCAGGCCCTTATCTGCCGGACTGTTCTTAATCAGGGCAGTCGCTGCCGTCCCTGAACTCCAGCGCACCAGGTGGGTGATATCCCGGTTCAGATTGTCCGAATAGCTTCCGGAGGCTCTAAACTGTACTTTTGTGCCATTCGCAATTGTTGGACTGGCAGGATAGATGGTAATGGACTGCAGCGTAACGTCGGAGGTTGTGAGGGTCTCTGTCGCAGTTGCTGCTCCAAATTTGGCCGAGATGGTGCTGGTTCCCGCTGCCAACACTGTTGCCAGACCATGGTGGGCATCATCACTGCCGATCGGAGCATTGATCGTTGAACTGGTGGTTGAATCCGCCGAAAGCCAGCTCAGATCGGTGGGCAGATGATTCACCATGTAGGTGCTGCCGTCGGAATAGATCCCCAGTGTCTTGTACTGCTGTGTCATCCCGAGGTCCAGCGAAGCGCTGGAGGGTGTGATCTGCATGGACTGCAGGGTCATACTGTTGACGGTCACCGTTTTGGTAGCAGATTTGGTCACCGGGGTCCCAGCGCCATCGGTCCAGGAGGCTGTGATGGTAGCACTGCCGGCTTTCAACCCCCGCAACAGGCCGCTGGTGCCGTTGAGGTTGTCTACATTCGCTACGGTGGGATCGGAAGAGATCCAGGTGACATGGTCAGTCAGATTCTTTTTCTTGGCATCACCGGCATTATAAAATATGCCGATTGCCTCCAACTGCTGTGAAGCGCCCACGGCAATGGTGACTGTTGTCAATTCAGGGGTGATTTCAAGAGACGTAAATGGAAAAGAAGTGTCCGTTTCAAAAACAGTCAGGATGGATGTGCCACTTGTGGATCCAAGGGTAGCCGCAATCGTAGAGGTTCCAGTGGCTGCAAGCGTTATGGCAACAGCCTCTCCCTTGCTGCCGACTGTATTGCTGATTCTGGCGGTTGCCGTGGTCCCGGAGGTCCAGATAACCTCATCAGTTATGTCTTTCAGTATCGTTGTTGTACCATCTGAAAAGACCCCTATGGCGGTGAACTGCTGCTTCATCCCTTCAGCAATAGATGGATTGGCAGGTGACACTTCGATGGCGCTCAAGGCCATGGTCGATGCCAGCACCGTCAGAGCCGACGTTCCAGAGACAAGCCCATGGGTTGCTGTAATTGTTGTTGTCCCGGCAGCCCGGTTTTTTACTGTGCCTGCGGAGCCAGCGGCATTGCTGACCTTGGCCACGGTTTCACTGGATGAACTCCAGACAACCTTTTCGGTGATATCCTGGTGGAAATAGCTCGTCCCGTTATAGTATATACCGGTTGCTTTGAACTTCTGGCTCGTTCCGGAATAGACACTGGGATTGGTGGGCGTTACCTGGATCTGGGTCAGGGTTTGACCGTCCGCATTAACTGTCAGGGTGATCGCCTTGGTAATGGAGCCCGGCATACTGGCAGTGATGGTTGCTGTCCCTGCAGCGATGGCACTGATCTTGCCCTTACAGGCCGTTGAGTTGCAGACTGTCGCCACGGTTGTATCGGACGAAGACCAGACAACGGTTCCTGTCAGGTCCTGGTGGGTGTATACGGCACCTGTGAGATAAATCCCTTTGGCGGTCAGTTGAAGATCAACTCCGGCTGCTATGGATGGTGCTGCCGGGAATATCTGAAGCTTGCTCAGCGTTGCTGCTGTTACGGTCAGGGTCGATGCCGTAGCACTGGTTGAACCAAAAGTACCATTGATACTGGATGTACCGGTGGCAATAGCGGTTGCTTTACCCATACTGCCAGTTGCGTTGCTGATGGGTGCTGTTGCGATGGTCCCGGATGACCAGATTGTATTCCCGGTCACACTCTGGGTCTTTTTGGTTGTACCATCCGTGACCAGAATGGTCGCGTTGAACGGCAAGGTGGTATTGTTGGCAATACTGGGGTTGATGGGGGTGACCTCCAGTGAATCGACGGAATCACTGGTCAACGTCAATGCGGTATCCCCTGAAACATCACCGGTCGGGTATTCATAAATGGCCTTGATCGTGGTCGATCCAGCTGCGATGGTGGAGACCAGACCGCCTTTGCCGGTTGTGTTGTTGACCGCAGCGACGCTGGTGCTGCTGGAGCTCCAGGTGACATATTCGGAGAGATCCAGCTTGGTGCCATCCGAATAAACCCCGGTTGCCGTGAACTGCACTTCGGGAGTTGCCGCCAATGCCAGTGATGGGTAGATCGGGGTCACCTGGACGGAATTCAGTTTTGCCGATGTCACGGTAATGGCTGACGTTGCTGACTGCCCATTATAGGTTACTGTAATGGTTGCAGATCCAGTACGAACCGCTGTGACCGTACCTTTTGGATAGTTGGTGTTGGTGGTCGAATTGCTGACGAGTGCAATACCCGAATTCGACGAACTCCAGGTGGCGGAACTGGTGACATCGGTGTTGTTCACCGTCGCTGTCAACCTGCTGGAAGCGCCCATGGCCAGACTCAGGCTGGAGGGTGCGACCGACAGCGCAGACGATCCGGAATCGCTGTCGCTGTCGCTGGACTGACAGGCGGTCAGCAACAAGACAGTTAATGATACGATGCAGAACTGCATGATTATTCTCTGGAGTCGCATAAGCCACCTCTCATTAGAAGTTCCTGACGTTTTTCCCTGACCATTATAAACAGAAGTTATACAACCGGCTGTCGGGCGGTCGTGATTCCGATTTATCAGAGGAAAGTTCCCTTTTATTGTCTCAGCCATGATTTTATCTATATTTTTATTTTCAGTTACTTAAACATTCAGACGATTGGTGTGATGATCTGATTTCAGCTGTTACTCAAGTTGCGTTATTCTCCTCAACCATGAAATCCGTATGGGTCTGGTGAACGTTGTCAAACCCGATATTCCTTTCAGGATCGTTATCATTTTATTTTTCTGGTACGGTTTTTTCAGATGATGTTTTCTATTCTTAACACTCATTCATAACCATCTTCCCGGCTGAATGCCCTATTCCGGGGTATCTGCCATGCTTGCTCCCTGTGTTGCCACGATCAGCGTCGTTGTGCCGTTGGCTGAACCGGACGCTGCAGTAATGATGGCGGTCCCGGATCCCACACAGTGGTATTGTCCGTTCACACCCGCAGCATTACTGGCCGTTGTCACCAGGTAATCGGATGTCTTCCAGACAACAGCAGATGTCATATCCAGCGTGGTGGCGTCCGAAAAGATCCCGGTAGCGGTAAACCGGATATTCAATCCGCTCATGCAGGTCGGATTGGCTGGTGAAACCTCAATGGAACTCAGTGTGGCAGTCGTGGTAGTCAGGGTCGTTGTTCCACTGACCGCCGTTGCGGTACCGTCCAATCCCTTGAAACTGGCAGTAATGGTTGGTGTTGATCCGGAAGTGGTCGCCGTCGCCAAACCCTGCCAGGGACCGATGTTTTCCATGACAATGCCGGCCAGGCTGGACTGCCAGGAGGCATAGGATGTCAGGTCGAAAGAACTGTTATCGGAGTATATCCCGGTGGCGGTCAGGTGCCGCCTGTATCCGGAAGGCAGGTTGCTGCCGGGTGGTGTGATCTGAACAGAGCTCAGAGTTGCCGAAGACACCGTGACCGAAGAAGTGCCGCTGATTGAACTCAACGTCGCTGTCACCGCTGCTGTTCCTGCTGCCAGGCTGCGGCCGCGCCCCCTGATTTGAAATGCATTGTTGAGCTTCAGGATACCGGCGGCTGAAGAACTCCAGACCACGGAATCGGTCAGGTCCTGCTTGGAGCCGTTACTGAAAACACCGGTGGCTTTGAATTGCAGATCGAGATTGGCCGGCAGCGTCGGGTTCTTTGGGGTGACTTCAATGGATGAGAGGGTCAGGTCCATGATGGTCAACACGGCACTGGCCCCGATGCTGCTGCCCGGCAGGCTGGCACTGAGATAGGCGGTTCCGCTCCGGAGTGCGGTTGCCCGTCCCCTGTTTCGATAGGTGTTGTCCACACTGAGCAAGCCGGTGTCAGAGGCGCTCCAGGTGACCTGGTTGGTGAGATCGATGGTTGTATTGTCTGAATAGATACCGGTGGCAGCAAATTTCTGGCTGGACCCGCTGACCATGGTGAGGGTCGGCGGATAAATCTCAATGGAACTCAGCGTTGCGGAACTGACGGTCAGGGAGACCGTATCGGTCGTTCCACCGCTGTTGGCTGTAATGGTCGACGTTCCCGGGGACAGACCATCGGTGACTCCGTTGTTGACATTGCTG
>Ga0180009_10001678_pt1 | contig 26821 bp, 20 predicted proteins | sample OS_PC_MetaG_FD_123537 | JGI IMG/M metagenome (GOLD analysis project Ga0180009, IMG submission 123537) | Groundwater microbial communities from the Aspo Hard Rock Laboratory (HRL) deep subsurface site, Sweden - OS_PC_MetaG | ecosystem: Environmental > Aquatic > Deep subsurface > Groundwater... | reverse complement strand
TTGGATCAACGACCCGGAGCACGGCACCTCCAACGTGACCACCGACGTGCTCAAGAAGGTACTGAAGCTCTACGCTGAAAACGGGGTGGAGATCCCCTTTCCCCAGCAAGACGTGCGCATCAGAGAGTTGCCGGCAGGGCAGGAAAAGATCTAGCTCAAAGCGGTCCGCCCACCTTGGCGGCCAGTTCCCGAACCTTGGCCATCACATCTTCAACGTCCATGGTGAGCAGCGTGCCATCGCCCACCACCTGGCGGCCGTCCACCACCACGTGGCGCACGTTGCCACCGGTGGCCGCGTAGACCAGGTGGGAGGCGGCGTCAAAGCAAGGGGTGAGGCGGGGTGCGCTAAAATCCACGACCACCGCGTCGCAGGCATAGCCCGAAGCCAAACGGCCCACCACCCCGGTCAGCCCCAGGCAGGCGGCAGAGCCGCTCAGGGCCAGATCCAGGGCGGCCTCGGCGGGCAGGGCGGCGGGGTCTTTGGTCTTCACCTTGGCCAGCCGGGCGGCCAGGCCGATCTCGCCGAACAGGTCCAGGTTGTTGTTGGAGGCCGCGCCGTCGGTGCCCAAGCCCACCGCGCATCCGGCGTCCAACAGGTCGGGTATATCGGCCCAGCCCGAGCCCAGCTTGCTGTTGGAACCGGGACAGGCGGCCACGGCCACCCCGCGCCGGGCCAACATTTCCATCTCGCCTGGTTGCAGCCACACGCAATGCACCGCCGTGTCCAGGCGCTCCAAGAGGCCCAGGTTTTCCAGGTAGGCCACCGGAGAGACGCCGTTGGCCTTCATGCTGCTTTCCACCTCCTCGGCGCTCTCGGCCAGGTGGGTGTGCCATTGGCAACCCAACTCGGTGGCCAGTTCCGCCGCTCCCCGCAGGGTGTCTTTGGCGCAGGTGTAGGTGCTGTGGGCGAATATGCCCGTGGTCAGCAGGGGGTTGACCCCCTTCCAGCGCTGAACGAAGCGGCGGCAGGCGGCCAGGTTGTGGGCCGGGTCGGGCACACCGGGGGCGGGGAAATCGATGAGTCCCTGCAAAAGCACCGCCCGCATGCCCGCCTGAGGATAGGCCTTGGCCGCGCCGTCCTGGCAGAAATAGGAGTCGCCCACCGTGGTGGTTCCCGAGAGCAGCATCTCCGCCGCGGCCAGCCGGCAGCACAACTCCACCATCTCTTCGTTCACCCAGCGGGCCTCGGCCGGAAAGATATGCTCTTCCAGCCAGACGCGCAGGGGCAGATCGTCGGCCAGGCCTCTAAAAAGCACCATGGCTCCGTGGCAGTGGGCGTTGACCAAGCCGGGCATTATCAGACCGCCGCCGGCCTGGATTTCCTCGGCCTGGGGCGGCCGGGGCGCGCCATCGGCCGTGCCGGCGTAGGTGATCACGCCATCCACGGCGGCCACCGCCCCGTCGGGCCAGAATTGCCCCGGCCCGGCCCACAAGGGCCCGCCGGTTATCAGCAGGCCCCGGGGCATCAGAGCACCGCCCGCCCGGTGAGGGCCCTGGCCTGCTCCTTGGCCTTGGCCAGCACCTCGTCTTGGTCCAGCACCTCCACCTTGCCCTCGGCCATGAGCACCTCGCCGTGACATACGGTGTGCAGCACGTCGCCGCCCCGGACGGCGTAGACCAGGTGGCTCAGGGGATTGTACATGGGGGTGAGGTGGGGCTGATTGGTGTCCACCACGATGACATCGGCCAGGGCCCCGGGCCTGAGCACCCCCAGGTCGCCGGGGCGTCCGAAGGCGGCCGCGCCCTGGCTGGTGCACAGGCTCACCACCGCCGAAGCCGGGGCGGCGGTGGGGTCCAGGCGCGAGGCCTTGGCCAGCTTGGCGCAGGTGTCCATCTCGCCGAAGAGGTCCAGGTCGTTGTTGCTGGCGCATCCGTCGGTGCCCAGGCCCACCTTGACCCCGGCGGCCAGCATCTCCTGCAGGGGCGCTATGCCGTTGGCCAGCTTCATGTTGGACTCGGGGCAGTGGGCCACCCGCGCGCCGGCCGCCGCCAGGCGGCCTATCTCGTCGAGGTTCAGGTCCACCCCGTGGTTTATCCACAGGCGCTCATTGACCAGGCCCAACTCCTCCAGCACCGCCAGGGGCCGCTTGCCCCACATCTTTTGCACCTGCTCGGTCTCGCCTTGGTTTTCGGCCAGATGGATGTCCAGGGCCGCCCCGGTATCGGCGCTCAAGGCCCCGGCCTTTTCCATGAGGGAGCGGGAGCAGGTGTACAGGGCGTGGGGCATCACCGCCGCGCTCAGGCGCGGGTGCTCGGCCAGTTCGTCGATCAGCTCCCGGGTGACGGCCAAGCCGTTGTCGATCTTGCCGTAGGAGGGGCTGTCGAAGTCGTAGAGCACCTCGCCCACCACCGCCCGCAGGCCCGCGTCGTGGGCCGCCCGGGCCACCTGCCCGGCGAAGAGGTACATGTCGCAAAAGCTGGTGGCGCCCGAGCGGATCATCTCCAGGCAGGCCAGGAGCGAGCCCCAATACACCGCCTCGGGGGTTAGGTTTCTCTCCGCCGGGAAGATGTGCTGGTTCAGCCACAGGTCCAGGGGCAGGTCGTCGGCCAGGCCCCGCATCAGGGTCATGGCCGCGTGGGTGTGGCCGTTGATTAGCCCGGGCATTATCAGCCCGCCCCGGGCGTCCAGGCAGCGCCGCTGGGATGGAGGGCCGTCTTCGGCCTTGGCCGGGCCGCAGTAGGTGATGCGCGAGCCCTCGATCAAGAGCATGCCGTCTTCGATGACCGTGCAAGCCTCGTCCATGGTCAAGATGGCGCCGTTTTTAATGCACAGTTCTTTCACCTGCCCGGCTCCTTGTTGGGGAAATCATGTTAGCCACTTAAGCTAGCACAATCGAGGCCGGATGGCGAAGGGTCGGGGAAGCGGCGGGCGGTGGCGGGCCGATGCCGTCGCCTGCCCCCGGTGCGGCAATGACGGCGCGACCGGCTGATTTAAATCAAAATAATATTTGCCGCCGGCCGTCTGGGTGGCTTGTCGGCTGCGGATGAGCGGGTTGCTTCAAAGCCATTACGGTCAATTGTCCAGACTTTGATCGCCGGGGTCTGGAATCGAGGACCAATTTGCCTTGCGTCCATAGGGGATGCCCAGTTTTTTCAACCTGTAGCGTAGCGTGTTGGGTTTGACGTCGAGCAGCCGGGCAGCTCCATGGGGGCCCTCCACCCTGCCGCCGGTGGAGGCCAGAACACGGCGGAGGTGCTTGGCGTTTGCTTGGTCAAAGGTCATGAACATACTTTCCCGCTTGTCCCGCTCAGGCGGGGGGGCGAACTCCACAGGCCCCTGAAGATCGCCGAACCTGAGGGGAGAGCCCTTGCTCAGGATGAGGGCTCTTTCCACCGCGTTTTCCAGTTCGCGCACGTTGCCTGGCCACTGGTAGGCCATAAGCCGGTCCACTTCGCCCTGGGCCATTGAAGGGTATCCCGGCAAACCCATTTCGCGGGACTTCCTCAAAATAAAATGCTGCACCAGAGCCGGGATGTCGCTGCTTCGCTCCCTCAGGGAAGGTATGAGGATGGGGAATACCTTGATGCGGAAGTAAAGATCCTCACGAAAATCGCCCCTCCTCACCATCGCTTCCAGGTCCCGGTGGGTAGCCGCCATTATCCTGATGTCCAGCTTGATGGGTTCATTCCCGCCTACCCGCACCACCTCCTTGTCTTCCAAGACCCTCAGCAGCCTTACCTGGGCCTGGGGCGTCAACTCCCCAATTTCATCCAGAAATATAGTCCCGCCGTGAGCCCGTTCAAAATGCCCCCGCTTTGTATTAAGCGCGCCGGTAAAGGCCCCTTTCTCATGCCCGAACAATTCGCTGTCCATGAGCGTCTGGGGTATGGCGCCGCAGTTGATCTTTATCAAGGGTCCGCCGCTGCGGAGTGAAAGGTCATGGATAGCCGAAGCGATTACTCCTTTTCCGGCTCCGGTTTCCCCCAGCAACAAAACCGGGCTTACCAGGCGAGCCACCTGCCGGACCATCTCCATGACCCCTTTCAGACCAAAGTCCGCGCCTATGATCTCCTGGCCAGCCAAGCGCCGCAACTCGCCCTGCAGATACTTGTTGTCATCGGCCAAAAGCTCTTGCAGTTTCTGCAACTGCTTGAATCTATTGCTATTGGAGAGAGCAATCGCCCACGGCCGGCGCAAGACGGAAAAGAGCCGGGCATGATCCTGGGTGTAGTGCGCCGCCTCGCTGGTCCTCAGCGCCACCGCGCCCAATTGGACTTCGTCAATTATCAAGGGAAGGTTGAGCAAGGAAGAGTTGGCCAGGCCCAATGGCCCCGCCAACGACCCCAGGACATCGGTGGTGTCCTGCGCATTGATAACTTCCGCCTGGTCGGTTCGGGCCGCGAGTTCCATCCTGCGCCTGAGTTCCGGAGACATGGGGATGTGTATGTCCTGCGCGCGGCCGCCCTCGGCCGTGGCGATGGCCATGTATTCAACCAGACCCTTTTCAGATGCGTTCAAGTAAAGCCGCATGTCGTCAGCGGGAATGAATCGCCTTATGAACATGAAGCAGTCGTGCAGGGCCTTTTCAATCTCCAGGCTGCCGCAAATCCTCAACGTAGCCTCGCGGAAAAACTCGTTCTCATCCATTTCACGATCCAATCAACTCGATTATCTGCCAATTGTTGCAGTATACGCAATTTCTACAAATTATCATAGATAAACTATTAAATATAGCAGCCCGAATGAGATGCGCATTGGGCATCTCATTGAATATACGGCGCTTTCACAACTGGCACGAAAAAAGCACCGTCTGACAGGTACTTCCTGGGAGGGTCGTGCAATGAAGTGCCTTGAAATCATTAAGGTGCGCTCGTCTTCAGAGCGGGGAGAACAGGTGAACTGGACCTTGCACAACTTGGTGAGCCAAATCCAAAAAGTCCCCGGCTTGGCCAGCGTCCGGGTATGCGCCGATGCCAAGGTTTCGGGGGACTGGGGGCTGCTTTTATTCTGGGAAAACCAGGAGTTGGGGCGTCAGGGAAGCGCCTTGGCCCTGATTCTCACCCAGCACTTGCGGGCCCTGGGGTTGGTGGATCACACGGTGTGGATGGATCAGCACCCATGATTCCGGCCCTGTTTCCCGGGAACGTCTTGGAGAATCATTCAATTTAAAAGGTGTACAAGGCATGGCCAAAATCTCCAAACCCGCCCTGTGGGCAACGGCTACATTTATCGTGTTGGGCGCCGCGGTAACGGGCTTTCTCCTGCTGGGAAACCAATCCGGTTCACAGGAGGCATCGGCCTCTACCCAGGCCGCCCCGGCCAAAAAGGCCATCATGGTTTCGGCCACCCCCTTGCGCTCCATGACCTTTGAGGAACGCCTGATAGTCCAGGGCAACTCGAGCGCCAAGAAATTGGCCATGGTGCCCTCCAAGATAAAGGGCACCATAGAATCGATTTTCGTGGACGAGGGAGACCCGGTTCGCGCCGGCCAGACCAGGCTCTTCCAGATCGACGCCCTGAAGCTGCAAAAGGCGGTCGAGGTGCGGCGCCATGAGTTGGCCGTCGCCCGTTGCGCCCTGCGGGAAAAGCAAGCGAATCAGGAGGTGATCGAAGCGGATCTGGCCAAGGCCACCCTGGATCATCAACGCTACGGCAAGCTTTTCAAGAACAAGACGGTTTCAGCCGATGCCTACGAAAGGCAGCAAACCCGCCTAAAGAAGACCCAGGCCCAGGCAAAACACGCCCGCGCGCTGGTGGACCTGGGCAACGAGCAGGTGCGCCAGGCGCAGGCCGGCTTGGCCATTGCCCAGAAGAATTTGCGCGATGCCATGGTCAAGGCCCCCATCAATGGAGTCATCAGCAAGCGTTTCATGGAGCCTGGCGAGATGGGTGACCCGGGGCAACCCATTTTGCGCATTGAAGACACCTCTCTGATCGAGATCTCGGCCTCTTTGCCCGCGCAATATTACGACCGGGTCACCGAGGGCAAGACCAAAATGCGGGTGCGGGTTTATGGCCAAGACCTGGGGGAGTTGCCCATCAGTTTCAAGAGCCCCACGATCGATTCCCGTTTGCGCACCTTCAAGGTTAAATGCCTCCTGAAAAACAAGGACAATCTCGTGGCTCCGGGAGCCATGGCCAAGGTGGAGGTTGTCTTGCGCAGAAAACAAGGACTGGGCGCCCCCAAGGAGGCTCTACAGCAACGCTCCGGGCGCTTCGTGATCTTCAAGGCACTTGATGAGCACGCCGCCATGATCCAAGTCCAACCTGGCATGGAGACCGAAGGTTGGGTTGAACTCCAGGCAAAAAATCTGGCCCTTGGCGACCCGGTGGTCTACAGGGGGCAAACCATGCTCGACAACGGCGCGGCCATAAAAATAGTAAAAGACGCAAACTAATGTTTTTATCAAATGTCTCGGTGCGCCGCCCCGTGGCCGTGGCCTGCCTGATCATCGCCCTGACTTTCCTGGGCATAAACTCCTACCGAAAACTCGGGCTGGAGTTCATGCCCAAAATGGACGTCCCCTACATCACCATCACCACCATCTATCCGGGGGCCAGCCCCAGCGACCTGGAGGTGGACGTCGCCAAGAAGATAGAAGACGCGGTGACGACCATCGACGGCCTCAAGGCCGTCTCCTCCACCTGCATGGAAAACGTGGTGCAGAACCTGCTGGAGTTCCAGTTGGACGTGGACGTGGACGAGGCGGCCACGGATGTCCGCGAAAGGCTGGACCTGATCGTAAACGACCTTCCAGCCGAGGCCGAGCGCCCCAAGATTCTGAAATACGACATCAACTCCAAGCCGATCATCTATCTGGCACTGACCGGGGACGCCTCGGTGGAGGAGTTGTACGATTTCGCGGACAACGAGTTGTCAGACCGTCTGTCCGTGATATCCGGCGTGGCCGAGGTGCAGCTCATAGGCGGCAACAAGCGCGAAGTCCAGGTATTGCTCAACCGCCAAAAGCTGGCCGCCTCCGGCCTGGCCAGCACCCAGGTGTTCGAAGCCCTCGCCAAGGGAGTGCGAACCATACCCTCCGGCCGCATCCGGCAGGCGGGCACCGAGTATTCCGTGAAGTTCGACGCGGATTACGACCAATTTGAAAACCTGGGCTTTTTGGAGATCGCGGGCGCCGATGGTTCGCGCCTATATCTCAAGGACGTGGGCCGGGTGCATATGACCGCGGAGGAGATGCGTCAGGCCGCCTTTGTGGACGGCCGGCCGGCCGTGGCCATCCGGGTGGTCAAAAAGGCCGACGCCAACGCGGCCAAGGTGGTGGATTTGGTGCGCCACGCCCTGGAAGGCGTGCGCAAGACCCTGCCAGGCGGCATGGAGCTGGTTTGGGTGACTGATGACGGCGAGTTCGTGCAGGCCTCGGTGGACAGCGCCCAGAGCAACATCCTGATGGGCATCCTGCTCACGGCGGCGATCCTCTTCCTCTTTCTGGGCAACCTGCGCTCCACCTTGATCGTGGCCATATCCATCCCGGTCACCTTCATGATCAGCATGTTCTTCCTTTACCTGTTGGACTACACCCTCAACTCCATGACTCTCATGGCCCTGGGGTTGTCGGTGGGCATTCTGGTGACCAACTCCATCGTGGTGGTGGAAAGAATCGTCAAGCGGATGACCGCCGGCATGGACCCCAAGGAAGCGTCACGAGTGGGGGCGGGGGATGTGGCGGTGGCTGTGTTGGCCAGCGCCGGCACCAACCTGGTGGTGTTCTTCCCCATGGCCCTCATGGCCAGCAAGATAGGGCTACTGCTCAATCCTTTTGCCATGACCATGGTGCTGGTCACCGCGGTGTCGTTGTTCGTATCCTTCAGCCTGACGCCTCTTTTGTGCTCCGTGTTGTTACGCTCGGCCACTGACCAAAAATCACGCTCCCCCTTGGCTCGTCTCGCGAGGTGGCAGGACCAGGCGCTGGCCCGGCTTTCGGAGCGCTACTATGGGCTGCTGCAGGCGCTCTCCCGCCGCCGCTGGGTGTCGCTGCTGCTCATCGCCGGAATCCTGGCGGCCCTCGCCGGGTCCCTGGCCCTGGTCCCGCGCTTGGGTTTCAGCTTTTTGCCCGACAACGACCGGGGCGAGCTCTTCGTGAAACTGGAATACCCCACCCGTCAAAGTCTGAAACAGACAGTCGAACGGGTGAGCCAAGTGGAGCGGAGGTTGAAGGGCCTGCCCGGTCTGCTGCACACCTACACAACCATAGGCAAGGTCGAGGGCATGTTGGGCCAGGCATCGGAAGGCGTTTATCTGGCCCAGATCCTGCTCAAGTTCAACGACAAGTCCCAGCGTTCCCAATCCATGGCGGACCTCCAGGCAGCCATACGAAAGGAAATGGCCGATTATCCCGGATGCGTGGTGACGGTAAACATCCCCGTGCCGGTGGGCGGCCAGGCATCGCCCATAGAGATGGAAATCTACGGCCGGGACTTGGAGGTGTTGGACCGCCTGGCCCCGCAGGTCAGGGAACTGGCCTTGGGCATCCCCGGCGTAGTGGAGCCCGACACCTCGGTGCGGGTGGGCAAGCCCGAGCTGCGCATCAAGCCCAACCGGCCGGTTCTGGCCGACCTGGGAGTGTCGGCCATCGACCTGGGCATGTCCATCCGGGGCAATCTGGAGGGTTTGGAGGCGGCCACTTTCAAAAAAGACGGTCGCACCTATGACATCCGCGTCAAATTCGAGGAGGAGGAAGGCAAGGACCAGGTCGGCAGATTCCTGTTCCCCGGCGTACCGGGAAATCCCCAGGTGTTGTCCAACCTGGCCGAAGTGGAGGAAAGGCTGGCCCCCGTTCAGATCAACCGTTACGACAAACGCCGGGTGGTCAAGCTTTTCGCCAACCTGGCCATAGGCTTCCCCCTGGGCACGGCGGTGCAGATGCTTTCCGACGCTCAGAACAGCAATATCGTGTTTCCTCCCGGCTACGGCTTCCAATTTCGCGGGCAATACGAGGTTATGAGCGAGGGGAATGAAGATTTCAAGGAGGTGGGGATTCTCGCCCTGTTTTTAACCTATTTGGTGCTGGCGGCGATTCTGGAATCCTTTGTGCGCCCCATCATCATCTTCGTCACCATCCCCACGGCCTTCATCGGCGTGGTTCTGGGGCTGTTCGTGGCTGGAGAAAGCTTGTCCATTTTCGTTACCCTGGGCTGCGTGATGCTCATGGGCATCGTGGTGAACAACGCCATCCTGATAATGAGCCGGCTGAACCAGTACGTGGCCCAAGGGGTCCCCAAATCCGAGGCCATGGACAAGGCGGCGGCCAACCAGTTGCGCCCCATCATCATGATCACCCTGGCGGCCATTCTGGGCATGATGCCTTTTGCATTGAGCCGCGGCCTTGGCAGCGAAACCTGGAACGGCATCGGCATGGCCTCGGTGGGCGGCATCGCGGTGTCTGCCGTGTTGACCATCTTTGTGCTGCCGCTGTTGTACAGGTTGTTTGTACGTAGAAACCCCTCCGCTGATGACAAGGCGAGCTGATGCCATGGACGCCGGGAGATGGGCGAAAATAATTTCAGGCACCATCTCCGTTGCCGCCGGAGGAGCGGGTGCTCACTTTTTCTATCTGGCGCTTCAGGACGTCCATGCACAAGAGCCTGCGATTTTAACCCTGGACATTATCTTTACGGCCCTGTCTTCGGTTTTATTAAGCACTTTCATTCACTTCACTTTTCTTGCCGATGCGTTGAATTCACTTTTCAGTTTTTTGATATCAATCCGCAATCGAGGCCGGCCCGCGTCAAACAAGTAGATAGCCAATGTGTTTTTTCAATTCACCAGTTCATCCTACTTGGCCCCTTAACACAGTGGCAATTTTGGCTTTGATTCTTGGGGAGAGATCACCAGGCGGAAACAACCAGGCCCTTTGCGGCTGATGTTTGGAGAGACGACATGCGCTCGTTGGCATTGCAAGACTGGCACATATGGCTGCGGCGGCATGCGCCGCAAGCCCTAAAAGGACATCTGTTTGCCAAATCGGGAGGGCAAGCGTGGGCAACATCTTAAGCCGCCACCGCACCTGGGCCCAAACTGCTCTGTGGTTGCTGCTGGCCGTCCTCTGGTTCGCGGCCCCGGCCTCGGCTGAAAACCCCGCCGCGCCCGGCAAGGGGCTGACCCTGCGCCGCGCCATAGTCATGTCCTTGGAATATTCCCCCAACCTAAAGCAATCCCTGGCCGAGCTGGAAAAGGCCCAGTTCCAGAAAAAAGAGGCTTTCACCTATTTCCTGCCCAGCTTCAACACCGGCTATGTCTGGAATAAAACCCAGGAGCCCCCCGCCTTTCGCAGCGGGGGTCAGCGGGTGATCGTCGGCAGCTCCGATGTCTATCAATGGACAACCAGCTTCACGCAGCCCCTGTTCACGGGCATGCGGCTGACAAGCCAGTACAAGCTGGCCGATTTGGGGGTCGATTTGGCTCAGGTCAATATTATGCTGGCCACCCTGGATGTGGTCATCAGGGTCAAGGAGGCTTACTTCCTTTATCTCAGAGCCATCAAAGGCGTGGGTGTAGCCGAAAGCTATGTCAAACGGCTCGAGAGCCAGTTGAGGGTCTCCACGGACTTTCACAAGGAAGGCATCATCCCCATAAACGACTTGCTCAAGGTGAAGGTGGAGTTGGCCAACGCCGTACAGGACCGGGTGCGGGCCTACAATGACCGGGCCCTGTCCATGAGCCGGCTCAACCGCCTGTTGGGGCTGCCGGTGGAGCGGCGCCTGGAAGTGGCCGACAAACTGGGGCACCATCCCATTGAAGTGGACTTTGTCCAGGCCAGGGAAGAGGCCCGGCGCAATCGCCCCGAATTAAAATCCCTCGGCCTGCAACTCGAACAGGCCGACCAGGCCATACGCACCGTCCAGTCCAACTATTTCCCCCAGGTTAACCTACAGGGCTCCTATTTCTTCACCTCCGATTCACCGGAAATGGGCCCGTCCACCTTTTACGACACCACGGACTGGGCGATTATAGCCCGGGTGGATTGGTCGTTCTGGGAATGGGGCCGCACCCGCTATCAGACCAGTCAAGTCAAGGCGGGCAAGCGACGCCTGGAAGCGGCGCGCCAGGACTTGCAAGACCAAGTGGATCTGCAAGTCAGGGAGGCAGTCTTGTTTTTGCGCGAGGCTCAACTCAACATCGCCACGGCCACCACCCAGGTGATACAGGCCAAGGAAAACTACCGCATAACCTTTGACCGCTACCGCAACCAGTTGACCACCAATACCGAGTTGCTGGACGCGCAATTCCTTTTGACCCAAGCCAACACCAACTATTACAACGTCCTCACCATTTTCAACGTGGCCGAGGCCAGCTTGCAGCGGGCCATGGGCCAAGGGCTCTGACCCCTCCTGTCGAGAAGCCAATTTTTTGGGCGAAACTGGTTTAGAACACGGAAGCGAGTCCATCGGTTGGAGAGTTTGGCGGCGTCCCCAAGGTGGAGGCGTTTGGCGTTTTCGCGCCGCCGGCCTCATCTCCCCGCAACGTGGCCGTAAAACATGTTAAATTGCTCTAGCGAACGCTCCGCCGGCCCGGCCCGTGAGCGTTTCTTGTGCCTTGACGGCGCGCAACCCGCACCCGGGGATTCGCTTGTCTGCCTTGGTCCGTATGCTAAAAAACACCGCCCCCGGCCACCTGGCCGCCTGCGCGATTCTGACTCTGCTGGCCGCCGTCTTGTTGCGCTGGCTATGGGATCTGCTGGTGCTGCCCGATGCCGCCCCCGCCGGGCTGTGGGGTTGCGTGCAGCCCTGGGGCCTGAGGCGCTTCGCCTTTCTTACCCTGCCCGGCCTGGCCCTGGCCGGTAGCCTCTGCCTGGATTTGCTGCTCTGGCTGGTCCCGTCCTCCCGCGCCCCCTCTCTGGCGGACACCGCTTCCCGGGCCCGGGCCTGGGACCTGGCCTCCTATGCTCTCTTGGCGGCCTGCGCCCTGGGGGCTTGGTGGTGGGGACGGCCCGGGGCGGGGATGCTGCCCCTGGCCTTGGGTGTGGTGGCCTTGCTCACCGCCAAGGCCGTTGTACTGCTCTGGCTGTTGGGGCGGGCCTGGTTGCGGCCCCGGGCCAACTCAGGCGCGGGCCTGGGCTGGCGGGGGCAGGTGGCCATCTTCCTGGCCGTGTTCACCATCCTGGCCATGACTGGCCTGTGGGTGAAGCAGGCCTCCAGCACCGCCGGGGACGAGGTGTCCTATCTGCTGATGGCCCACAGCCTGGACCGGCACGGAAGCCTGGACCAGGAAGTCACGGTGACCGGCAAACAGTACCGCGAGTTTTATTTCTGCCGCTGGAGCGGCGGCCTGCGTTGGACCCTCGGCTATTCCAATTCTTACTTTCCCCTGTTCATCTACCCGGCCTACGCCCTGGGGGGCCGCCTTGGGGTGATGCTTTTTTTTGCCGGAATCATGGCCCTGCTGGCCGGGCAGCTCCATGCCTGGCTGGAGCGGGCTGGCCTGGGCAAGGGGATAGCCGCAGCCAGCGTGGGGCTTGTGCTGTTTTCCGCCCCGGTGCTTTCTCTGGGCCAGCACGCCCTCAGCGAAGCGCCGGGCATGCTGCTGTTGGTGGTGGGCCTGCGCCTGGCCCAGGCCGCGCCCCGCCGCCCCCTGGCCGTGGGGCTGAGCCTGGTGGCGGTGAGCGCCTGCCTGTATTTCATCAAGTTCCGCCTGGCCGCCCTGGGCGGGGGGCTTATGCTGGTGGCCGGGTTCTGGTGGCTGGAGTCCCGGGTGGGCGCGCGACGGGCCTTGCTCGCCGCCCTGTGCGCCGGGGTGTTGGCCCTGTTGGCGGTGCTGGTGCTGCCGGCTGGCGCGTGGCCGCGGAACTTCCTGGGCGAGTTGAAGGAAGGGCTGGGCCTGTGGGCCCGTAACGAAAGCATGTGGACCCCGTTGTGGGTGATGTTCGGCGGCCTGGCGTTTGATCAGGCCTTCGGCCTGCTGCTGATCGCCCCCCTGTTCCTGCTGGCCCCGGCCGGGGTGCCCGCCGCCCTGCGCCGCCACACCCGCCCGGCCCTCACCGCCCTGGCGCCCATCATCGTCTACGTGGGCATGGTCTGCCTCATGCGCTGGTACCGCTGGCAGGGGGGGTTCGACCTGCCCGCCCGGCTGTACCTGGTGGCCTTCCCGGCCCTGGCCCTGTTCCTGGGGGTGATGCTTTCGGCCCTGGCCCGCCCCTGGTGGCGGCTGCTGGCCTGGGGAGCGGCCCTGTGGGGCCTGGCCTACACCCTGGTGATCGTCCTGATCCCAGCCCTGCGTTGGTGCCGCTCGGGTCTGATTAACCCGGTGGCGTCCCTGGCCCAGGAACGGCTGGGCCTGGTGTTTTATCATCTGCTGCCCAGCACCTTTGTCTATTCGCCACTGCTGCCCTGGATCGCCGGTCTGGTGGCCCTGGCCCTGGCCGCCCTGGCTTTTCTGGCCTGGCAAGGGCCCGCGCCCGCCGGGGAGAAGGCCTGGCGGCTGCCCATGCGCGAAGCCCTGGTGCTGGTGCTGGGCCTGGCCCTGCTGGCCACGGCCCCGCTCATCGGGGCCAGGCTGTGGCCGCCCCGTGCCCTGGAGGCCGAGTTCATGCATGGTGGCCCCCAGGCGCCCCTGTGGGTGGAAAACGCCTTTCCCTGGGATATGCGGGGCCGCAGCCTGAGCAACGGCGGCTGGATCAGCGGAAGGTTGTTTTTCCCCGGCGGGGCGGCCCGCCTGCGGCTGGTGGCCCGGGCGGGCCAGCCGGGGCAGGTCGCTTTGAGCCTGGACGGCCGCGCCTTGGCCACCTTGCCCTTTGATAAAGGCCTTTCCCTGGTGGTGGAGCTTCCTCCCCAGGTCCGGGGCTGGCACGAACTGGGCCTGGCCTGGCACTCCTGCCCAGAGCGGGACTGCTACCTATTATTGGATCGGGTGGAGGTTTTACCCGGCGGCCCCGGATAACAGGCGCCAGGCGGTGCGGGCGAAGTCCCCGGCGGTAGGCCGGTTGGGCATGACCCGGCTGACCATGCACCAGCCCTTCCATCCCTTGCGCAGCACCTCGTAGACCGGCCCCAAGGGCAGGCGGATCAGACCAGGCAGCATGGGCCGCAGCCAGGGAAACTCCACGGTCAGGGCGAACAGCCTGCCCAGGTTGGCCAGCTCCTGCTTGCGCTCCACCTTGAGCACCGAGCCGTGGAAGTAGGCCTGGTCCAGGCCGCTGAGGTCGCCGTCGAAAAGGCCCATGTCCTGGGCCAGGTCGTGGATGGGCGTGCCGGGATAGGGCGTGAGGAACGACACCGTGGCAAAGGCCGGCTTCAAGGCGATGTTCATGTCCAGGGTCTTGAAGTCCGCCGCCAGGGAGCCGCCCGGCAGGCCCACCATGTTTTGCACCCAGCTCACCAGGCCGTGCCTTTTCAGCAAGCGGCCCATCTCGTAGATCTTGTCGTCGGGCACCGGCCGGTTGAGCACCGAGCGCCTAAGCCCCTCGTCCCCGGTCTCCACCGACCAGTTCACGCTGTGGCAGCCCGCCCGCTTGAGTAGGCTCATCACCTCGTCGTCGGCCTGCAAGGGATTCAGGGCGCAGCTGAAGGGCACCCCCACACCCTGGGCATAGGCCGGGGAAAACTGGCGCAGCCACTTCTTGCTGAAGCCCAGGGAGGCGTCCACAAAGCGGAAAAACTGCACCGGATATTGGTCCCGCAGCCCGGCCAGCTCCCGCACCAGCAGGCCCACCCGGCGCATGCGCACTTTGTTGCGCAGGCCGTGCTTGGTCATGAAATCGCGGTGGAAGCAATAGGAGCACTTGAAGGTGCAGCCCCTCCCGGCCAGCACCGTCTTCATGGGGGTGCGGGCCAAATGGGGAAACTTGTCGTAGAGCAACTCCCGGTCCGGAAAGGGCAACTCGTCCAGGGAGCGCTGCCCCGGCTCCACCGGGCCGGCCACGACGCACCCGCCCTTTTTCATCCGCAGGTTGGGGATGCCTTCCAGGCCGCGGCCCTGGTCCAGACGGTCGCACAGCTCCACCAGGGCCCGCTCGCCCTCGCCCACGCAGATCAGGTCAATGCCCGGCTCATCCTCCAGCACCGAGGGCACGAAGGTGGGATGGGGCCCGCCGAAGATGCTGGTGAGCGGGAACAAACTTTTGAGGCGGCGGTTGAACTGGGCGAAGCGCTGGTGGGTCCCGGTGACCACGCTGTAAGCCACCAGCTTGATGCCGTGCTCTTTTATGGTGGCCGCCGCGTCGGTGAGGTCCAGGTCGCAGATGTGCGGGGTGTGGCCCGCCTTTTTCAAACAGGCCGAGAGGTATTCCACCCCCAGGGGCTCGAAGCCGCCCAGGGCGAAGTTCTTGATGTCCGCCACGAAAAGCACCTGCACCGCTGCTGTCGCTCCTTTTTGGCCCTCAGGCCGCCCGTGCCACGGCGGCCAGGCGCTCCAGGGCCATGGTTGCCGCCCTTTGCCCCGAGCCGATAACGCTGCTGAGCGTGCGGCTGTGGGGATAGATGGTGGCGTTGCCCGCGAAAAACACGCCGGACAGACGACTCTGCAAATCATGGGTTTGTTGGCGGTAGTCCACGTCGAACACCGGGGTGGCCACCGGGCTCTGGGTCACCAGGCAGTCTATCAATTCCACCGGCCCCGCCATGGCCCTCAGATCCTGGAGGTAGGTGTCGCGCACCTGTTGGGGCGGCGCGGTTATCAAGGGATGGTCGTCGGGCAGATAGGCCGCGCAATAGACCAGGTTGGCCCGGTGGCGTCCCAGCCGGGACTGGTTCACCACCACCTTGAAGGAAAAGCCCGGCTCCAGGATGTTGGTCCAGTAGGGCAACTCCAAGGGCCGGTCCAAGGCCATGAGGGCGCAGGCCGCGCCTTGGTACTTCACCCGGCTCTCGAAGCTGAAGTTCACCGGCAGACGGGCGAAGTAGTTGAGCGGCAGGGTGTTGACCACCACCTTGGCGGCGTGGCTGCGGCCGCCGCCATGCACCAGATACCCCTCCCTGGTGCGCTCCAAGGCGGTCACCGGCGCTTCCAAGAGAAGCTCGGCCCCCTGCTGCAGATCCCGCCCCAAACGGCGAGCCAGGCGGTCCAGGCCGCCGTCCAGATAGCCCAGCATTTCGCCGCCCACCCCCTTGGCCTTGGTGGCCGAGAGCCCCTTGATGCGGCCGTGCAGGAAACCGGCGCACACCCGCTCTGGGGGTATGCCGAATTTGTTGCGCATCATGGGAGCCATCATCTTGCGGTACACGCTCTGGCCCCAATGGCGCACTATCCACTCCTTGGCGCTCACCCCGGCCAAGTCTTGGCTCTGGGTGAAGCGAGAGCTGAGCATGCCCGCGCAAAAGCGCAGCTTGTCGGCCAGGGTAAAGGGGGCGAAGCGCAGCAGATCCAGGGGCCGGCTGAAAGGATAGAGCCGCTGCTCCAGGTAGAAGGCCATGAAAGTCTCTCGCCACAGCAGGGAGTCCTCCAGGCCCATCCCGGCGATGAGTTCCAGCAGATGGATGTCTTGGGGCTTGATGTGGTGATAAAACCACTCCACGCTCTCGCCGGCCACCGTGCCGCAACGCCCCGCCCCGCCCAGGCCGTCCGAGGCTTCCAGGAGCAGGCATCTGGCCCCGCCTTGCACCAGATGGCGGGCGGCGGCCAAGCCGGCATAACCGCCTCCCAACACCACCGCGTCAAACATGGCCGGCAAACCGCAGGCACAGCAAGTGGCGCAGGGAAAGGGGGTAACGACGAAATGAGGTGTACTTGGAGCGCCCGGCCGGGCGTCGGCGGTGCCGCACCGGCATCCCCTTGACCCGCCCCCCCTGCCGAAGAATCAGCAAAGGCACTAGGCGATGGGCCCCCCGATTCCACTCCAGGGAGCGCAGCCGCTGGGTGGGGGCGGCGCGCAGGCCGCAGTTCACGTCCCTGAAATTATGGCCGAACAGAACAAAGACCAGCAGATTGTAGACCATGGAGGGCAGGCGCTTGCCCCAGAGGCTGTCTTGGCGGAGCACCCGAACCCCGTAGGCGCAGTCATGGCCTTGCTCCAACAGGGTGAGCAGCTCGGGGATATGGGACGGGTCTTCCTGCAAATCGGCGTCGATGGTCACGCTGACCGGAGCCCGGGCCCGGTCCAACCCGGCGGCCAGGGCGGCGCTCTTTCCGGAGTGGGCAATGCGCACGTAGACGAAGCCTTCACAACTCTGCAAAAGCTGGGGGCTGGCGTCTTCGGAGCCATCGTCCACCACGATGATCTCGGCCCGCAGTTCCCGGGCCAGGCCGGCCAGGCCCGAAAAAAGGCTTGGGATGACTTCCTGCTCGTTGTAAACCGGAACGATTATGGATACCGCTGGCGCGGGCTGAAGCGCCTGTTCAGGCCCCGGCGTAGGTTGCGCATGCACTGCGGCACCCCTGCTCATGTTAGCTTAACCACGAAAGAATATTAACGATAAACCGGTTGCCCAGTTCATCCTCCGACAACCTATATATAAATATTAGCAAATTAGTGGGTTAGGGCGCACGGGGTCAGCGCCGCGCCCCGGGTAGGTCCCGGCTTGCGGTGGGCTCGGGCCCTCTTGGGGTTACCTGGAATTGGCGCCTACCGCCTTACACCACGGTCCGATTTCTTGGGGCCACATCCCTTTGGGAAAGAAACGGAACCGCTAGCCCCGCCTTAGCGTGCCCTGTGGGTCTATGCGCCCGCGGAGCACGGCCAGTTCTTCGCTGGTGGGAGCCGCAGTGGTGGGGATATTCTCGGGCAGGACCGGATCGAAGGAGGTGTTTTCCAGCACCTGTTCCAGCGCGACCCCCGGATGAAGCGAGGCCAGGCGCATGCGTTTGGTTTCCGGCTCGAAGTCCATCACGCAAAGGGGGGTGACCAGATATTTTGGGCCACCGCCGGGCAGCCCCAGGGCGTTTCTGGCTTCCCTTCCGCCGTCGCCGAAGCCGAAAGCGGAGATGAAATCCACCTTGTCCACCAACAGGCGCTTGTTGTGATCCCCCGCCACCAGGTAGTAGCGCGGGCAAAAGGTGGAGGCCATGGCCGCCGCCCCCGAGCCCGGCCCCCTGAAATCCAAACGGCGATAATCGGTTCCGGTGCCGATCAAATTCACGTTGCCGAAGCGGTCGATCTGGATGCCACCGAGGAAGAAAAAGTCGGCGAAGCGTTTCACGTCCGCGAATACCTCATGGCCCAGGCGATAGCTTTCGGCCCAGCGGGCGCGCCGCCAGTCGGTGAAAAATTCCGAGTAGGGCACCGGACGCGGGACGTCGATGAGGTTGGCCAGGGTCAGGGACTGCGAGACCTTCATGTTGGGTGCGTGGGTGAGATGGGCCAGCAGCACCGCCGCCCTGGGCACCGGCTGGTTGGCCCCCAGGTGAGCCATCTCCCCGTCGCGCAGGTCCCGGGAAAGAAAAACCGCCATCAACTCGGCGGCGCTATAATCTTCGGCACATCCCATGGGGCCCTCAAAATTCCTGCAAGGACAGCAACCGACCGGCGCCGATCACGTCCAGGTATTCCAGGTGGTTGGTTATCCCCAGCACGTAGCGCTCCAGGTAGGAAGCGAGCTTGCCGTCGTTTCCCTTGCCACCTGCCTCCTTTGCCGCGTCCGCATATTCCTTCATGTGGGCCAAGTCTTCCAGGTAACGGCCGGGGCAGGAGCCGGGATGAGCTCCCAAGGGTGCGCGCACCACCGCGTCGGCTCCGGGGATGGAGGTGGCCTCGGGCCGCCTCCTTATCTCCTCGTTGGTTACGATCTTCTCCACTTGCACGATCACCTTGTCGGCGGCCCGGAAAAGGGCCCGGTCGCCGAAGCCGGTGCCCTCGTGCTGCACATTGCCGTAGGGGTCGGAGCGGTCGGCGTGCAGAATGGCCACGTCGGCCCTCAGGGCCGGAACCGCCAGCAACGGCTCGCCCTTGATGGGGTCGCGAAACTCCTTTAGGTCGGGATTGATTCGGGGCAGGGATGTGCCCACCCCAGCCCGGCAGGGCATGAAAGGCAAGCCCAGGGCGGCTGCCTGCAGGCCGGCGGCGTAGATGCTTTCCTCCGCCTCCCACACCTGCAACCGGCCGCTTTGGGCGGCGGCGCGGAACATGGGCCCCACGGCTACAACCGCCTCGCCGGTCATCAGCGAAACAGCCACCTTGTCCACGCAGCCCGCCGCGATCAACAGGTCCAGTTCCAGGCCGGCGGAGCCCGCCAGCACGGTAAGGCCCTTGACCCCTTGCCGGATGATCTGCCGAATCAGGGCCATGGGATGGCTGGAACTCAGCAAGCCGCCGATGGCGATGGTCATGCCGTCGGTTATCCATGAGGCGGCTTGCGCCTCGCTGACAATCACCTCGCGGCGCCGGGGGTGCTGCACCTTGCCTTTTCTCCAAACTCCTCGCCCTGAAAGCCGCCGCGCGCCTCAGGCGCGAAGCAACTCCCGGGCGATCACCAGCAGTTGTATCTCGTTGGTGCCGCCGCCGATCTCCATCAGCTTGGCGTCCCTCAGGGCCCGCTCGACTCCGTACTCTTGCATGTATCCGTAACCGCCGTGAATCTGGATGGCCTCCAGGGCGGCATTGGTGGCCACCCGGGTGGAGTGGCACTTCAGGATGGCCGCCTCCTTGGTGACGTCCATGCCGTTTTCCACCATCCAGATGACTTTGTGGAGATAGGCGCGCGAGGTTTCGATGCCCATCGCCATTTCGGCCAGCTTGGCCTGGATGAGCTGGTACTCGGCGATGGGCCTGCCGAACTGCTCCCTGGTTTTCACATAGGCCAGGCTGCGATCCAGGCAGTCCTGGGCCATGCCTATGACCATGGCCGGGGCCATGGCCCGCTCCATGTTGAGCGAGCGCATCATGCCCTGGAACCCCTGGTCCTGTTGCCCCAAAATCTGGCGCTGGTGCACCTTGAGGTCGTGGAAGTATATCTCTCCGGTGGGGGAGCTTTTCACCCCCATCTTGCCGTGCATCTCCACCACCTCCATGCCTTCGCTGCCCCGCTCCACGATGAAGGTCGTGCCGCCTTTGATGCCGTCGCGGGGGGAGGTCCGGGTGACCACCATGAAGTAATCGGCGATGGGAGCGTTGGTGATGAATATCTTGGAGCCGTTTATTATGAAGTGCTCGCCTTGACGCTTGGCCGTGGTGGCCAATGACAAGGTGTCCGAACCGGCGTTTGGCTCGGTCAGGGCGAAGCAACCCAGTTTTTTGCCGGTGACGATATCCGGCAGGTACTTGGTCTTCTGCTCCTGGCTGCCCAGCTTGAACAGGTTGTAGCCGAAATAGATCGCCGAGACATCCACCGACATGGCGAAGCTGGCGCTGACCTTGGCCAGTTCCTCGATGATTATGGCGTTGCTCAGGAGATCGCTGTCGGAGCCGCCGTATTCCGAGGGAAAAAACGGACCCAAGAGCCCCAGTTCTCCGGCCTTGCGAAACACCTCCAGGGGAAAGCACTCCTGGCTCTCGCACTGTGCCACCATCGGCTCCAACTCCTGTCGCGCGAATCGCCTGGCGGTCTCGCGGATCATTTGATGTTCGCTGGTCAGCCCGAGGTCCACGACTCATTCTCCGGTATGGGTTGGGCCCGTTGGTGAAACTTCGTCTGCGGCAGGTTAGGAAACCATGCGGTCCCGCCCCTCCCAGAACTTGGACCGGATGGCCTTCTTGTCCACCTTGCCCAGGTTGGTCAGGGGTATCTCCGGCCAGAACTCCAAGCTTTTGGGCACCACCAAGCTGCCCTTGCGCTGTTTGACAAAGGCGATCAGCTCTTCGGCCGACGCTTCCCCTCCGGGAGCGAGGACCACCACCGCCTTGACCTCCTCGCCCCACTTGGGATGGGGTACGCCAACCACGGCGGCGGCCTTCACCGCCGGGTGCTCGAAGAGCACGTCTTCTATCTCCCGGGGGAAGATGTTGAAGCCGCCGCTGATTATCATGTCCTTCTTGCGATCCACGATGTACAAGAAGCCCTCTTGGTCCTGCTTGGCTATGTCGCCGGTGTGCAGCCAGCCGTCCACCACCGTCTCGGCCGTGGCCTCGGGGTTCTTGAAATAGCCGCTCATCATGTTGGCGCAGCGCACCGTGACCTCGCCGCTGTCGCCCTGGGCAACCTCGCGGCCCTGTTCGTCCACTAGCTTCACTTCTGCGTGGAAGGTGGGACGTCCAGCCGAGCTGAAGATTTCCCTCTCCCGCTGGGGGTCGGCCACCACGTGGCTGGCCCGGGGCAGGCAGCTTATCATCATGGGGGCCTCGGTCTGGCCGAAAAGCTGGGTGAAAATGGGGCCAAAGGTGTTGATGGCCTGCTTGAGGCGCTCCGGGGCGATGGCCGAAGCGCCGTAGATAACGTTGCGCAGGCTGCTCAGGTCGTGGGAGGCCAAATCTGGCTGGTCCAGGAGCACATAGATCATGGTGGGCACCAGGAAGGTGGCGGTGACCTTGTTCTTTTCCACGGCCTCCATGAAAAGCTTGGGCTCGAAGTGATCCAGGATGACGCACTTGCCACCGCGCAGCATGACCGGCAGCATTAGGCAGCCCCCGGCGTGGGTCAGTGGGGTCGGGTAGGCGAAGACCTCGTTCCAGGCTATCTCGAACTCCAACATCTCAATGAGAATGGTGTAGACCCAGGCGCGATGGGAGAGCATCACCCCTTTGGGCTTGCCGGTGGTGCCCCCGGTGTAGTAGATGCCCGCCAGGTCTTCCGGGTCTATTTCCACCTCCGGGCCCCAGTCGGGCTCCAGTTGGATCATCATTTCGTTGAGGTGCAGGTGCCCCTTGGGCACGGCCTCCGCGTCCGGGCCCACGCAGATGAAGTGCTTGACCGTTTCCAGGTGGGGAATCATGGCCAAAACCCGCTCGGTCATCTTCTGGTGGTAGATAAGGCTGACGGCCTCGGACTGGTTAAGCATGTAAACGTGGTCGTTGCCGCTCAAGAGCACCGCCAGGGGCACCCTGACGCAGCCGGTCTTTGCCGCGGCGTATTCGCAAAATACGTACTCGGGGCAGTTGGACATGAGGAAGGCGATGCGGTCGCCCTTTTGGTGGCCCAACCTGCGCAGACCATTGGCCAGACGCGCCGCGTTGAGGCCCATTTCTTCATAGGTGTAGGTCGTATCCCCGAAAATCAGGGCTGGCCGGTCTTTAAAAAACTGAACCGCTCGATCATACAAGCCGCCTAGGGTGTGCCCGATCATATCTATCGCTCCACTGGCCTTGTGCCGTTAAGTCCCGCTATTCAGCGCGGGTCATGCCTTCTGCAAAATGGTGATGCTGCAGGCGAACTCCTCGGTGGAAATCACCCCCCCGCCGTTCTCGGCCAGGGCTATAGCCGCGCCCTCCACCTGTCGAGGCCCGGCCTCGTGGCGCAGTTGAGTTATCAACTCGTAGGTCATGGAAAGCCCGGTGGCCCCCACCGGGTGGCCCTTGGAAACCAGCCCGCCCGAGGTGTTTATGGGGATGACCCCGCCCAGGGCGGTGGCCCCTGACTCCACCAACCGTCCCCCCTGCCCAGGAGGGCAGAAGCCCAGCATCTCCGACTGATATATCTCGCAAAAAGAGGTGGCGTCGTGCACCTCGGCCACATCCACATCTCCGGGCGAAATGCCGGCCATGGCATAGGCCTTGTCTGCGGCCCACTTGCTCAGGCTGGGCTCGGAGGGGTGGCGGTGCTTGCCCGAAGACAACACGCTTGCCTTGACCTTCACCGCCCGGCGCCGCACCGGCTCCGGCTGGGAATCCAGAAACTCCCGCGAGCAGAGCAGAACCGCAGCCGCCCCGTCGCCGATGGGGGCGCACATGGAGCGGGTCAAGGGATAGCTCACCAGGTAATCCTTGAGCACCTTGTCCAGGGGCACCTCGAACTGATATTGGGCCTTGGGGTTCAGGGAGCCGTTGTAGTGGTTCTTGGCCGCCACCATGCCTATCTGCTCCTGGGTGGTCCCCCAATTGGCCATGTGCCAACAGGCCTGCATGGCGTAGGTGTCCATGAAAATGGTGTGCCCGGCTCCCAGCTTGAATTCGCGCCCGCACTCTGCCGCCGCCGCCTGGTACTCAGAGACCAAGCGCGCCTTGTCCAGACGGTCCACTCCGTGCTCGTAGGCCAGAACCACCCGCTCCATGTCCGGGTGGTAGAACTTGTCGGCGCCGATGGCCAGGGAGAGATTGCTTTGGCCGCTCAAGATGTCCTTCCAGGCGCCGTGGAAGGCCATGGATGCGCTGGAGCAGGCGCCCTCCACGTTTATCACCGGCACCCTCTCGGGAAACAACCCCTCCTCAACCAGGGGCGAAAGGCATACGTGGCCGCGAATGAGATCCTGCTCCCACAAGGTGCCCATTGAGCAGTTGGAGAACCAGGCGAAATCGATATCGCGCCCGTCTACCAGTTCGGCGTCGCCAAGAACCCCAAGATAGGCTTCCCGGGTCAAATCCTTCATGGAGTCCGCCAGCCTTTTTTCGAATCGGGTGCTGTAGGACCCCAACACATATACTTCCGTCATCTTCACCCCAGCTCCTTGTTGCCGAGCGGCCAAATCCTTAAACGCGCATTTGCCGGCGGCCTCAGGTCCTCATGTGGAACATCATGTTGTAGTCGAAAACCATCACGTCTTGGCCGTTCTGGTTTTTGACGGTGTAGCGCCAGGTCTGGACGCCCTTGTCCGGGGACTTGGTCTCGCGTTTTTCGATGACTTCCACCACCACCGTGATGCTGTCGCCTATGAAGACCGGCTTGAGCATGCGCATGTTGTTCACGCCCAGCCAGGCGATGGCGGAATTGCCCGCGAAGCCGGCCGAACCCACCAGCCCCACGGCCATGGCGAAGATAAGGGGCCCATGCACCAGACGCTGTCCGAACTGGGTTTGCTCCGCGTAGACCTTGTCCATGTGCAGGGGATAGAAGTCCATGGTCAAGCCGGCCCATTGCACCACGTGAGTCTCGGTAAGGGTAATGCGGGCGGTGGTATAGATGTCCCCCGGATTGAAGTCGTCTCCGTAAACTTCCTTTGGCATTGCTTCGTCTCGCCGTGTTTGTGGTTGGCTGAACCGCGCCTGGTCGGCGGCGGGTGTCGGCCCACCGCCGGGGGCGTGTTCGCGCCCCCGGCGGTTTGGCGCCATTAAAATTCAGCGCGGCGCCGCTTGTCCTGCTTTGCTCCGCCTCCCGGGGCCGGCGGGAGACCGAGTAGCCTTTTAGCCCTTCACGGGCCGGAACTTGGGCAAGGTGACCTCTTCGTCCAGCTTTTCGAAGACGACTTCCACCGGCATGTCGAACTCAAGCTGATAAGGATCGCACTCCACCACGTTACTCAGCAGTTGGACGCCTTCCTCCAGCTTGATGATGGCCACCACGTAGGGAACGTCGGCCTGAAAAGCCGAAGGCGCGTTGTTTTCCACCACCGTGTAGGAGTAGATGCGGCCCTTGCCCGAAACCTCCACCCACTTCACATCGCTGGAGCCGCAATGGGGGCAAGCGATGCGGGGATAGAAGATGTGCTTGCCGCAATCGTTGCACTGTTGCAGGCAAAACTTGTTTTGCTTGGCGTAATCCCAATAGGGACGGGCCCATTCATTGACCACCGGGCCGGGTTTCTGGTTGGTGCTCATCATGCCGCTCCTTAAACTATCTCGGTGCCCAGCACCGAAACTTGTGCGTCCATATAGGTGCCGCCGGTTCCCGTCTCCACGGCGAAACGGGCCCCGGGCACCTGCCTGTCCCCGGCCTTGCCCATGAGCTGGCGGGCGGCCTCCACGATAAGGGCCACCCCGCCCCCCGCGCCGGTATGCCCCTGGGAAAGCATGCCGCCGTTGGTGGTGCAGGGCAGTTTTCCGCCGGGCCAGGTGTCGCCCTTGAGGAAAAGCTCGCCCGCCTCGCCCCGGCCGCAGAAGCCCAGCTCCTCCAGCCCGATGATCTGATAGATGGGATAGGAGTCGTAAATTTCGGCCACGTCGACGTCCTGGGGGGTGATCCCCGCCTCCTCGAAGGCGTCTTTCCCGGCCTGGGCCCAGCCGAAACGGGTAACGTCGGGCTCCTGGGAAAAGGCGAAGTGGGTCACCCGGCCGCCGGTCCCCAAAAGGTAGGCCGGCCGGTCGGTGAGGTCGCGGGCCCTTTCCGCCGAGGTGATTATGAAGGCCGAGCCTCCGTCGAAAAGCATGTTGGACTGCTTGGCCCGTAGCGGGGTCGAGAGCATCTTGGACGAAAGCACCTCCTCCAGGCTGAGGGGCTTGCGGAAGGCGGCGTTGGGATTGAGCTCGGCCCACTTGCGGTTGGACACGCACACGGCGGCCATGTGCTCGTCGGTGCAGCCGGTCTCGTGCAGATAGCGCCCGGTGGACATGGCGGCGATGGAAGAATAGTGCTGACCGTAAGGCACTTCCCACTCCACCGAGATGCCGGCCTGGGAGAACAGGTCGATGCCGCCTTGGGCCGTTACGCCGGTGCCCAATCTTTCGGCGTGGGCGCACAGCACGTATTTGGCCACGCCGCTGTTGATAAGGCTGCCGGCCATGGACAAAAAGCAGCTTCCGCTGGAGCCGCCGGCAAAGATCTGGCAGTTGGTGTGGGCGTTTTTAAGGCCCAGTTCCTCGGGGATGCGGCAGGTGACCAGCTCCGTGTTGAACTGGGAGCTGTACAGGGAAGCGGTGGGCATTACGAAATCGATGTCGTCCTTGCTTATCCCCGCGTCGGCGATGGCCAAACGGGCCGATTCTATGGCGTGGTATATGGCCGCCTTCTCCGGAAACCGGCCGGTGGGCACCTCGCCGATTCCTACTATGGCCACCTTGTTCTTCAAGCTGCTCATTAACAACTCCATTCCAGTCTTGCCGGCAGGTTGGCTGGGCTTACAGCCCCATCTGCTTGGCGATGATGTTCATCTGTATTTCGCTGGTGCCCCCCCCGATGGAGTAGACCAGCGAGTCGCGCAGAAAACGTTGGGCGTCGTATTCCATGGCGTAGCCATAGCCCCCCAATATCTGCACGCAATCCATGGCGCACCTTTTGGCCACCTCCGCCGAATAGAGCTTGGCCATGGAGGTTTCCTTTACGCAGGGCATATGGTTCACTTCCATCCACCCGGCGTAATAAGCCAGCCGCCGCGCCGCCTCCACCTCGGTGGCCATGTTCACCAGCTTGTTTTGTATGGCCTGGAAACGGCCGATGGGGCGGCCGAACTGCACCCGCTCCTTGGCATAGGCCAGGGCGTAATCCAGGGCCGCCTGGGCGATGCCGATGGCGCAGGAAGACAGCACCAGGCGCTCGGAGTTGAGCAGGCGCATCATCTGACGCCATCCCTGGTTGATCTGCTCGGGGCCGCCCAAAATGTCCTCCGGCCCCGCCTCCACGTCTTGATAGGTCACCGCGCAGGTGTTGGAGCCCTTGTGACCCAGGTTGTTGATGGGCGAGGCGCTGTATCCCGCGGCGCTCCCAGGCACCAAAAAGGCGGTGATGCCGTCCATGCCCGGGCCCCCGGTGCGGGCGTTGGTCACCACGTAGTCGGCGATGCCCGCCCCGGTGATGAACATCTTGGCCCCGTTGATGACGTAGCGGCCGTCTTTCAACTCCGCCTTGGTCTGCAACTGGGCCGCGTCCGAGCCCACGTTGGCCTCGGTGAGCGCGAAGCAAAACTTGAGCTTGCCCTCCACCAGCAGGGGGAGGAATTTTTCCTTTTGCTCCTGGTTGCCGTTGGTGTTGATGATATTGTTGCCGTAGAGGATCACATTGCCCGCCGCCCAGGCCAACACCGGCAGGCGCTTGGCGATCTGTTCAAAGAGAATCATCTCGTCGATGACCGTACCCGCCTGTCCGCCGTACTCTTCGGGCACGTTGATGCCCATGAAGCCCAACTCACTGAGCTTGTCCACCAAGGCGTGGGGGAACTCGTTGGCCTTCTCTATCTCCTCGATCACCTCCCGCGTCGCCTCGGTTTCCATGAAGCGGGCGATGGTGTCGCGCAGCATCATCTGCTCATCTGTAAAGCTG
>Ga0180009_10001677_pt1 | contig 26829 bp, 25 predicted proteins | sample OS_PC_MetaG_FD_123537 | JGI IMG/M metagenome (GOLD analysis project Ga0180009, IMG submission 123537) | Groundwater microbial communities from the Aspo Hard Rock Laboratory (HRL) deep subsurface site, Sweden - OS_PC_MetaG | ecosystem: Environmental > Aquatic > Deep subsurface > Groundwater... | reverse complement strand
TGGCCTTGCCGAGCATTCGCAATCTGCCGCCCGGCGTGACGCAGACCACGATCGGCGACGCCGAAGCGATGAACGAACTGTTCGCCAGTTTTGGCCTGGCGATGGCGACCGGCGTACTGTGCATCTACATCGTGCTGGTGCTGCTGTTCAAGGGTTTCGTGCAGCCTGTCACCATCCTGGCGGCGCTGGTGCTGTCGATACCGGGGGCCTTCCTGGCGCTGTTCATCACCCAGACCGCGCTGTCGATGCCGTCGATGATCGGGCTGGTGATGCTGATGGGGATTGCCACCAAAAACTCGATCCTGCTGATCGACTACGTCATCCTGGCACGCCGCGACCACGGCCTGAACCGCTGGGATGCGCTGCTGGACGCTTGCCGCAAGCGGGCCAGACCCATTGTGATGACCACGATTGCCATGGGTGCGGGCATGCTGCCGATTGCCATCGGTATCGGCACCGACCCGAGCTTTCGCGCGCCGATGGCGATTGTCGTGATTGGTGGGTTGATTACCTCGACCTTCCTCAGTCTGCTGGTGATCCCGGTGGTATTCACCTATGTCGATGACTTGATCAACTGGAGCAAACGCTTTTCCCGACCTGCACAACCGGCACTGAAAGCATCGCCAGTGCGTGAACACCCATAAAAAAAACGGCCAGAAAACCTGGCCGTTCATGTTGCCTGTAGCGGGATGCTTATTGGGCGGCTTCTTTGGCCTTGTCGGCCACGTCCTGTGCTGCATCGGCAGTATCCTGGGCCGCCTCGGCTGCTGCATCCTGGGTTGCCTCTGCAGCTGCGGCGGCGGCTTCACCCGTAGCGTCGGCGGCAGCGCTGGCGGCATCAGCAGCGGAACTTGCAGACTCGGCGGCAGAGTCTGCGGCCGCTTCTGCGGCTTCCTGAGCCTGTTCCATGTCAGGGGCGGCGGCTTCTTCCGCTTTTTGACAAGCGGTCAGCGCCAGTGCGGCGAAAAGTGCGATGAGCAGTTTGGATGGCAATTGCATGGTGTCTCCCTGGTGAAAGTGAACATAACGTAAAAGGCATGCGAACCTGTCAATTCACACTATTTATTAATAACGCGAAAGTCGTTCTTATACAAGCACTTGTCGTGTTTTTGCCAAGACGGGCTAGAACTGTTCCTCCTCGTACAAATAGCGCCACTGGCCCAGCGGCAGGTCGCCCAGCCGCACGCGTCCGATGCGCACCCGCTTCAGCCCCACCACCTTCAGGCCCACCAGCTCGCACATGCGGCGGATCTGCCGCTTGCGGCCTTCCTTCAGGATAAAGCGCAGCTGGTCGGCGTTTTGCCAGGTCACGCTGGCGGGGCGCAGCTTTTTGCCGTCGAGCGACAGGCCGTGATTGAGCAGTGCAAATCCGCGGTCATCCAGCGGACCCTCCACCCGCACCAGATATTCCTTCTCCACGTCCGAATCGTCGCCGATCAGCTGCCTGGCGACGCGCCCGTCCTGCGTCAGCACCAGCAGTCCGGTCGAATCGATATCGAGCCGACCTGCAGGTGCCAGGCCTTTCAGGTGTTCACGTGAAAAAGCTGGCCCGGCGTGTCCGTCCTGCCACAGCGTTTCCGGACGGATCAGCACTACTGCCGGCTGGTAGCCCGGCTCCGGCTGCCCTGACACGTAGCCGACCGGCTTGTTAAGCAGAATCGTGACGCGCTGCTGCTGCTGCGCACTGGCTGCGCGGTCGAGCCGGATCGCACAGTCGGGATCGACCTTGGTGCCGAGTTCGCTGACGCGTTTGCCGTCGACAAACACCAGGCCGCGTTCGATGTAGCTGTCCGCCTCGCGGCGTGAGCACAAGCCGCGTTCGGACATCAGTTTGGAGAGACGGATGGGATCGCTCATGTCACCGCCGCGCCAGCACCGGCTGCAAATAATGCCCGGTATGACTGCCCTTGCTTGCCGCCACGGTTTCCGGCGTGCCTTCCGCGAGGATCATCCCGCCACCCGCACCGCCTTCGGGACCCAAGTCGATCAGCCAGTCGGCGGTCTTGATGACGTCGAGGTTGTGCTCGATGACGACGACGCTGTTGCCGGCGTCGGACAGCCGCTGCAATACTTTCAACAGTAAATCGATGTCGGCGAAGTGCAGGCCGGTGGTGGGCTCGTCCAGAATGTACAGCGTGCGGCCGGTGTCGCGTTTGCTGAGTTCCAGCGCGAGCTTGACGCGCTGCGCCTCGCCGCCCGACAGCGTGGTGGCGGACTGGCCGAGGCGGATGTAGCCGAGGCCGACGTCGAGCAGGGTTTGCAGCTTGCGCCTGACCACCGGCACGACGGCGAAGAATTCGTGCGCCTGTTCGATGGTCATTTCCAGCACGTCGCGGATGGTCTTGCCCTTGTAGTGGATTTCCAGAGTTTCGCGGTTGTAGCGCGCGCCGTGGCAGGTGTCGCACGGCACGTAGATGTCGGGCAGAAAATGCATTTCGACCTTGATCACGCCATCGCCCTGGCAGGCTTCGCAGCGGCCGCCCTTGACGTTGAAGCTGAAGCGGCCGGGGCCGTAGCCGCGCATGCGCGCTTCCGGCACGCCGGCGAACAGTTCGCGGATCGGGGTGAACAGGCCGGTGTAGGTGGCGGGATTGGAGCGCGGGGTGCGGCCGATGGGACTTTGATCGACGTTGATGACCTTGTCGAAAAACTCCAGACCGCGGATTTCGCCGTGCGGCGCGGGTTCGGTCGAGGAACCATACAGATGGCGCGCAACGGCGGCGTACAGCGTGTCGTTGATCAGCGTCGATTTGCCCGAGCCGGAGACGCCGGTGATGCAGACGAACAGCCCGACCGGCAGATTCAGCGTGACGTTCTTGAGGTTGTTGCCGCTGGCGTTTGTCACTACCAGTTGCCGCTCCGGGTCGGGCGCGCGGCGCTGGGTGGGGAGGGCAATCGAGCGGCGTCCGGACAGATACTGGCCGGTGAGCGAGTGTTCCGACAGGCGGATTTCTTCCGGCGTGCCTTCGGCCACCACTTCGCCGCCGTGCACCCCCGCGCCGGGACCCATGTCGACCACGTAATCGGCGGCGCGGATGGCGTCCTCGTCGTGCTCGACCACCAGCACCGAGTTGCCGATGTCGCGCAGATGCTTGAGCGTGGCGAGCAGGCGGTCGTTGTCGCGCTGGTGCAGGCCGATCGAGGGCTCGTCGAGCACGTACATCACGCCGGTGAGGCCGGAGCCGATTTGCGAGGCCAAGCGGATGCGCTGTGACTCACCGCCCGACAGGGTGTCGGCGGAGCGGTCGAGCGACAGGTAATCCAGTCCGACGTTATTCAGGAAGCCGACGCGGGCGATGATTTCCTTGACGATCCGGTCGGCGATCTGGGCGCGGTGGCCTTCAAGCGTCAGCGCTTCGAAAAACACCAGCACCTGTTTCAGCGGCATCGCGCTGACCTGGAAAATCGGCACGCCGCCGACCATGACGTGGCGTGCTTCCTCGCGCAGGCGGGTGCCGTGGCAGGCCGGGCAGGGCTTGTTGTTCTGGTATTTGGCGAGCTCTTCGCGCACCGCCGTCGAATCGGATTCGTGGTAGCGCCGCGCCATGTTGGCGAGCACGCCCTCGAACGGATAGCTGCGCGTGGTGAAGCCGCCGCGCGGCGCCAGCACCTGAAAGGCGATGGCTTCTTTGCCACTGCCGTTGAGAACCACCTCGCGAATGCGTTCGGGCAGGCTGTCCCACGACGCGTCGAGGTCAAAGCCGTAATGCATCGCCAAGCTTTGCAGCAGCATGAAAAAGAACTGGTTGCGCTTGTCCCAGCCCTTGATTGCGCCGGAGGCCAGCGACAGATGCGGGAAAGCGACGACGCGCGCAGGGTCGAAAAAGGTAATCTGGCCGAGGCCGTCGCAGGTGGGGCAGGCACCCATCGGGTTGTTGAATGAAAACAGGCGCGGCTCCAGCTCGGGCAGGGCGTAGCTGCACACCGGGCAGGCGAATTTGGCCGAGAACAGATGCTCCTTTCCGCCGTCCATTTCCACCGCCAGCGCACGGCCGTCGGCGTGGCGCAGCGCAGTCTCAAAGCTTTCAGCCAGCCGCTGTTTGGCGTCGGCACGCACTTTCAGACGGTCCACCACCACTTCGATGGTGTGCTTCTTGTTTTTGTCGAGCTTGGGCACGGCATCGATTTCGTAGACGATCCCATCCACCCGCACCCGCACAAAGCCTTGCGCGCGCAGCTCGTTGAATAGTTCGACGTTCTCGCCTTTGCGCCCGACCAGCAACGGCGCCAGGATCATCAGTTTGGTGTCCTCCGGCAGCGCCAGCACCGCGTCAACCATTTGCGAGATAGTCTGCGCCGCGAGCGTGATGCCGTGTTCCGGGCAGCGCGGATCGCCCACGCGGGCATACAGCAGGCGCAAATAATCGTGAATTTCAGTGACGGTGCCAACGGTCGAGCGCGGATTGTGGCTGGTGGCCTTCTGCTCGATGGAAATCGCCGGGGAGAGGCCTTCGATCAGATCGACGTCGGGTTTTTCCATCAACTGCAAAAACTGCCGTGCGTAGGCCGACAGCGACTCGACGTAGCGGCGCTGGCCTTCGGCGTACAGCGTGTCAAAGGCGAGCGAGGATTTACCCGATCCCGACAAGCCCGTGATCACCACCAGCTTGTTGCGTGGCAGGTCGAGATTGACGTTTTTCAGGTTGTGGGTGCGGGCGCCACGGATGCGGATGTATTCCATATTTGAGGCAAGGGAGCGTAATTCGCAACCTGCTAATATAACGGACTTCCGCTGCCCACCGAATTCTCCGCTGTGTCCGAACTCGAATTGACCGAATCCATGACCCGCAGCGAAAAGCGGGCGGCATCCGGGTTGGCCGCCATTTTCGGCTTGCGGATGCTCGGCATGTTCCTGATCCTGCCAGTGTTTGCGCTCTACGCCGAGCACCTGCCGGGCGGCGACAATCACACGCTGGTCGGCCTTGCACTCGGCATGTATGGCCTGACCCAGGCCCTCCTGATGATCCCGTTCGGCATGGCGTCCGACCGCATCGGGCGCAAAAAAGTCATCATCTTTGGCCTCATCCTGTTTGCGCTGGGCAGTTTTCTGGCCGCCACGGCGACCGATATTTACTGGACCATCGCCGGTCGTGCCTTGCAGGGCGCGGGTGCAGTTTCCGCCGCTGTCAGCGCGATGCTGGCCGACCTTACCCGCGAAGAGCACCGTACCAAAGCCATGGCGATGATCGGCTCGACCATTGGTGTCGCGTTCGCCGTGTCGATGGTCGCCGGCCCCGCGCTCGCGCATGTGATCGGCGTGCCAGGCATTTTCGCGCTCACCGGCGTGCTCGCGCTGGCAGCGATCTGGGTGGTGAAGGTATGGGTGCCCGACCCCGCGTCCAGCCACTTTCATGCCGACGCCCAGGCCAACCCGGCCAATTTGATCGACGTGCTGAAAAACAGCCAGCTGGCACGGCTCGATTTCGGCATCTTCGCGCTGCATGCGGCGCAAATGGCGATGTTCGTCGTAGTGCCGGTGGCGCTTAAAAATGCCGGGCTGACGGTGGAACACCACTGGATGGTGTACTTGCCAGTGCTACTGGGCTCGCTGGTGTTGATTGTCCCCGCCATCATTTATGGCGAAAAGCGCGGCAAGATGAAGCCGGTTTTTGTCAGCGCGGTGGCGCTGATGCTGCTCGCGCAAGTCGGCCTGGCGCTGGGCATTACCCATTTCTGGAGCATCGTTGCCGCGCTGTTCGTGTATTTCGTGGCCTTCAACCTGCTCGAAGCAAGCCTGCCGTCGCTGATCTCCAAACTGGCGCCGGTGTCGGCCAAGGGCACGGCCATGGGCATCTATAACACCGCGCAGGCGCTGGGGCTGTTTTTTGGCGGCGTGGTCGGCGGCTGGCTGGCGCAGCACCACGGGTTTCAGGCCGTGTTCCTGTTCTGCGTGGCATTGATGGCGGTGTGGCTGGTGGCCACCCTGTCGATGCAGACGCCGCCAGCGATCAAGACCCGCATGTTCCGCGTCGGCACCATGCCATCCGATCAGGCCGCGCTGCTCAAAGGGCAACTGGCCGGGCTGGCCGGCGTGGTCGAGGCGGTGGTGCTGGGCGAAGAAGGGGTCGCCATGCTCAAGGTCAGCATCAAGGGCTGGGACGAAGACAGCGCGCGCAGCCTGCTGGCTGGCCGGGCTGTTTAGTGGGACGTGCGGGTGAATCGCAAGGCCTGTCCTTGCCGGCCATCCTGATAGAATCCACACACAAAAAACGCACAATCAATCCAATCTCAATTCGGGGAACAACATGGCATCCGTCAATAAAGTGATTCTGGTCGGCAATCTGGGGCGCGATCCCGACATGCGTTACCTGCCGAGTGGCGATGCAGTCGCCAATCTGGCGCTGGCTACCACCGATAAATTCAAGGATAAAAGCGGCGAGATGAAAGAGGCCACCGAGTGGCATCGCATCAGCTTCTTTGGCCGCCAGGCTGAAATCTGTGGTCAATACCTGAAAAAAGGCAGCCAGATTTACGTCGAAGGCTCGCTCCGCACCCGCAAATACACCGACAAGGATGGCGTCGAAAAATATGCGACCGAAATCCGCGGCGACCGCATGCAGATGCTCGGCAGCAAGGGCGGCGGCATGGCGGACATGGATGACGGCGGCTATTCGCAGGTTGCGCCGCAGGCCGCGCCAAAACCACAAGCCCGCCCCAGTGCGCCTCCCAGCCGCCCGGCATCAAGCGGGTTTGATGACATGGAAGACGATATTCCCTTCTGACCGTCTGCCAGTTTCAACACATAATAATCAAGCGGGGAGTGACGGGTGGGGGTACGCAACGAGCCATGGCTCGGAGTAGCGTGGGCTGTCCTGTGCGCATCGGCGCAAGCCGCTGCATTGAGCGAAGCCGACTTTCTGGCCGAGCTTCCGCTGGTATTGTCGCCCTCACGCCTGCATCAATCGCTGGCCGATTCGCCTTCTGCGGTCACGGTGATTGATCAGGACATGATCCGGGCGGCAGGTATTACCGAGTTGCCCGACGTGTTCCGGCTGGTGCCGGGGTTTTCCGTAGCGCGCCAGGATGGCCATATTGCCACCCTGAGTTATCACGGATTGGGTGATGGCTATTCCCGCCGCTTCCAGGTGCTGATCGACGGACGCTCGGTTTACAGTCCCGACTTTGGTCAGGTGTACTGGCGCAACCTGCCGCTTTCGCTGCAAGATATCGACCGCATCGAAGTGATCCGCGGTCCCGCTGCCGCCAGCTATGGTGCCAATGCCTTTCTCGGCGTAATCAACATTCTTACCCGATCAGATGCGGGTGGCGCCCGCATGGGCGTCATGGCGGCAGTGGGCGAACGTAGCTATCGCGAACTGAGTGCGCGGGTGGGCGCGTCGGGCGAAGCCGGGCAGTGGCGTCTGTCAGTCGGGCAGCGCGCCGATGATTATTACGATGGCGTGCCCGATGACGTGCAGGATCAGTATGCGGATGGGCGTGGCGACTGGCGCATCAGCGATGCCGATACCTTGACCGTCATGGGCGGCGTGGCGAATTCCCGGCTGGACGAGGACGCGGCTGCTGGGATGGTTTATCCCGTCAAAGTGCAGTCAACTTATGGTCAGGTGGTCTGGCAGCGCATTTTTGAAAGCGGCGCAGAAACCCGCCTGAGCTATAACGTCACGCAGCAGGACTATGGTGATTTACTGGATCTGGGCGCGGCCCCGCTGAATCTCGGGTTTTCGACCCGGCGGCAGAACCTGACCGCAGCCTGGAACCTGGCCCTAGGCTCCGCTGCGCGAGCCGCGCTGGGCGCCGAATACCGCAGGGACGAAGTGCAATCGGCTTTCTACTACAACCAGGCGGCCGCGATCGAGGAAAGCTCGTGGCGTGTCTATGGCAACGGTGAGTTTCGCCTGGCGCCGAAATGGCTGGTCAATGCCGGCGCCATGCTGGAATCGACCCATGCCGGGCGGCGCGAACTCTCCCCCCGTCTAACCCTGCATTATCAGCCGCGCCCCACCCAGTCCTTCCGTGTCGGCTACAACCTGGGCTACCGGGTGCCGACCTATTACGAATTGCTCGGGCAAAACGTGGCGGATTTCGGCTTTGGCCCCGATGCGCTGCTGATCCTGCCCGACTCGCTGAAGTCCGAGCGTATTGTTTCGCGTGAACTGGGTTGGTGGCAGGCCTGGCCAAGTGCCGGACTGACGCTCGATATGCGGGCGTTTTATGACCGTTACAGCCATCTGATCGATTTTGCCGAAGTGCCCTTCGCCGATGGGCAGGACAATCTGGCCTATCAGTTCTTCAATGCGGGCGACGCCACGGTGAAAGGCGTCGAGTTCGAGCTCGAATGGAAACCCGCCGCGCGCACCCGTATCCGTTTTGCGCCCGCCTGGGTGCGCATTCAGGCCGACAATCCGGACTGGCGCCACTCTGCGCCCCCCTACTCGTTCAACCTGCTGGCCGAACACGGGTTTAATCCGCATTGGTGGTTGAGCAGCCTGTGGAACAAAAGCGGCGCGTTCAGCTGGCTGGGCGCGGGTGGCCAGATCAAAGGTGAAAACCGCCTCGATCTGCGCCTGGGCTGGCGCGGAAAAGCGTCCGCTGTCCCGCTTGAAGTCGCGCTCATTGGCCGTCGGCTGCTGGGCGGCGACGCAGAGTTTGACCCCCTGCTCAAAACCGAACCTCAGGTCTTGCTGCAATTTTGGGCAGGGTTTTAATCCGATGGTGTCAAATTGCTGCAAAATCGGCGCATCTCCTCACTCATGAGCACCCCCTTGGCCAGCGCGTTCATTTCAGTCGTCAACAATATGCTGCGCGGGTGCGGCGTCGCGGTACTGTTCGGGTGGTCGTTGCCCGCCGCTGCGGCTGCCCTGAGCGAGACCGATTTTCTCGACGAAATGCCCGTGGTGCTGTCGGCCTCGCGCCTGTCGCAGCCGGTGACTGACGCGCCCACGGCCGTCACCATCATCGATCAGGACATGATCCGCACCTCGGGATTCCGCGATATCCCGGACCTGTTGCGGCTGGTGCCCGGTTTTACGGTGGCTTATAACAACGCCAACACCTGGGCTGCGGGCTATCACGGCCTGGGCGATGGGTTTTCGCGGCGCTTTCAGGTGCTGGTTGATGGCCGCTCGATTTACAGCCCGCACTATGGCGCGGTGTACTGGAGCGATCTGCCGCTTTCCATCGACGATATCGAGCGCATTGAAGTGGTGCGCGGCCCCGATGCAGCGGTCTATGGTGCCAACGCATTTGCCGCAGTGATCAATATTATTTCCAAAACGGCATCACAAGTGCCGGGTGAGTTTGTGTCGATGCAGATGGGCGAGCAGGACATGCGCGGGCTGACCGTCCGCCACGGCGGCGGCGATGAAGCCATGCGCTACCGCATCACCGCATCGGCACAGCAGCGTGATCGCTTCGAGCGTGATGTCGTGGGCAAGTTGTATGACAACGGCCAGGTCCATGACGATAACGGGCAATATTTTGAAGCGAGCAAAACATACTTCGTCAACGGCCGCGTGGATTGGCAGCTTACGCCCGACTCGGATGTGATGGCGCAGTTCGGTCTGTCGCAAGGCAATTGGGATTCGGGGAGCAGCACAGCCAGTCTGATTTCCCTGGTTGAGCCTGCTGAGCAGGATTCACGTGCGTTGTTTCTACAGCTGGCTTATCACAAGGTGGAATCTGAGCAGCGTGAATGGCGGTTGCAGGCTTACTTTACCCAAAATCGTTTTGATGCCAACGTAGTGGCGGACTTGAGCGGACTGGGTATCGGCACGGTAGTGGTCAATCAATACATGCGGGAGACACGAAGCAGTATCGAACTGCAGGTTAATGATCGGTGGGCGCCTACTTTACGTGCTGTGTGGGGGGGCGAGGTGCGGCAAGAGACAGTCAACAGCCCGCAAAGCTATCCGTCCAATAACACGCTGAGCGGTGAGCTTGCACGCGTATTCGGAAATCTTGAGTGGCGCGCACACGAGCGCGTGCTGCTGCAAGCCGGCGCCATGCTGGAGCATCATTACTTCACTGGCGCCGACATCTCGCCGCGTGCTGCTGTCAATTTCACGTTGGTCCCCGGACATGTGATCCGGCTGGGGGTCTCGCGTGCGTACCGCTCGCCGACCTTCTTCGAGGAAGAGGGCAATCAGCGTGTAAGGAACGAGACAGGAGGGATCATTGACACCGTGACGGTACCTTCTGATGGTCTTGAACCCGAGCGCATTTTGTCACGCGAAATCGGCTATGTGGGGAACTGGCCTCAGGCACGGCTTGATCTGGACGCGCGACTTTATCGCGATCACATCGACAACTTTATTGGACAAGTCAGAATTCGGCCTAACCCGGCTTTTGACGCGGGCTCTTTCCAGCCCAAGGTGTTCTTTGCCGACAACATCGGTTCGGTGGATGCTCACGGCGGGGAAATTCAGCTGCGCTGGCGCCCCAGTCAGGCAATTGATGTGAGCGCACACTACTCGCGGGTATTTCTCACCACCGACACCCTGGACACCAATTTTGCCAAGGATATTCCGCAGTCTGCGCCGCGTAACATCTGGGGGATGCTTGCCCGTTTCCGTTTGGGGTATGGCTGGGAAACCAGTGTGTTTGCCCAGCGTGTCGATATCCAGAAATGGTTGACCGAAGGCGACCTTACACAGGACTTTAATCGTGTGGATGTGCGTCTGGCACGGCGCTGGAAATGGCAGGGACGCGACCTGGAAGCGGCCGTTGTCGGACAAAACCTGGGCGATGATTACGCCGAGTTTCGCGATACAAACGTCTTCAGTAAGCGGGTGTATGGCAGCCTGAGTCTGGCATGGTGAGTCTGGCGGGGTTGACCTCGCTCTATGGGTACTTGTACTGGCCGTTTCGGTATAATCCCGCAACTTATTGATTGTCGGAGAACTTTTATGCCAATCTACGCTTACAAATGTACGTCCTGCGGCTTTGCCCAGGATGAAATGCTGAAAATTTCGGACGCGCCCCTGAGCGTGTGCCCATCGTGCGGCAAGGCTGATTACGCGAAGCAGGTCACCGCCGCCGGTTTTGCCCTCAAGGGCAGCGGTTGGTACGCCACCGATTTCAAGGGCAGCGGCAGCAAGCCTGCTGAAACGAAACCCGCTGAAGCCAAGCCCGACGCGCCGTCTTCCGCATGCGGCACGGCCGCGTGCCCGGCAAGTCACTGAGGCTGAACCGCGACCTTGGAAGCGGGCGGTGTAAGCCGCCCGCTTCTTCGTTTGTAAAGCCAGCTTCGTAAAATAGACAACCCCATGAAACGTTATTTCATTACCGGCCTGTTGATCTGGGTGCCCCTTGGCATCACGCTGTGGGTACTCGACCTCTTGATCGGCAGCATGGATCAGACGCTCACCGTGCTGCCGGCTGCGTGGCAGCCGCACGCCTGGCTGGGCATGCGGATTCCCGGCCTGGGGGTGATTCTGACCCTGCTGGTGATCGTGCTGACCGGCGTGTTCGCCACCAATTTCTTCGGCCAGAAGCTGATCGACTGGACCGAAGCCCTAGTGGCGCGTATTCCGGTGGTGAAAAGCATTTACGGCAGCGTCAAGCAGGTGTCCGATACGTTGCTCTCGGGCAACGGCCACGCGTTTCGCAAGGTGCTGCTGGTGCGCTATCCGCATCCGCAGGCGTGGTCGTTGGCGTTTCAGACCAATGTACCGAATGAGGTGGCGATCATGCTGCCCGAAGCGCATGTGGCGGTGTTCATTCCCACCACGCCGAGTCCGGTTAACGGTTTTTATTTTTACGTGAAAAAGAGCGAAGTGATCGAACTGGATATCCCGGTCGATCGTGCGCTCAAATACATTATTTCAATGGGCGTGGCCTCTGGCGACACGCGCCCCGGCATTCAACAATAGAAAGCAATCAGGAATCAGCATGCGGACTCATTACTGTGGCGCGGTCAGCGCCGACGACATCGGCAAAACCATCACCCTGTGCGGCTGGGCGCATCGCCGGCGCGACCACGGCGGCGTCATCTTCATCGACCTGCGCGACCGCGAAGGCATGATGCAGGTGGTGATCGACCCCGACACCCCGGCTGCGTTCAAGCTGGCCGAGGAGGTGCGTTCCGAATTCGTGCTGAAGATCGAGGGCAAGGTGCGCGCCCGCCCGGCCGGTACCGAAAATGCCAACATGCCCACCGGCATGGTCGAAATGCTGACGCTCGATCTGGAGGTGCTGAACGCGTCATTGACGCCGCCGTTCCAGATCGACGACGACAACATCAACGAAAACATCCGCCTGCAGTATCGCTACCTCGACCTGCGCCGCGACACGATGCAAAAGAACCTGCGCCTGCGTTATCGCGTGTCGAAAATCATGCGCGACTATCTCGATACCCATGGCTTCATGGAAATCGAAACGCCGATGCTGACGCGTTCCACGCCTGAAGGCGCGCGCGATTACCTGGTGCCGTCGCGGGTGCATGACGGCATGTTCTACGCGCTGCCGCAAAGTCCGCAGTTGTTCAAGCAGCTGTTGATGGTGGCGGGCTATGACCGCTATTTTCAGATCACCCGCTGCTTCCGCGACGAAGACCTGCGCGCCGACCGCCAGCCGGAATTCACCCAGGTCGACCTGGAAACCTCGTTCATGGACGAAGAATCCATCATGGGCATGGTCGAGGGCATGATCCGCGACATGATGCTGAAGGCGCAAAGCATCGAGCTGCCCGCTGCGTTCCCGCGCATGACCTACCACGAGGCGATGAACCGCTACGGTTCCGACAAGCCCGACATGCGGGTGACGCTGGAAATCACCGAAGTGACCGATGCCATGAAGGACGTCGCGTTCAAGGTGTTCTCCGGGGCGGCCAACGACCCGAAAGGCCGCGTCGCCGCATTGCGCATTCCTGGCGGCGCGGCGCTCAGCCGCGGCGAGATCGACGGCTACACCGAGTTCGTCAAGATCTACGGTGCCAAGGGTCTGGCCTACATCAAGGTCAACGACGTGACGCAGTTGAACGAAACCGGCCTGCAGTCGCCCATCGTCAAGAATCTTTCCGAAACCTCGCTGCGCGCGGTCATGGAGCGCACCGGCGCGGCCAATGGCGACCTGATTTTCTTCGGCGCCGACAAGGCCAAGATCGTCAACGATGCACTCGGCGCGCTGCGCCTGAAGATCGGCCACGAAAAAAACCACGTCGATGGCCGCACCTGGGCGCCGCTGTGGGTGGTCGATTTCCCCATGTTCGAATTCAACGAAGGCGAAGCCCGTTGGGATGCACTGCACCATCCCTTCACCGCGCCGAAGGATGGTCACGAAGATTACCTCGCCACCGATCCGGGCGCGGCGCTGTCCAAGGCTTACGACATGGTGCTCAACGGCTGGGAAGTCGGCGGCGGCTCGGTGCGTATCCACAAGCAGGACGTACAGGACAAGGTCTTCGCCGCGCTCAATATTGGTGAAGAGGAGCGCCGCGAGAAGTTCGGCTTCCTGCTCGACGCGCTGCAATACGGCGCGCCCCCGCACGGCGGCCTGGCGTTCGGACTGGATCGGTTGGTCACGCTGATGACAGGCGCCGAGTCGATCCGCGACGTGATCGCCTTCCCCAAAACTCAGCGCGCCAGCTGCCTGATGACCAATGCGCCGAACGTGGTGGACGACAAGCAGCTGCGCGAACTGCACATTCGCTTGCGCAGCCCGGTGTCGACCGACAAGGCGGCTTAACCCTTTTCATCCGCGAAGCACGACGCGAAGGAAACACGCAGTGTTCTTCTTCGCGTGTCTTCGCGGATCAGGATTTTGAAATGAAATTCGCCGACACCCTGAAAACCCTGCCCGAGTTCGCGGGCGGACATATCGTTCTGACTGACAGCAGTGGCGCAGAAATCGCTGCGATCGCCAACGCGCCCGGCACGGCAGGCTCGTTCCGCGTGTATGCCTATCTCGCGCAGCAATACGGCGCGATCAACGCCGAGGCGGCGGCCGAAGGTCTGGCGATTTTCGCCGAACACACCGAAGACGCCAGCCTGCACCCCGGCAAGCATCCAAATATCGATCGCCTGATCACTGTCCTGACCACCGGCATTCCGCTCAATGCCCGCCTTGAAGCCGCATAAAGTCCCGGTTTCCGTTCTGGTCGTCATTCACACGGCGGACGGCCAAGTGCTGTTGATGGAGCGCACCGATGCGCCGGGATGGTGGCAATCGGTCACTGGCTCGCAGGATCCCGGCGAAACGCTGGCGCAAACCGCGATCCGCGAAATCCGCGAAGAAACCGGTCTCGACGCCAGCCAGTTTGCGCTCACCGACTGGGGCATCGAGAACCGTTACGAAATCTATGAACGCTGGCGCCATCGTTATGCCGCGGGCGTGACGCACAACACCGAGCATGTGTTCGGTCTTTGCCTGCCCCGCACCTTGCCCGTGACGCTGGAGCCGCGTGAACACCTGCAATACCGCTGGCTCCCGCGCGATGCTGCTGCAGCGGCGTGTTTTTCACCCAGCAATGCAGCAGCGATTCGTCGCTTGCCCGCTTTATAATCAGCCCATGAGCACTTCGCTGCATATTGCCAGTTACAACATCCACAAAGGCCTGTCGCAATTCAACCGGCGGCTGACGGTACACGAGCTGCGCGACCGTCTCAGCACGCTGGGAACCGACATCGTGTTTTTGCAGGAAGTGCAGGGCGGGCACAACCTGCGTCTCGGCCGTTTTCCGCTCTGGCCGAAAGAGCCGCAGCACGAGTTTCTGGCGGGGCATGTCTATACCGAGTTTGCCTACGGCAAAAACTGCGTCTACGACACCGGCCATCACGGCAATGCCATCCTGTCGCGCCATAAAATCCTGTCGTGGGAAAACGAAGACATCTCGGCACACGCCTACGAGAGTCGGGGCATGCTGCATTGCGAAATCGAAGTGCCCGGAATGGAGATGCCGGTCCATTGCATCAACGTTCACCTGGGCCTGACCGAGCGCGGCCGCAACCGCCAGCTGCAAATGATCGCTGCCCGCGTGCGCGCGATGGTGCCGGACAATGCGCCGTTGATTCTGGCGGGCGACTTCAATGACTGGCGCGCGCGCGCCGGAGACTTTTTTGAAGACGAGCTGGGGCTGATCGAGGTGTTTAAAACCCACCATGGCAAGACCGCGCGCAGTTACCCCTCCTTCATGCCGGTGTTCCAGCTCGACCGCATTTACATCCGGCGCTTCAGCATCCAGTCCGCACATGTTCAAACCGGTAACGCCTGGCACCGCATTTCTGATCACGCGGCCTTGACGGCTCAACTCCGCCCAGCCTGATGGCCGCGCGCAATCGCTGGCGCCCCTTTTTCTTCGGCGGCGTCGAGCTGATTTCAGGCAACCGCCTTCGGCTGTTGCAAAGCGGGGCAGATTTTTTTCCAACGCTGATTGCCGCCATCGATTCCGCGCAGCATGAAGTCCATCTCGAAACCTACATTTTCAATCCCGACACCAGCGCCGAGGCCGTCCAGGCCGCGCTGATTCGCGCAGCGCAGCGCGGCGTCCTGGTGCGGCTGATGATCGATGCTGTCGGTTCGCGCCTGCTGCCGGTCGACTGGCTGGACCGCATGAGGGCGGCAGGCGTCAGGCTGCTGGTCTACCGTCCGCTCATGACGGGCCGTCTGACCAGTCCACACAATCTGCGCCGCCTGCATCGCAAGCTGGCCGTGATCGATGCGCGCATCGCTTTTATCGGTGGCATGAATCTCCTGGATGACTTTGAACCGGTGCGCTTTGTCGCGCCGCGCCTCGACTTCAGCGTCGAGATTCAGGGCCCGTTGCTGGCCAGCATCCATCAAAGCATGCGTCGCCTGTGGCAACTGGTCATGTTGACGCAGTTGCGCAGCGGCGAACCGGCGACCTGGGCCGAGCCGTCTTGGCCGACCGACGGGCATGTGCGTGCCGCCTATGTGGTGCGCGACAACTTTGCCCATCGCCGCGACATCGAGCGGGTGTATCTGGTTGCGCTCGCGCGGGCGCGCAAGCAAGTCGTCCTCGCCAGCGCCTATTTTCTGCCCGGCCACCGCTTCAGAAAATTGCTGAAAAATGCCGCCGCGCGCGGCGTTCGGGTGCAACTGCTGGTGCAGGGCCACACCGATCACCCTTTTTATCAAGCCGCCGCCCGCGCCTTGTACCGCGACCTGCTGCTTGCCGGCATCGAAATCCACGAATATCAGGCGAGCGAGCTACACGCCAAAGTGGCGGTGATCGACGGCTATTGGGCAACCGTCGGCTCCAGCAATATCGACCCCTTCAGTCTGCTGATGGCGCGCGAGGCCAACATCGTCGTCGACGACGCCGGATTTGCGCTCGACCTGCAACAACGGCTGCAACAGGCCATCATCCAGTCCACCCCGCTCGACATCGCCGACTGGCAGCGCCGCCCCTGGCCACAGCGCATGCTGTCGCGGCTGGCGTATGGGCTGGTGCGATTTGGACTGGGACTGGCTGGATTCGGGCGCTGGGTGTAGCCCGCTGCCTCGCATGAACCAAACGGTGAGCGGGGCCGGCTGGTTTTCTTACAGCCGCGCCGCCTTGAAGGTATCGCACTGCCCCGGATCACCTGTTTGCATGCCGCGCTGGAACCACTGCATCCGCTGTTCCGATGAGCCGTGGGTAAAGGATTCCGGCACCACATAGCCCTGCGCCTGTTTTTGCAAACGGTCGTCGCCCACGCCGGCGGCTGCTGCCAGCGCTTCCTCGGCGTCGCCCGGCTCCAGAACCTGCCGCTGCCGATTGGCGTGGTGCGCCCACACCCCGGCAAAGCAGTCCGCCTGCAATTCCATCCGTACCTGCAAGGCATTGCTTTCGGCTTCGGACGCCTGCCCCCGCGCCGCGTGGACCTTTTGCGACACGCCCAGCAGCGTTTGCACGTGGTGGCCGACTTCGTGTGCCACCACATACGCCTGGGCAAAGTCGCCCGGCGCGTCGTGGCGCTGCGCCAGATCGTTGAAAAAGCTCATGTCCAGATACAGCTTCTGGTCGCCCGGACAGTAAAACGGCCCCATCGCCGCCTCGGCATGGCCGCACGCCGATTGCACCGAGCCGGAAAACAGCACCAGTTTGGGGTGTTGATACGTCTGCCCCGAACCTTCGAACAGCGAGCCCCACACATCCTCCGTGTCCGCCAGCACCACCGACAAAAACTCCTTCAGCTTTTCTTCTTCCGGGTTGAAGGGGACAGCTTGCTGCTCCGTTTGCGTGGGCGCCTGATTGCCCACCTGGTTCAGCACCACCGACGGATCCACCCCGAAATACATCGCCACCAGCGCCAGCACGATCGTTCCAATGCCGCCGCCCAGTATCCCCTTGCCCGTTACGCGCATGCCGCGCCGGTCTTCGATGTTGTCACTGCGTCGTCCTTTTTCCCAGCGCATGCTTTCTCCTGAATCAACCCGAGCGGGTGAATGCTATTTTAATGGTGGCACGCAACGATTGAACGGCTGTAATCGATCGCCAGCGACCGGGCATTCCGGTACAGGAGCACAGCCTGTTGCCTCAGTGCAACAAAACAACACTTTTCCGTCTGCTCAACAGAAAAAACAACAAGTTTGCTTGCTGCCCCGGTGTCAGTCTGGATAATCAACCCCCGTCCAACTCGCACTTAACCAAGTGGGACAGCTCTGCAGAGCTTTAGCCTTAACGGGTTTTTATGCCCTCTGGGTACTTAATTTTTACTTTCTTAGGAGTAAAGCAATGAAAAAATCACTGATCGCTCTGGCTATTGCCAGCGCAGTATCCGCCCCCGCTTTTGCCGCAACGGCCAACGTTGACATCTACGGCCGCATGGCTTTCTCGCTTGACTATGTCGACACCAACAACCTCATTGGCGACGGCGCTGACGTCGTGACCGGTCGTGACAACGTGTCGCGCTTCGGCATCAAGGGTACTGAAGATCTGGGCAACGGCCTGGCCGCAATTTGGCAGGTTGAAATGGCGTTGAATGCAAACTCCGCCGCCGGTGCCACGTCACTGCGCAACACCTTTGTCGGCCTGTCCAGCAAGTCCCTCGGCACCGTGATCCTGGGTCGTCACGACACCCCGTACAAAATGGCTACCGGCAATCTGGACATTTTCTCCGACACCGCTGGCGACTACAACACCATTATCGGCACGACTTCTGCCGGCACGATTTATGACAACCGCGCTACCCAGACCGTCGCCTACATGTCGCCGACCTGGACGGGCTTCAGCTTTGCTGCTGCTTATGTCGAAGCCAAGAACGTTGAGGCGGGTGCTGCAGATAACGTGCAGGCAGCCAGCGCCATGGCCAAGTACGTGAACGGCCCGATCTTCGCCAGCCTGGCGTATGAAACTTTCTCCGGTGCTGCTGGCGGCGGTTCCACCACTACTGCTGAAACCGAAGCCTACAAAGCGGGCTTGGGCGTCAAACTGGGCGCGTTGCAACTCGGCGCTGTCTACGAAATCATTGACTCCGCTGCAGCAGCCAGCGCCAACGAGCGTGATGCCTATTACATGAATGCCATGTACAGCATCGGCGCCGTGGATCTGAAAGCTGCCTATGGCATGGCTAAAGATGGCGAATCCGCTGCCAGCACCGAGATGGATTACTACGTCGTCGGCGCTGACTACAACCTGAGCAAGCGCACCAAGCTGTTCGGCTTGTACACCAGCCTGGCCAACGGTAATGGCACGGCACTTTCGCAGTCCACCACCGGCTACACAGCTGAAGCTGGCCAGGATGTTGAAATTGTCTCCTTGGGCGTTGTCCACACCTTCTAATCACTTGCCGGTGTAAACCGGTTTGTGACCAGAAGTAAAAACGGGTTCCTGCGGGAACCCGTTTTTTTTGCTTAGTCTTCCTTGATCTCGAAGTCGTGGGTGATCTCGGCTGTCTTGCCGAGCATGATGCTGGCCGAGCAGTATTTCTCGGCCGACAGATGCACGGCCTGTCCGACGCGCTTGGGATCAAGCCCCTTGCCGGTGACGGTGAAGTGGACGTGGATTCGGGTGAACACCTTGGGGTCGGTGTCGGCGCGGGTGGCGTCGATGTCGGCAACGCAGTCGGTGACCTGCTGGCGGCCTTTGCGCAGGATCAACAGGACATCGAACGCGGAACAGCCGCCCAGACCCAGCAGCAGCATTTCCATCGGCCGCACGCCGAGATTTTTGCCGCCCGATTCGGGCGCGCCATCCATGACGACGCTGTGGCCGGATTCGCTCTGGCCGACAAAGCTGACCCCTTCGATGAGTTTGACACGGGCTTTCATGGGCTTCCTTCAGGCAAAAAATGAGCGGAGTTTGTACCATACAATGCCGAGCCATTCGTGCAGGGCAAAGGTGCTGTCGCGCAGCCCGGCAGTCGTGGGCAGCACATCGAGGATGGAGTCGAGCCGCGTGCTGGAAAACTGGATTCCGGCGGGGATGACGCTGAGGCCGTGTGCCTCGAACAGCGGCGCGGCGCGCCGTAAATGCCAGGCGTGGGTGACTAATATGACGCGCTGCATCTGGCTCGGTTTGAGCTGTTGTGCGGACAACCGGGCGTTGTCCCACGTGGTGAGCGCGGCGTCTTCGACCCAGTGGGTGGCGATGCCGTATTCCTGGTGCAGGACGTATTGCATGATGCGGCCTTCGGCCAGCGTGCCGCCACCGGGCTTGCCGCCGGTGACCAGAATGGGCAGGTTAGTGGCGCGATGCAGGTGGGCACCGTAACGCAAGCGTTCCAGGCTGATGCCGTTCAGGGTGTCGCCGCCGTATTCGAGCGCGTCGATGCGCCGGCCGCCGCCCAGTATGATGATGGCGTCCGCCTTGCTTATCGCATCGGCGCTGATTGGACGGCTGATTTCCAGGGTTTTGAGCAACAGGCCCCCGACCCATGGCGTGGAGAGGGCATAAAGCGCGGTAGTGGACAGCAAGATGAGCGACATGGCCAGGCGGGGACGACGAGAGTGGAGAGTCAGCCCTGACGCCAGCAATAGCACCAGTAACAAAGGCGGCAACAGGGTGGCAGCGATTAAGTTTGTGGCAAGCCAGGCTGACATGGCGAAGATTGTATGCCGGCTTGATACTAAATTCTCACGCAGTGTTTGACTTTGTCCGGGCTGCGCGGGTAAACTACCCGGCTTTCCAAGATAGTCCTCTGTGCAGAGGTTGGGTCATGAAAACCTTTTCCGCTAAAAGCCACGAAGTTCAACGCGACTGGTTCGTTGTTGATGCTGATAACAAAGTGCTGGGCCGTCTGGCTTCTGAAATTGCCCGCCGTTTGCGCGGCAAGCATAAGCCCGAGTTCACCCCGCACGTCGATACGGGCGATTACATTGTTGTCGTCAACGCATCCAAGTTGCGCGTGACCGGCAACAAGGAACTCGACAAAAAATATTACCGTCACTCGGGTTATCCGGGCGGCATCTACGAAACGACTTTTGGCAAGATGCAGGAGCGTTTCCCCGGTCGTGCGCTGGAAAAAGCAGTCAAGGGCATGCTGCCCAAAGGCCCGCTTGGCTACGCCATGATCAAGAAAATGAAAATTTATGCGGGCGCGGATCATCCGCATGAGGCGCAACAGCCGAAGCCGCTGGAAATCAACGCTCAAATTTAAGGCCACACCATGATCGGTATTTACAACTACGGTACGGGGCGTCGCAAATCATCCGTTGCGCGCGTGTTTATGAAGGCTGGCAGCGGCAAGATCGTTGTGAACGACAAGCCGGTGGACGAGTATTTCTCCCGCGAAACTGGCCGCATGATCGTGCGCCAGCCGCTGGTGCTGACCGACAACCTGAACACGTTTGACATCATGGTCAATGTGTCGGGCGGCGGTGAATCGGGTCAGGCAGGTGCGGTGCGTCATGGCATTACCCGTGCGCTGATCGAGTTTTCGCCCGAGATGAAGCCTACGCTGAAGGTTGCCGGTCTGGTGACGCGTGATGCGCGTGAAGTCGAACGTAAAAAAGTCGGTTTCCACAAGGCACGCCGCCGGAAGCAGTTCTCCAAGCGTTAATCGCGTTGGGAGCAACCGCTTTTGCTGCCAAAAAAGCCGTCCATTCGTGGGCGGCTTTTTTCATGGCACTTATCGGGCGTGTTCTACAATAGTGTCCATTCTTTTCAGGGAAGCTCGGCATGATCAAAGTCGGTATTGTTGGCGGCACGGGTTACACCGGAGTCGAATTGCTGCGCCTGCTTGAACGCCATCCGCAGGTGGAATTGAAGGCGATCACCTCACGCAAGGAAGCCGGCATGCCGGTGGCTGAAATGTTCCCCAATCTGCGCGGGCGGGTGCACCTGGCTTTTTCCGCCCCGGAAGACGCCGGGCTGGAGAACTGCGATGTGGTGTTTTTTGCGACGCCGAATGGCGTCGCGATGCAGCAGACCCGCGCCTTGCTCGATGCCGGCGTCAAGGTGATCGACCTGGCGGCGGATTTTCGCATCAAGGACATTGCCGTATGGGAGCATTGGTACAAGATGGAGCACGCCTGCCCCGATCTGGTGGCTGAAGCCGTATATGGCCTGCCTGAGATTAACCGGGCGGCAATTAAAAGCGCACGCTTGATCGCCAATCCGGGTTGCTATCCTACGGCCGTGCAGCTGGGGTTTTTGCCGTTACTGGAATCAGGCGTGGTTGATGTCGGCTTTCTGGTGGCGGATGCCAAGTCAGGCGTTTCGGGCGCCGGGCGCAAGGCCGAAATCGCCACGCTTTTTGCTGAATCGGCAGACAACTTCAAGGCGTATGCCGTGGGTGGACATCGTCACTGGCCGGAAATCAAGCAAGGCCTGGAATCGTTTGCGGGCAAGCCTGTGGGATTCACGTTCGTGCCCCATTTGCTGCCCTTGATCCGGGGCATTCATGCCACCCTGTATGCAAAAGTCAGCGCCGATATCGATTTGCAAAGCCTGTTTGAAAAGCGTTATGCGGACGAACCTTTCGTTGACGTGTTGCCTGCGGGTTCCCATCCTGAAACCCGCACGGTGCGTGGTGCAAACATGTGCCGCATCGCGGTGCACCGCCCGTTTGGCAGCGACACAGTGGTGGTGTTGTCGGTGATTGACAACCTGGTCAAGGGCGCGGCGGGGCAGGCGGTGCAAAACATGAATATCCTGTTTGATCTGCCCGAAGACACAGCGTTGGATGCGGTGGGGATGTTGCCCTGAGCGTGCGGGCTCAGGCCTTCATGCGGCTGGAACTCCCGTGCCAAAATAGGGTCTTTGCTTGACGCAGCGTGGGTGATGCGGATAATTAGCCCACACTTATTTAAGGAGCATCAACATGAATGCAGCAACCGAAATGGATATCCCGCTGATCTTCACCGATAGCGCGGCCAGTAAGGTCAAAAGCCTGATCGACGAAGAAGGCAACCCTGACCTGAAGCTGCGTGTGTTCGTCTCTGGCGGGGGGTGTTCCGGCTTTCAGTACGGCTTCACTTTCGATGAAGCACAGAATGCCGATGACACCGCGATGGTGAAAAACGGCGTGACTCTACTGGTCGATTCGATGAGCTTTCAGTACCTGGTTGGCGCTGAAATTGATTATTCGGAAGGTCTGGAAGGCGCGCAGTTTGTCATCAAGAATCCGAATGCCACGACTACCTGTGGTTGTGGATCGTCATTCTCCGCATAAGCATTTGCAGCGCATGAAAAAAAGGAGCCTCGGCTCCTTTTTTTCGACCAAACAAACGCTTAAGCCGGATAAATCGCGCCCAGGATGCGTTCGCCGCGTGCGCCGGTGACAGACGGCAAATTGCCCGGCGCATGGTGCATGGCCTGCCGGGCGAGCCAGGCAAAGGCAAGCGCTTCCACCCAGTCCGGGTCAACGCCGAGTGCGGTCGTGCTCATTACCTGAATGCCGGGCAAGCTGGCGCTGATCCGCTGCATCAATAAACCGTTATGGGCACCTCCACCGCAGACATACAGTTCCTGTGTGCCGTTGCATTCCTGTTTTACGGCGTTGCACAGACTGATGGCAGTGAACTCAAGCAGGGTGGCCTGTACATCAGCGGTTGTGAATGGCTGATTTGCTTCGTCCAGCAGTGCGTCCAGCCAAACCATATTGAATTGCTCGCGTCCCGCACTTTTGGGAGGGGGCTGTTTCAGAAAATCGTGGCTCAACATTCTATCCAGCAGCTTCGCTTGAACGGTTCCGCTTGCGGCCCAGGCACCGTCGCTGTCGTAGTGTTTACCATGGTGTCGTTTGATCCAGGCATCCAGCAGCATGTTGCCAGGCCCAGTATCCCAGCCACGAACGGCTCCATTGGCAGGTAAGTCGCTGATATTGGCGATGCCGCCTATGTTGGCAATGACGCGATGAATGTCGGGGTGCCGCATTTGAACGTGAAAAGCGGGAACCAGTGGCGCACCCTGGCCACCCGCGGCGATATCACGGCTGCGGAAATCCGCAATCACCGTGATGCCGGTGAGCTCGGCCACCAAGGCGGCGTTGCCGATTTGCAGGGTGTAGCCGTCAGCGGGTCGGTGGCGCAGGGTTTGGCCATGGCAGCCGATGGCGCGAACGACTGCAGGGGTGGCTTGTAACAGCTCATTGGTTGCCTGTGCGTACAGGCGTGCCAAGTCGTTGGCCGCGCAGGCGGAAAGATGGATTTCGTCAGGCTGGGGGGCATGCAGCGCCAACAGCTGCGAACGCAGGCTGTCGGGGTAAGGCAGGTAGTGGGAATGGATAAGCCGGGTTTGGCCTGTGGGGTTTATTTTGGCGAGAACCGCATCAACACCATCAAGACTGGTGCCGGACATGAGGCCGACATAGTGTTCGGCATCATGCCCGGAAAGTATGCTCAATCGAGTGCGGCAAGATTGGTGCCGCGCAACATCGCCAGTTTTTCAGACCAATTGGCCGTTTGCTGCAGGAAGCGTGCACGCTGTGCCACGTCCAGCGGGGTTGACCCCGGCAGCTTGATGGTCATCGGATTGTACGGCTTGCCGGTAATACGTACTTCGTAGTGCAGGTGCGGTCCGGTCGATGCGCCAGTCGAGCCGACGTAGGCAATGACGTCGCCCTGACCAACCGAGCGGCCCGGGCGAATGCCGGACGCAAATGCGCTGAGGTGCGCATAGTAGGTTTCGTAACCACTGTGATGGCGCAGAATCACAAGGTTGCCATAGCCGCCTTTGCGTCCGGCAAAGGCAACTGTCGCGTCGCCCGTCGCCTTGACTCGAGTGCCTGTTGGCGCACCGAAGTCCACGCCTGTATGCGCGCGGTGGAAGCCGAAAACCGGGTGCTTACGCGAGTTGCTGAAGCTGGATGTAACCCGGGAAAACTCAAGTGGCGAGCGCAAAAATCCCTTTTTCAAGGATTCGCCTTCGGGTGTGTAATAGTCTTCGCGGCCAAGCGGGTCGCTGAACAGAACCGCCTGGTGCGGTTTGCCTGCATTGACGAACTCCGCAGCAAGCAATTTGCCGGCACCCATAGGTTCGCCATTACGATAGTTAACGGTGTAAATGACCGAAAAAGTATCGTTACGGCGCAAGTCGTTACGGAAGTCCAGGTTGGTAGAGAACGTTTCAGCCATCTGGTCGGCGATTTTGTCAGGGATGCCTGCGCTGTCAGTCGCTCCGTACAGCGATGACGTAATACGTCCTGATCGCATCACAACGCGGGTCTCGGTCAGTTGGTCGCCTTCTTCGGCTACGAACGCATCTCCTTGTCGACGTATTGCCAGATCGGGCGCGTTGCTGCGCTGAAACTGAATGGCCAGTAATTGCCCATCCTGCGCCGTGGTCGCTTGAATGCGCTTGCCAGCGCGGATGCTGGCAGACAGTTGATGGACTGCATCGGTAGACAGCAAGCGCTGAATGTCCAGGTCGTCGATTTTCATGCGCGACAAGGCGCTAGACAGCGTGTCACCGGACTGGGTTACCGTTTCGCGTACAAATGTCGAGCTGCTGGCTGTTGCCAGTGCGGGCAGAGTAATGGCTTCGGTAATGGTTTCCGGAGCGGTGTCGAGGGTGCTGGTGTCAGGCGTGAGGCCGAATGCGGCAACAACCCCAAAAAGTGGCAAGCTAGAGAGAGTAACCAGTGTACGCAGGCCGAAGCGACGTTCCGCCCCTGTCAGGCGATAGGTTAAGATTCTCAGTTTGGTTAGCGGCATAGACCGGTTCCCTTCCGTAATCGAACCCCATTATACCATGAATGATTTTGGGGGATTTGTCTGTCCAAACAGCGACTTGCGCTGCGTTGGGCGAAGTGGCATGTAGTCTCTACGGTCATGGGCGGGCAAACTTTATTTTCACAGAACAGAGAGGAAGTTGATGCAGGGCGCTTTACAGGAAATCAAACGTGGAGCACACGAGCTGCTGGTTGAGGCGGAGTTGGTCGAGAGGTTGAAATTGAACCGCCCATTGCGGATTAAGGCGGGGTTTGATCCCACTGCACCCGATCTTCATCTGGGCCATACGGTGTTGCTCAACAAGCTGCGGCAGTTCCAGCTTTTGGGTCATCAGGTGGTGTTCCTGATAGGTGACTTCACCGGAATGATTGGCGACCCAACGGGGAAGAACGCAACGAGACCACCATTAACGCATGAGGCTGTTATCGAAAATGCACAAACCTATCAGGACCAGGTGTTCAAGATTCTTGATCCGGTGCTGACTGAAGTGCGCTTCAACTCGGAATGGATGGAAAGTCTGGGTTCGGTCGGGATGATTCGGTTGGCGGCCACGCATACCGTTGCCCGTATGCTGGAGAGGGATGACTTTCATAAGCGTTACGCAAGTCAGCAACCGATCGCGATCCATGAGTTTTTATATCCATTGATTCAGGGTTATGACTCGGTGGCGTTAAAAGCCGATGTGGAACTGGGGGGCACAGATCAGAAATTCAATCTGCTAATGGGGCGCGAGCTGCAAAAGCAGCATGGCCAGCCCCCGCAGAGCATTCTGACGATGCCATTGCTGGAGGGTTTGGACGGCATAAATAAAATGTCGAAATCCCTGGGCAATTATATTGGGATCAATGAACCGCCACAGGAGATATTCGGCAAGCTGATGTCGGTGTCGGATGAATTGATGTGGCGTTACATCGAGCTCTTGTCATTTGAGTCGCTACAGACGATCGCCTCTTGGCGGCAGCAAGTTGCCGATGGTGCCAATCCTCGCAATATCAAGGTTGTCTTTGCGCAAGAAATTGTCACCCGTTTCCATGGCGCGGGTGCCGCGCAACAGGCGCTCGCAGATTTTGAGGCACGTTTTCAGAAGGGTGCGCTGCCAGACGACATGCCGGAAATCAGTCTTGCCAGCGCGGGCGCAGGAATGGCCGTGCCGTTGTTGTTGAAACAAGCTGGGCTGGTTGCAAGCACATCAGATGCAATGCGTCAGATAGCCGGAGGGGGAGTGCGTCTGGATGGTGAACGCGTGGTTGATAAGGGCATGCTTGTTTTGTCTGGTGCGACTGTTATTGCCCAGGTGGGCAAACGACGATTTGCGCGTGTCACAATTATTTAAAATTGTTTTGCTGAAAGTGTTGACGGGGCGATTTGGCCCTGTAGAATGCGCACCTCTTTGAAGCGCAACGCAAGACGCGGCTTCGAAAAAGCAGTACCGAGCAATTCAGCAAGCCAAGAAATTTTGAAAAATAAGTGTTGCATTGTTCATTAAGTTCTGTAGAATGCGCACCTCTCGAAACGACGAAGCAAGCAGTTAGTGTTGAGTTAATCGATTGATCTTTAACAATTTACAGCCGATAGGTGTGGGTGTTGTTGCGGTAGTTGGGTCGGGTTTACCTGATCTGGCAACTAGCATAAATGCTCACACTTGAAATAAAGAGTCGTTTTAATTAACGGCCGAGTTTTGAGTTGAGCGAAAGTATTTGAAGTAATAGCAGTGATTAAACTGAAGAGTTTGATCCTGGCTCAGATTGAACGCTGGCGGAATGCTTTACACATGCAAGTCGAACGGCAGCACGGGAGCTTGCTCCTGGTGGCGAG
>Ga0180009_10001676_pt1 | contig 26849 bp, 21 predicted proteins | sample OS_PC_MetaG_FD_123537 | JGI IMG/M metagenome (GOLD analysis project Ga0180009, IMG submission 123537) | Groundwater microbial communities from the Aspo Hard Rock Laboratory (HRL) deep subsurface site, Sweden - OS_PC_MetaG | ecosystem: Environmental > Aquatic > Deep subsurface > Groundwater... | reverse complement strand
TCCGCGCAAAATATCCGGCCAGGCCGCGCGCAGGGAAATTTGCCGGATCTTAAAAACACCATTTAAGGAAATAATAAAGGAGACATTTCTTATAGTTCCTTTTATGTGGTGGGCGATGATCTTTAAAATAGCCCGCAAAAGCGCTTTGCCGCCCGGAAAGCGCCGGAAATCGGGCAATTTTTCGCATTTTTGGGCTACTTCAGGATTTTCAGGAAGATCCGGCGGTCTTGCATGGTATGTACCGCCCATTCAGGGATAATATCCGGTTTTCGGAGCTAAAAATGGCCTCGCCGGTGTATTAGCCGGCTTATCAGGGAATTTTAGGGGGGTTTTCGGGGGTAAAAAGCCAGTAAACGGCAGGTAAAATCCGCCGTGAAACGCCCTGCATCTCCTTTGTCGGTACCCCCCCCCGCTTTTTTCAGCAAATTAACTGAAATTCGCAGTCACAAAACATGCGCCACAACACTGGTGACCTGTGACTGGTGACTTGTGACTGACCCGGAAAACTCGTCCGTTATTTCAGCGGGGTTTTCCGGGTCAATGCTTTCCGGTGCTGCCAAAGCCGCCATCCCCTCTGGAAGTCTCATCCAATAGGGTAATTTCCCTGAAAGCGGCGTATTCCACTTTATTAAATATCATTTGGGCCACTTTTTCGCCCTTTTTTATCTCGTAAACCGCCGCGGGGTCGTGATTTATGATTATAACCCCGACTTCTCCCCTGTATGGCGCGTCGACGGTGCCGGGTGTGTTGAGCACGGTGAGGCCGTGCTTCAGCGCGAGGCCCGACTTCGGCCTTACCTGGCCTTCATAGCCGCAGGGGATAGCCATTTTTAAGCCTGTGGTAACAAGCGCTCTCTCTCCCGGTTTGATGCTGTGATCCATCCTTGCATATAGATCAACTCCCGCATCCCCGTCGTGGGCGTATTTGGGAATAACCGCGTCATCGCACAGTTTCTGCACCAACACTTCAATCTTTTTCATATATTTGCTCTTATTCCGTTACTACTTAGGTAGCTAGACGGCGAGACAGCTAGGCAGCTAGGCGGCTGGGCAGCTAGACAGCTGGGCGGCTGGGCGGCTAGACAGCTAGGCAGCCAGGCAGCGAGCGAATAGTGAGTAAGTGAGTATGTGAGTGAGTAATTCAGTTTAAAAAACCATTGCTTCGGTTAACTTAATCACTAACTCACTTAATAACTCAATCACTCACACTAGGCCGCCTCGCCACCTGAGTAGTTATCTTATCTCGCATTCCGGCAGATATTTCGCGGCCTCCGCTTTCATTTCCTCAAGCAGCGGCAGCGGGGTTTCCGGGAAACTCTCCAGTCTTTTATCCAGCAGCCCGTCTTTTCGCGGGACGAATTTCTGAATGTAATATTTATGTCCGCTCGAACCTGTTGTTTCCGTTATCATCCTGGCGGTGTCTGAGAGCTCCGCCGGGGTCAGGAAGCTTATGTTCCCCTCATCCCGTATCACCGGCACTATTGTCGTCCTGTACTCGTAATCCGGGAATCCGGCGACCGCGCGGATGCTCCGCTTTACGGCTTGGGCGGGCACGGACAGGGTCCCTGTAATACTGCCCAGCAGGCGGGGCGGCCCTTTTACGTCCATTGCCGCGTAATTGATCAGCTTTTCATTCAGCAGCCGCTCAAGGACTTCCGGCGAACTGCCGTTCGTGTCGAGCTTTACGGGTATCCCGGCGGCCGCAAGCTTCCGTGCGAACGGGATCAGGTCCGCCTCCAGCGTCGGCTCGCCGCCGCAGAGAACGACCCCGTTTACCCATTGCCGCGCCTCGCCAAGGTATTTAAAGAAATCGTCTTCCTTTATAAGGGACTCTTCGTTCAATATTTTTTTGGCATGACAGGCCGGACAACTGTAGTTGCACCCCGGCACAAAGACAACGGCCGAGATCTTTCCGGGATAATCTATCAGATTAAATTTCAGGAGCTCCCTTATACGCATTTTATTAAGGTTCGACCAGGAGCCCTTCTTTAAACGCTTCCTCCAGCATTTTATGATACTCCGCTTCTTTCCTGTGCAGAGGCTTGCCCCGTTTGAACACCGGTTCGTAACGGTCCATGGTGCCGTTGTTCTTTATCAGCACCGTCGGCATGGGATCCAGAGGCACGTTGTGTTTCGCGGCCAGCAGCCGGTTCTCCTGGCGGGCCAGGTCGTGGAATTCGACCGGTATGTTCAATCCTTCGGCTTTCATGGCCCGGATCAAAGACTCTTTCGCGTCCGAACACGAGGCGCAGCCCTCCTTTCCAAAGACCAGCACTTTCTGCGACGGGTCCTTTTCACGCATCCATTCGAGCCCCGGCGTAAAGCTGGAGTATCTGTCGGCGACCGCCTCCCTGGCCCTGCTTATCGCCAGCTGCGAGTCGTTCCAGGCGCCGAGGTTGCTGAAATAGCCTACTATTTTCGTCCTTTTTGAAACATCGGCGCTTCCGCATTTTGAGCATTTATCCTTGAACCCGAAGTGATTGGTGTGGCAATTATTGCAATGGGTGAATTCCGGCGAGATGGTTATCTGGGAAGCTCTCGTATTCCTGTAAACTCTTTCAACAAGCGCCTCTATGGATTGAGGCGGTATCTGCGACTCGCCGCAGTAGACATGGATTATCGAGCCCGACTCTATCATGTCGTGGAATTTGGACTGCAGCTCTATCCTGTCGATTATGGAAACGTCGGCGCCGGGATTCAGATGTATCGAGTTGGTGTAATAAGGGGCCTTTTTAAGATCGCCCTTTATTACTTTCTTCGCGCCGGTGAACCTTCCCAGGTCGCCTTTCGCGAGCTTTTGCGTCGCGGATTCCGCCGGGGTCTCTTCCAGCGTGAATTTTAAGCCGTATTTCGCCTTAAATTCCGTCATGTTCTGATACATCCTGTCTATGATCTTCAGGCCTGTTTCATAAGCTTCGGCGCTCTCATGCAGTTCTTTGCCGGTCAGGTATTGCACCGTTTCGTTCAAGCCGATCAGTCCTATTATATAAGTCGCATCCTTAAGTTCCACGTAGGGATTGCCGTCGTCGGAGGGAATGCCGAGCGACCTCAGCGGGCTGCCGTCCGTGTCAAGGAGCGCCTGCGTATATTCTTTCTTCTGGAGATGGGCCTTCACGGCGGTTTCCATAGCTCTGTCTATGCTTTCCAGGGCGCCGTTAAGCCCTTTTTTGCTCTTAAACGCCGCCTGCGGCAGATTTATCGTCACGTTCTGAAAACCCGTAAACCTTATCTTTTCGGGATGTTTCAGAAGGTCTATGTCGGTGACTTTTTCTTTTAACCTGCAGCACTGCGCCAAAACGGCGCCGGCGCCTTCCCTGTCGAACATGAAGTAGGCGGAGCCGTTCTTTGACGCAAGCCGGCAGCCGTAACTAAAAACTTCCCGTTCGCCGGGGTCTTCAAGGGCGTCCTTGCCCACGTGAAGATCGCATTTCGGGAACGCGAACTGCACCCCGTATTTATCTCCGTCTTCCCACACTTTCATCAGTTCGATCGCGAACTCCTGGGCGGCTTTGACCATTCTCGGGTCGCCATAAACGACATATTTCCTTCCGTCCGCGGGATGAACGACGTCGCCGGTCCGGGAATCGCCTTCGACGCCCTTAAAGCGCGGCGCCTCGTCCGCCGGCTCAACGCGGCCGTCGGCGTCTTCGATCATGTACTTCCCGCCGGGGCCGAGCGCCGGAACGTTACGCATATACTCGGGCACCCCCGTATGGATATTAAAGTCTATGAACAAGGTCTGCCCGCCCCGTGAGAAGGCGTTCTGGCTGGCCGAGAATATGAGGTTCTGGGCGATCTGGCGCATCTCGGTCCTGGACATTTTCAAAAGCCTTCTCGTTTCCCCGGTTTTCTTAAAATAAGGCGCGCCGGTCCCGTTCTGGGCGGAGACGGCGCCGGTTTCAAGCATCGCTTCCAAAGTGTCTTTTTTTATCCTGACCCGCTTGCCTTCCAGTTCCCCCTCCGCCACATTCTCGGGGCAGTTGAGCATCGGGGCGAAAAGTATGTTCAGGAAGCCGAAGCCCAGCGCGCCGGCGTATCTTGACTGCATCGACGCCAGGAACGTCTGGATATGGCCGTTAAGAACCATGGCTGATTTAGCGGGGTTGGATTTATTCTGCAGATTCGACACTATTTTATCCAGCCCGTATTTTTTTATGTATTCCACGGAGTGGCTGGAGCAGTAAACCCTCTGGGGATAGCCGAGGTCATGGATGTGGATAGTCCCGGAATTGTGCGCCTCCGCTATATCTTCCGAGAACACTTTTCTAAGGTTATATTGCTTCAGTATGTATTCCGCTATGCCCAGGTTGACCGCCTCCGGGTTGTTGGAAGTGATGTTGGAATTTTCCCGGCTGCCGGCCATGACAAGCGCCTCAATGGTGGACAAGGGGATTGAAAGAGACGTATCCTTCACGGGAATTCCCATCATGGACAGATGGGATTCGGAAAGCTTTCGCAGGAACTGCGTGTCAAAGTTGTTGCTCCCGTACCTGTCGCATAATTTATAGGCGTCGTTCTCGGTTTCCTTGGCTATCATGTCGGCGAGTTCCCTTGAAAGGTGATACTCTTTCTCCAGGGCCTCGGAAACCTTCTTCCTGTCGAACCTTTCTATGGTCTCGTTGGTTATCGACTGCACAAGGAGCATCTGGTCCGTCAGATCGCCGCGGCCGTTCTTTTTCTTTACATGAAGTTCGCGCTGCCGCACCATTGTCCTGTCCAGGGAGTACGACTCGAATTTGTCGGCCGTCGTGTCGAACCCGCCGGCCCGCAGGACCTCGATGCAGGCGGCATTGCAGTCGTCGACGGTCGGGATCCTGGAATGCGCGGTAAAATCGGCATATATTTTTTTTGCGACCGCTTCAGCCATCCCGGCCGCCTTTTCCTTATCTCTTCCGCCTATGGCGTACTCCGCCCGGTAAATGGCGCTCTTTATCTTGTCAAGATTAAATTCCGTCACTTTGCCGTTTCTCTTCTTTATGACCTTCGGAAAAAACTCGTTCATTTCCCCCCCCTCTCTTTTATTGCCTTGATTTCTTTCTCAAAATCCTTCACATCCGCAAAATCCTTATAGATGGACGCGAACCGGATGTACGCTATTTTATCCAGCTTTTTCAGCTTTTTTATGACCCGTCCGCCGACCAGCGAACTCGGGATTTCGCTTTTGTCCTCGTTCCTCAGCGCGTTCTCTATCTCTCTTATCGCCTCGTCAATTTTTTCGACGCTGATATCCCTTTTCTGACAGGCCTTTGTGAAGCCGTTCTTCAGCTTTTCACGCGAAAAATTCTCCCGCCGCCCGTCTTTTTTTATGACGATCAGCGGATTCTGTTCTATCCGTTCATAGGTGGTGAATCTTTTTTCGCATTTCTCGCATTCCCTCCGCCTCCGGGTTTCAAAGGCGTCGGAATCCCTGCTGTCGGTGACTTTGGTGTCATCGGCGCCGCAAAACGGACATTTCATACGCTTTCTCCTTTATACCATATCTTGTGTTGGTATTCCCGGCGCCACACAATTAGTGGTATAGCAATATTATATATACTATCGGTTTATTTGTCAAAACCACGAGTGAGGGATTACGAGTGAGGGATGAAAGATGAAGGATGCCCGCCTCCGCCAAACAACTCGGCGGATGCGCCAGGATGTTTGGCGCATAACAATCCGGCGGGTCCGCCGGCTGCTTGGCGGAAGGGATGAAGAAAAATTCACTCAATTCGGCGGATCGGAATCTTTTGGCGCGGCGCCTTTACGCATGTATAACGCGGCCGGGATGAGCAGATAACCGGCCAGGAGAGCAAAAGGGGACAGTTTGGCGTAGATATTTTCCCCCGCCGGATCCACTTTTTTCAGCAGCACATAACCCAGCGCTATCAGAGCCAGGCCAAAGGCTAGAACGATATAGCCTTTTTTACCGGGCCCCGCTTCGCCGCCGGCGGCCGGCGCAATAGAACCGGCCTTCGGGTTTACAGGTTCGGTTTTCTGCTGCGGAAACTGCCTGTTCCGTTTTTTTTTGGACACGATTCAGGAGCCTGCTGTTTACTTTTGCTGCTGGGATTTTATCCTGGCTTTCAGCCTTTGCCGGGCATAATCAAGCAGATTTTTACTGCCCGGGTCCTGCTCGGCCGCATAAAGTTCGTCAAGAAGCGCCAGACTCTTCTCCGTGCCCACGGCGGCTATGACGTTGGCGGACTGATTCTTAAGCATGGGGTCCGTGGATTTCACGAACTCATAGGCTATATCAAGACCCGAAGCATCGTTTAATTTTGCCAGGGCAAACGCGGTCTCCACCTTCACCGTCGGATCTTTGTCCCCTAAATTGTTCTTCAGGTCTTCTATAACCGAAGGATCGCCTATCTCGCCCAGAGCTTTTACAGTTTCACGCCTTATATACTGGTCCGGGTCGTTTAGGTTTTTTTTAAGTCCGCCCACGGATTTTTTGGATTGCAGCTGACCCAGCGCCGAAACAACCCCTCTGCGCATATTGACGTCCGCGTCCCGTAAAAGCGCCATCAGGGCGTCTTCCGCCTCGCGGTATTTTAAAACGCCGATAGTCCGCGCGGCGGCGTAACGCACGCCGGGATTGTCGTCCTTAAGCGCGCCCGCAAGCGCCGGACCCGCGGTCAGGTCGCCTATATAGGAGATGGCGATAGCCGCGGCCTGCCTCAGCCTTGGTTCGGCATCCTTTGAAAGCATTTCAGAAAGCTTCCCGGTCGCCTCCCTGGCGCGCAAGAGGCCAAGGCTGTCCACAACAGCTATGCGGACATCGGCATTGGCGTCATCTAACGCCTTGATAAGGTAAGGCACGGCTTTAACATCACGGCTCTGGCCCAGGAAATCCGCCGCCTGGCGTCTTAGGCCCGGTTCATCGGCCTTCAATTTCTCAACGGCCTCTTCGAACGGGGTCAGTTTGGGCTGAACGGGAACTGTTGAAACCGAAACTTTTGCTGCCGGCGCCGTCTTTTTGGCGGCCGGCGCGGCGGTTTTCTTGCCTTGCTTTTTCTTCGCCGCAGGCTTGGCCTTCTGTGAGGCGACGGATTTCTTTCCGGACGCAGCGGATTTCTTAACGGGCGCCTGTGCATAAGCGGCAAGCGCCGGGACCAGGAATGCAAAAACGGTAATAAGTGCGATGTTTCTAGTGTTCATATCCTGAATTCTAGTATATTCCCCCCCCCCCAGTCAAACGCAAAACGCCCCGCCGGGCTGATGGGCTTAGGGCTTAGAACCGCAGATTAGCCCAGTCGAGTGTAAAAGGTGCCTGCACCTTTACACAAATCGCCGACGGGGCTGTTAAAACATCGGGCCGAGGTAGAAGTAGAAGATGCGGCCGCCGTCGTGCAGGCGGACGGCGTAATCGAAGCTGAGGACCAGCTGGAAAGCCTGCAGAATGAACGTGTGTATGTTTATGCCCGCGCCGAACGAGTTTTTAACGTCCGAAGCCCTGAAAGAATTCAGCTCGGCGCGCCTGTCCCAGCCGTACGCCGAGTCAAAAAAAACCTTGGCGTAAACCGCTTTGAAGTAAAAATCGGGAAACATGAACCACATATAGTAATTCAAATCCTTAAAAAGCGGCGCCCGGAACTCCAGGTTGTTTATTAACACCCGTGAATGTGAATTGAGATCCGAAGAGGATGAAAAACCGCGCACTCCGCCCAGCCCGCCGAAACCGAAGGTCCTGCGGTCGCGGCCCACGCTTTCCCCGCCCAGGAACCGGTTCACAAAAGCGCTGCGTTTCGACATAGGCGCGTACTGCAGGCGCTGGAACATATAAACGTCGTATTTCTGGTCGCCGCCGAGAATGTCCGCGGCTTTGATGTATGTTAATTCGGTCCTGGACCCTCTTACGGCGGTCAAGTAAAGACCGCTGACCGTGTCCCTTACATACGAAGTCTGCAGCGCCCTGGTATGATAGCGCGCCGTACCGATGTCATGATATATATCTCTCTCGTTTTTATGGATAAAATACGCTTCCAGACGGTTATAACGGTCAAAAGGATAGGCGGTGCCCGCAACGGTCTTTAAGTATCGTTTGTCGTATTTCAGGTCCAGCTCGTTTAAGTTATTATTGGAAACCAGCCCCGCCGTCTGGAAAATAAGCGGCATCCTGTATTTGGCGTAGGAATAATTAAGCTGACAGTTCAGGAACTCGGAGCCTGAATTGTAACTCAGGTACATGCCCAGGTTATTATTGCCCAGCATGTCGGAGGCCTGCCAGTAATTCATCCAGAAAAGCCCCCCGGGCGAGGAGAACATGAACGCCGGGAAGAACAGATCGGTTGAGGCCTTGAACTTATACGGCCTGTAGGTCCCGGCGGCCGCCAAAGCCCCGGTCGACGCCGCAACAGCCTGCGTCCCGCTCTCTTGCACCCCCCCCGCCGGCAACTGGTTACTGGTTACTGGTGACTGGTTACTGGTTACTGGTGACTTATACGGCTCGTACCTGAAATTCTCCGGCGCTCCGGAGTATACGTTCATGCTGCCGTTCCTGAAAGAAGAAAAAAGCACTCGTTTGCCGTCCGGAGAATACGCCGGGGTGAAATTTCCGCCCACGGTGCGGGTAAGCCGGGAAATCCTGGAAGCCGCGAGGTCCAGCTCATATAGTTCGAACCGGTCTTCGGCGTCGGAAACGAAGAGTATCTTTTTCCCGTCCGGCGAGAATACCGGGTCGTAAATATTGCCGTCCATCGACGCCAGCGTTTCTTTTTTTCCGCCGAAAGCCGAATAGCAAAGATCGCGCCGGGGCCCGCCCGGGCCGTCCACCTCGCACGAGTACGCGGCGCCCGTGCCGTCCGGCGCCCAGGCGGGGCTTGCCTCATCGTCGGCGTCGTCGGTCAGACGGCTTAAGGCCTCCGGGGGGACTGTTTTTCCCTTAAGCATCTCCGGGGTCGGGTTAAAGGCGTAAATATCGTTTCCCCCCCGCTTCATGCCTACGAAGATGACCCGGGAGGAATCGCCCGAAAAGGCGGGCTGCCTGACCTCCATAAAACCGGGGACTTCAAGCCTTGAGAACCTGCCCTTTTCCAGATCGTAAAGATAAATGTATTCACGGTGGTTCTTCTGCCCGGAAAAAGCGAGATAGCGGCCGTCCCCGGAAAAAGAGAGGCTTTTCCAGGGCTTGGAAAAACGGGCATACACAATGTTTTCCGCGCCGGCTTCATGCGCGGTCAGGATCTCCTCTTTGCCCGTTTTAATGTCTTTCAAAGCTATGACCGGCGGGTGGCCTTCTTTCGTGGAGATATACGCAAGCCTGGTCCCGTCGGGACTTAATTGCGGGCTTACGTTGAATTCCGGGATATTTTCCTTCTCCGCCGTCAGGCGCTCGCCGTAGCGGTCCGGCTCGCTCAGGTCCGAATCTTTCGCCTCGGCCAGGTATTTAAGTTCCGAGTATTCCCTGAATTTTCTGTCGAAAGCGGAGATATCCAGGCCGAGAAGCGGCTCCAGCACCGAAGAAACGTCATAGCGCGTCTTGAACAGTTCGAGCATGCGGGCGGGCTTGTCTTTTCCGTACTGACCGGCCAGGAACCTTATCGCCTGGGCGCCGGTCTTATAAGCCAGGGTTACCTGGTGCGGTTTTAAATGGGCGAACTGGTTCAACCGGTCAAGCCGTAGCAGCCGGCCGGAAAGGGCGGCGTCGCGGGCGTACATTTTTTCAATTGCCAGATCGGAGGCGCCGGTCTCGTATTCCGCTATGCCTTCCATCATCCAGAGCGGATAGATGAAGGTCTTTAATATCCTGGCGGATTTCCAGAAACCGTCTATCAGCACGCTGAACTGGACCTCGTGGGCGAACTCGTGGGCTATGACGTCCGCCAGCCACCTCCTGGAACCGTCGGACCAGACCATAAAACGGTCCTTGAACGGCTCGGTAAGCCCGCCAACCCCGTCCGAAACATCCGCGATATTGGACTGCTGCATGTCGTTTACAGAGGCGTAGAGAAAGAAGGGGAGCCGCTTTTCCATGGCCGGGTTCAGGTCCGCCGATACTTCTTTATAGGCTTTCTCAAGCGCTCCGGCGGCGTAGGGAAGCCAGGCCGCGGAATCTTCGTAGTAGTGTATGTCAAAATGTTCGGTGGCGTATATCCGCCAGTCGAATTTTTTTATTATGACCTTATTTTCTTCCTGCGCCTGAAGGGGAGAAACGGCTAAAAGAAGGAACAGAGGCACAAAGGCACGGAAGAACAGAGGCGCAAAGGCACAGAGGCACAAAGGAAGGGAATTCTGTATACCTTCACGACTTTGCGCCTTTGCCGCTTTGTGCCTTTGTGCCTCTATTATTTTGCCCCTTTGCCGCTTACCCTTCCTCACTTTGCGCCTTTGCCGCTTTGTGCCTTTGTGCCTCTATTATTTTGCCCCTTTGCCCCTTTGCCGCTTTGTGCCTTTGGACTTTTGCGCTTTCATGGCTTTTTTACTCTGCGCCTTGGTCAGCCGGGCAAGGAGTGAGCGGGCTGCGTCGTTCGCGGGATTGATTTTCAGCAGTTCTTTTAAAGCGGAAGCTGCGTCGGCATCCGATTTCAGTTTTATATAGGAGTCGCTGAGCATGCGGTAAAGCTCGGCCCTGTCCGTCAATCCGGAACTCTTTATATTTGAAGCGGCCAGCTTGAGCAGCGGCGCGGCCGAAGCATAGTCCTTGTTTTCGTAATCTGTCCGGGCCTGGATATAATCGGCCCTGAAAGCGGCCTCCGGACCGATCTTGCGCAGGACGTCCAGCACAGGCCGCCATTGCTGTCCGTTTTTAAAGCGTGAAAGCGCGAGATTTTCCAGCACCAGGATGTTTTCAGGGTATCTGGCGTTTAAATTATCGTATTCCCTGACCGCCTGGGGATACTTGCCGGCGGCGAACAGGAGTTTCGCCATAAGCATCCTGACCTCAAAATCGTCCGGCCGGTTATTCAGAAAACGCTCGTATTCCTGGAGCGCGAAATCGTAAAGCCCCACGGCCTGGTACATCTGCCCCAGATAGTAGAACATCCTGATATCGGACAGACCCCTGGCCCGCGCGGTTTCAAGGTCCGAGATGGCGTTTATATAGTTGGCGGGCCCTTTCTGGAATTTAAGAAGGCCGGATTCAAAAAGCGCCTGGATGTCGTTCGAATTGTTCCTGAGCCTTTCTTCCAGGCCCGAAAGTTTGCGCTCGAGGCTCCGTGCCTCCAGAAATTCCGCCTGGGCGCGGGGAAAGAATCCGGAGGCCGGATTTGAATCCCGGAAGGATACGGCATAGACGATTATGGAGATAAAAACGGCGAACAGCGCTACGGGCACGCCGTAGCCGGACAGGATTTTTTTTAGAATGCGCCGGACGGCATCTCCGGCCTCACACCTCACCTTCATCCTCCGAATTCTCAAGGAGGATCTGTCCCAGGGTCAGCGTAGGCGCGCCTTTAAGATACGACTGGATCTTTTTCCTGTCTTCCAGTTCTTCGAGTTTTTTCATTGACAGCGTGAGCTCGCAAGTCGCCGGATTGATTCCGATCAGGATCATTTTGAGTTCCTGGCCTTCCTTCGGCGCTCCGCTTTCATAGCTGTATTCGGCGGCGGAGATGAACCCCTCCACATGCTCGGAAATCTTCACTTTAGCCCCGTCTTTGGAGACGGCCGCTACTTTCACCCTAAGGACGGCTCTGTACGGGAATCTCTTTTTCAGGAGATCCACGGGATTCGGGGTCAGCTGTTTTATGCCGAAGAAGATCTTTTCGTTCTCCCTGTCCACCGCGAGGACCTTGCATTTTATGCGCTGCCCGCGCTTGCAGGTTTTAAGTTCCGCCTCCGGTTTTTTCCACGCGACATCTTCCACCCTTATAAAGCCCTCTATGCCCTGGAACCTCACGGACATGCCGTCGGCGGCAACTTTGGACGCCACCGCGCGCACTACGCATCCCGGCGATATTTCACCCAGCACCGAAGCGCGGCGCTCTTTTTCATCCTCTTCAAGCGCCTGTCTGCGGGAAACCACGATCCTGCGGTCGCTCGCCGAAAAATTGGTGATATAGCATTTTATTTTAGCGTTGTCCGGCAGGTAATGCTTATGCGCGCCGCTTATTTCGGACAGCGACAACGGCATAAAAGCCCTGAGGCCCGCAAGGTCCACGATATAACCGCCTTTTACCGCTTCGGCGACCCGGCCCTTGACCCTTTCTTTGGCCTCGAACATTTTCCCGGCCCACTGCCACGCCATTTTCTCCCTGGCTTTCCTGTGGGATAGGACGGTATATTTGCCTTCCCCCCCTTTACGCTCAAGCATAGCCGGCACTTCCGCGCCCACTTCGGGCGTTTTCTCTTCTTTGAAATCATCAATGGGGATCACGGCTTCCTTCTTTTCGCCTATATCCACCAGAACATGCTGTTCCGTGATCTGCACTACTTTCACTTTCACGATATCCCGGGAATAAAGCTTAGCCGACACTTCCGTTTCCGCCGCGAGCAGTTGTTCCATCGACAACTCTTCCTCGTTATGGCCGGACGCCTCCTCGTTCTCCGGATTTTTCCCGCCGTTCGGGTTTTGCTGTGTTTCATTTGTTTCCATGGCTGATTAGTTCTCCGTGATCGCAAATATCTCCGACATTATGGATTTAGAAAATTCCGCGTAAGCCTCTTTACGTTCGGCGCCTGCGGCCGGGGTAAAATTCTTTATACTTCCGAACTTAATAGTTATTTTACCTAATTTTAAGAAATTTTCGGTGTTAAATATTCTGACGGCAAGCACCGGCGCCCCGGTCTTATGGGCAAGCAGCGCCACCCCCGCTTTGGGTTCAAGCTGTCTTCCGCGGGCCCTGGTGCCTTCCGGGAAAAGCACCAGGCATTTCCCCGCTTTAAGCGCGTCCATAGCCGCCCTGAGCGCGCCCAGGCCCCCCCCCTCGCGGTATCTGTCCACGGGTATGACCCCCCACTTGCTCAAAAGCGCGCTCAAAGGCCGTATTTTAAAAAGCTCTTTTTTAGCCATAACGCTGAAAGAGCGCACGGGGAGCAGGTACGAAAGCAAAGCCGGGGGATCGGCGTAAGAAAGATGGTTGGCGACTATGATGAGCGGGCCCGAAAGAGGTATGCGTTCCAAGCCCTTGACCTCTATGCGGTTGAACAGCCTGAAATAAAGTCTGGTCAGAAACAGTATTGCTTTAAGCATCAGAAAAAAAGCGAGTAAGCAAGAAAGTGAGTGAGTGAGTGAGAAAGTGAGAAAGTGAGAAAGCCGGAAAGCAAAAATTATCTAGATCTTTCTATCTCCCTCTCTTGCTTAATTACTCTCCCGCTCACTTACTTTCCTCTCCCTCTCTTGCTTAATTACTCTCCCGCTCACTTACTCTCCTGCTTTGCCAGCCTGACTATTTCCTCCACGACCTGTTTTATGCTCAGGTCCGTAGAATCCAGGTAATGACCGTCATCGGCTTTTTTCAACGGATTATTTTTGCGCTGGGAGTCCTGCCGGTCTCTTTTTACTATAAAATCCAGTATTTTGGCGCTGTCGGCGGCAAGCCCCCGGCCTTCCAGCTGCCTGGCCCTGCGCCGGGCCCTGGCCCGGGGCGAGGCGTCCAGGTAAACTTTAACCTCGGCGTCCGGGAACACGTTGGTGCCTATGTCGCGGCCTTCCATGACCACGCCGCCTTCGGCGCCGATGGCGCGCTGCATCTCGCACATGAATTTACGCACCGCGGCAAACCTTGAGATGGCGCTGGTGGCTTTGCCCACGGTTTCATCGGTTATCTCCGCGCCGAGGCTGCGGCCGTCTACGCATAACTGCGGTTCGGGACCACCGGCGGCCCTGAATTCCCAGCGCGTTCCCAGGGCGGTTTTCATTAAAGCGGCCTCGTTTTCGAGGTCTGCGCCGGAGTTAAGCGCTTTCCAGGCCAGGGCGCGGTACATCTTGCCGGTGCTGATAAAACTGTAATTAAGCCTGACCGCCACCATCCTGCCGACGGTGGATTTGCCGACCCCCGCGGGGCCGTCTATCGCCACAATGATTCCTTTTGGACGTTTTCCCATGGGATAGCGAATAGCAAACAGCAAATAGCGAATAGTGAATAGCGAATTAGCGAAATAGGGGTGGAAATCAGAACTGACACTATTTCGCTACTTCCACTTTATCAGGCAGGTTGGCCTTGTTTTCCATACCCATCTTCCTTAAAGGCCGGACCCATTTGGTAAAGTTGGACGGTTTGAGGGAATATTCGTGCACCAGGCGCACCACTTCGCTCATGGGCTGAAAAGTCTCCCAGTTGAGCTTGAGTATCCTGACCCCCGCGGCTTCCATCTCCTCTATGAACTGGTAGTAATTTTCCTGGAGGCTTTTTAAATAGTCGGGCTCAATAGCCCTCTCCATATTCCTGCCGCGCGATCGTATCCTGTCAATGCACGTCTCCACCCTGCAATCAAGGAAGATCAGCAGCTGGGGAAACACAAGTTCTCTTAAGACCATATTGTCAAAAAGGTCAAGATAGGTGTTATAGTCCATGTCGCTTATGATCTTGTCGGGATGCCGGTTGAGCATGCGCGCGAAGATAGTGTCTTCCCAGATGGTGCGGTCCTGCACCACGCCGCGGATCTTTCCCATGCTGATCCTTGAGACGAATTCCCGGTGCTGGCGGAAGCGGTGGTTTAACAGCCATACCTGCATGATGGTCCCGTATGTCCTCATATCGCCGTAAAATTTTTCCAGGTAAGGGTTGCCGCCGACCTCTTCGAGCACCGATTCAAAATTAAGCGCTTTGGCAAGTTCCATCGTGAGCGTGGATTTGCCGACGCCTATAAGGCCCGCTATGCCGATATAACCTTCTGCGAACATAATTGCCTTCCTTATACACTAAAATGAAATTTTTTACCATATGCCTTAAGCCGTATGTCATAGGCTTTATTAAGGAAGCTCCTTACATGGCTTAAGATATCGGTTTCTGCGTATAGCTTATGGCATCCGGCCTAACGCTTGGTCTCTATTTCCTGCTCTATGCCTTTTATGGCCAGCAGCACATCGTCGGGGTTCGAGGCCGCCTGTATGATATCGTCAAGCTTGGCCATGCCTTCCTTGTGCAGTTTGACCAGCGACTGGTTGAAGGACTGCATGCCGTAAAACCCCCCTTTGGTTATGGCCTGGCTGATGGCGTCAATATTGTTTTCGGCGATCATCTTCTTTATGTGCGCCGTGCCGCACAGGACTTCCACGGCCGGCACGCGTCCGCCCTTTGTGCAGGGGAGCAGACGCTGCGATACTATACCCTTAAGCGTTTCCGACAATTGCATGCGCACCTGCACCTGCTGGTGAGGCGGGAAAAGGTCCACTATGCGCGACAAAGTCTGCACGGCGTTGGTAGTGTGAAGCGTGGCGAAAACGAGATGTCCGGTCTCAGCCGCGGTGATGGCGGCCTGAGTCGTCTCAAGGTCGCGCATTTCCCCCACCAGAATGACGTCCGGGTCCTGGCGAAGGGCGGCGCGAAGCGCGTCGACGAAGGTGGTGGTGTCGCTGCCGATCTCCCGCTGGCTGATTATGCACTTTTTATCGGCAAAGACGAATTCAATGGGGTCCTCGATGGTGATGATGTGGCTCTCCCATTTCTGGTTCAGGTATTCTATCATGGCGGCGAGCGTGGAGGTCTTGCCCGAGCCGGTGATGCCCGTGACGAGGATCAGCCCGCGCTCATTGACCAGAAGCTTCTTGATGGACTCCACCGGCAGCTTAAGCTCTTCAAACGTGGGGATCTTCACCGGAATATGCCTGATGGCCACGCAGATTTTCCCTTTCTGGATAAAGACGTTGAACCGGAACCGGCCCAGTTCCGGGCCGCCGTCCACGGAAAAATCCACTTCGTGTTTTTCGTTGAAGATCGAGGTAAGACGCTTATTCAGCAGCGGAGAAATCATATCCTCCACTTCTTTGGCCGTCAGGGTGGAGGCGTTTACCTGCGTCACGGCGCCGTTGATGCGCAGGCATACCGGGGCGTCGCCCCTGATATGGGTGTCGCTGGCTTTGTTCTGCACCATCGCTTTCAGCAGCAGATTCAGGTTTATGGCCATAGATTCTCCATCCACAGAAGTAATCAGTAACCGGTAAACCGTGACCGGTAGCAGCGAAATTTTTTAACCGGCCACTGATTACTGGTTACCGGTTACTTTTTTTACTCTTTACTTGTAACTACTCAGGTTCTCCGTATTTTTAACGCATTTTTTGTAGTAGCAAAGCTTGCTTTGCCTTTTTGGGCAGAGTAAACTCTGCCACTACGACGACAGACCTGAGTAGTTACCTTTACTTAAGCTTTTTTATGCCGGCCTTCCTCCGCAGGAAAGCGGGTTTTTCCAGGTCTTCATAAGGCGCGCCATGGGACATGTTCGGAGCCGCCGCGCCGTCGAATAAAATATCGTCGGGGCGCTGCCTCTTCTTCGCGCGGTGGCGTCCGAGGTCAAGGGCCAGGTCCGTCTTGTGGCGCATCGGAAATCCCGTGGCTATTACGGTAATCTTTAATTCGGCCCCCATGGCTTCGTCGTAGGCCTGGCCGTATTTTATGAAAGCGTCGGGGTTGGAGGATTTCTTTATGTACTCCATGGCCTCCTGGAGCTCCATGAGCGTAAGGCTCTTGGAGCTGGTAAAACTGACCAGAATGCCCTTGGCCCCGTCTATAACGGCGTTCTCCAGCATCGGGGAATGTATGGCCAGCGTGGCGGCCTGTATGTGGCGGTTCTCGCCGGAGGCCAGGCCTATGCCGATAAGCGCCTCGCCGGATTTGGTCATAATCTTTCTGACATCCTGGAAGTCCACGTTGATGATGCCGGCGGTGGTGATGACATCCACAATGCCCTGTATGGCCTGCCTGAGCACGTCGTCGGCTATGCGATAGGCTTCCGCGGCGGAAGTGTCTCTTTCCACTATCTCCCGGAGCCTGTCATTGGGTATCACAAGGAGGCTGTCAACGTGTTTGCGCATTTCCTGAATACCCTGGTCGGCCTGCATGGCCCTGATATTGCCCTCAAATTCAAAAGGCCGGGTGACCACTCCTATGACCAGCGGCGCGCCCGCGCTTTCTTTGGCTATCTGCGCCACCACCGGCGCTCCGCCGGTTCCGGTCCCTCCGCCCATGCCGGCCGTGATAAAAACCAGATCCGCGTCCGCCACCGCCTCTTTTATAAGGTCCAAGGACTCAAGCGCGGCCTGCCGCCCCCTTACCGGGTCTCCGCCGACGCCGAGGCCCTTGGTGAGGTCTTCCCCTATCTGTATGCGGTTGGAAGCCTTGTTCCTGCGCAGGTCCTGCGCGTCGGTGTTGAGGGCGATAAAATCCACAAGGCGGATATCGGCCTCTACCATGCGGTTGACGGCGTTCCCGCCGCCGCCGCCGACGCCTATGACCTTTATTCCGGCTTCCTTATCCTGAAAATCCCCGTTATACCGTATTCTTGTTTCTAACATATTAAGTACCTGCTCAGGTAGCGAGGCGGCTGGGCAGCTGGGCAGCTAGACAGCTTTTTAAAGGAGTTATAGACCTTATGGCTGCCTAGCCGTCTAGCCGCCTCGCTGTCCAGCCGTCCAGCTAAAACAGATCCTTTAACCAGCGCCACCATAAAGCCGGAATAAGGGGCGGCCGCCTGCCTGTGACAGGCTCGTTAGGCCAGGACTTCAGGAAAGGATAGCATACAAGGCCGATGGCCGAAGCATAAGTCTGGCTGAAATATTCTTCCGGGCATTCCATTACTTCGGGTCTGGCGAATCCGAGGCGGGACTGTTTTAATTCAAGAAGCTGCTCGGAGGCTTCGCTGATGCCTTTTAAAAGGGACGCCCCGCCGGTGAGGATGGCGCCGCCGGGCAGATCGGCAAAATTGGAATTCTGAACCTCCGTGTTTATCTTCTCAAACATCTCTTCGGTCCTTGGCTGGATATAATCAAGAAGGTCGCGGGCCTTGATCTCCTTCCTGGTCCTGGAATCGAGGCCGGTGATGCTGATAACCCGGTCTTCTTCCACCAGGCTTGACAGCACCGCGCCGTACTTTTCCTTTATTTCCTGCGCGGTGGCGATGGAAGTGCCCAGTCCGTAGGCTATATCGCGGGTGACATGGTCCCCGCCGACGCCTATTTCCCTGGAAAACTGGAGACTCCCCTCGTAATAGATGGCTATCGAGACGGTTTGCCCGCCGATATCTATCAAAAGGCAGCCGAGGTCTTTTTCCTCCGGCGACACCACCAGTTCCCCTATGGCAAGCAGATGGTAGATGGTGTCCACGACCCTGAAACCCGCCTGGGAAACGGATTTCATCAGATTGTTTATATGGGAACTTTGCGCCGTGACGATATGCACGCCCACCTCTAAAAGCGAGCCTTCCATGCCCACGGGATTGGGCACTCCGCGCTGGCGGTCAAGAGAAAAGCCCTGGGGTATTACATGAAGGATTTCCTTGTCGGAAGGCATAGGGATGGCCTTGGCGTTTTCTATGACATTGGACACGTCCTCCGCGGTGATCTCTTTGTCGGTGCGGGCGATATTGTAAGCGCCGCGGTTGTTAAAGGTCTGTATATGTCCGCCGCGCACGCCCAGATAAATTTCCCCGACTATTTCTTTGGCTTTTTCTTCGGCCGCCTCCATAGCGTTCACTATGGCGCGCTTGGTCTCGTCGATGTTGACCACTACGCCGCCCTTAAGCCCCTTGCAGGGGACGGAGGCGCCTGAAAGTATCCTTATTTTTTCCGAATCCGCGTCGTGTTCGGCTAAAACACAGGTGACCCGGCTTGACCCCATATCAAGACCGGCGATTATGTCTGCTTTTGCCATATGATTCCTAAGGGGAGTCTAAAGTCGAGAGTAAATGAGGACTCTCCATATAATCCCTGCACTTTCGACTTTAGATTTTACACTAGCACTATTTTACTTAAATATCGCCGGCTTTAGAAACAAAAATTTTTCCATCCCTGAAATACCTGAAATCGATCTTTAACGGACCTTTTATCTTTTGCGCCGCGTCTTTAAGGACCTCGTTCAATTTTGCCACCTTGGACCGCGTGAACGCGAACTCCCCCCAGAATATTTCAGCGCTGTTTTCAAGCGTCACAAGGCAGGCGCCTTCGGACCCGCGGTACAGCAGACTGACAGGCCGGGAGTAGAACTCTTCATTTAAACCTTTTATTTCTTTTAAAAACCCGGCCAGCGCGGCCAGGTTCTCGCCGGGTTCGGCGTAAATCGCGGTTTCAAAAGCGTCCGCCGGCGCCGGGCCGTAAGTTTCGCCGAGGAGCCGGCCGTTCTCGGCCAGATAAAACTCCTCCCCCGCCGTCTGCCCGCCCGCCGCCGGCGGGCTGTCTTTTCTCTTTAGCTCCCCCCCGCGGCGGGGGGGATAAGCAGGCGGTGGGACAAGGCGGATTTTAGCCACTACGGGTTCCGGGGCGGCCGTGACCGTCACGCGGCCTCCGAGAAAGCTCCGCCTGACCTCCACGCGGCTTAACGCGGGATAGCGCGAGCGCAAAGCCAGCTCCAGGTTTTTTGCGTCCGCCGGAGAAAAACGGCGGCCTATTTTAGATTTAAGCAGGTCTGAGATATCGCGCGAGATGATCTCCGAAGGGCTTTTGACGTCCAGAGCCTTCACTGTGAAGGCGAATATTTCCCCGGGACGCGCCGCCGCGATAAGACTTCGCGCCCTGACCCCCCCGTAAACCAGAAGCGCGGCGGCAACAAGCGCCGCGCAAACGGCGCCGGTTTTTTTTGCCATCCGGTTGCGCACTTTCAAACGCACCTTGACCCTGTATTTTTTAGCCGCCCGCATAACAGCTATATTATAATTCATATTCCCCGGATTTCAAAATTTTGAAATGTTTTTTTATTTTAGTATAATTTGTCCGTCTTACTTCCGCTCACCCCGGGCAGGCGGCAAACGCCGCCTCGCCGCAAAGTCCGCCTTAGGCGGACGCCCGGGTGGCGGGACTTAATTCGCGCCCGTAGCTCAGGGGTAGAGCATCCGCCTTTTAAGCGGGTGGCCGCGCGTTCAAATCGCGCCGGGCGCATAATTAAGAAACGGCGTTGATACGGGGATAAACAGCGTAGATACGCTGATAAGATAGTATCTATGCACCAACGTATCTACGTATCAACATATCAACGCTGTTGTTCTTTTTCCTCACCATTTTAACGATCGTGAAAATCACCAAAGACAATTTCCACAAGATCGCCGGTCTTGCCGGTCTTGTAATGGCCGCTTCGGCCTTTTTTCTGCCTCTTGAAAACCCCGATCTGTTCTGGTACTTCTCGGCGGCCCGCTATATGGCGGCGCACGGGGGGGTGCCGCAAACGGATTTTCTTTCCTGGACCATGCAGGGGCGGGAATGGATAAACTTCGAATGGCTTTCGCAGCTGATATTTTACCTGCTCTATAAACTGGGCGGCTTCAAACTTTTGGTAATATTCAAAGGAACCATCCTGCTGGCGGCCGTTCTTGCTATATGGCGGACGGCCGCTTTGCACGGCAGGCAGCGGCCGGCGTGGCTTTACCTGCCGTTCCTTGCGGCAGGAATGCTGCCCGGCGGCGATCTCCGGGCGGAGACTTTCTCCCTGTTTTTTTTTGCGCTGGTAATTTACGGGCTTGAACGTTCCCGTCTGGAAGGCGGCGGTTCCCCCTCACCCGGGAAATACCTTGCCGCGGCCGGCTTTTTCGCGCTATGGACCAATCTGCACGCCGGCTATCTCTACGGCCTTTTGCTCGTCTTTATCTACTTCGCCGGAAGTCTGGCCGAAGAGGCGCTGCATTTTACGCGCGGCCGAAGCTCCGTATTTAAGCCGGGGCGCAGCGTTATATACCTTAAATATTTCGCTTCGGGTCTTGCCGCGTCGCTTATAAACCCGTACGGCTGGAAAATATACAAAGTCATCGTCAATCATCAAAGATCCGCCGCCGCAATGCAGGAATACATACAGGAATGGCGCTCTTTTGATGTGACCAGCGTGTATCAGGCGCCTTATACGGTAATGCTTCTAGGCGCCTGCGGACTGCTGCTCTGGCGGCTTTTCAGCGCCAGGCGGGCGTTCTGCGGACATTTTCTCGCCATTCTTTTATTCGCCTATAGCGCGTCGCTTCATTGCCGCTTTATCCCGTTCTTCATGTTGGCCGCCCTGCCGTATTCACTGGCCCTGCTGCCCCGGAACGCGGCGCAGGGGATAAAAAAATACGCGCTTTTGGCGCTTCAGATACTGGCGTTCTCCGCGCTGTTCCGGCATTACAGCCATATCTGGCCGAACTATACCGGCAGGGCCGACGCCTTTCCCGCTTATTCCGAGGGGCTTTCGGATTTTTTAAAATCGCACAAAGACCGCCTCTCCAAACTCGGATTTTACAATTACTGGGGGTGGGGCGGGTTTCTTGGATATAAGCTCTATCCGGATTACAAGGTGTTCCTGGACGGCAGATATATTTTCCATGAGATGCTTGGGGAAACGCAATCCGCTCCCGGTCCGGAGAAATGGAAAGCGCTGATGGATAAATATCGCGTTGAACTTGCGGTCATTCCGGCGGACGGTAAAAAGATCCCGATAAAGGGGCGTATCGGAGGCGGCCGGGAGCTGGTTCTTTGGCGGCCGGCCTACCTGGCCCGGATGCCTGAGAAAGACTGGGCCGTGATCTATTGGGACCGGCGCGCGCTGGCGCTCGTGCGCCGCAGCGCCGTAAACGCCGCCTGGCTTAAAAGCGTTGAGTATCAATACCTGCGCTCCGGCGACTGCCGGAACATGTTCATACCGGCGCTGGAGGGGCATATTAAAATCTCCGCCCTGGAAAAAGAAGCGCGGAGATTTTTAAGGGATGATAAGGCCGCCTATGACACAAGCGCCGGCGCCGAGGTGCGCTATTTTATGAACGCCTTAAAGGATCTTTGCGCGGATAAGAGCGCGAAATGCAGGCTTTATTGAAAATTCCGCAAGCCGTGCCCAAATAAGCGCGCTTATATGCTATACTTAATGAGATGAGTGCACAATACAAGGAGGGGGTATGAAAAACAGATCGGGTTTCACACTCATAGAACTGCTGGTGGTGGTTTTGATCATCGGTATCCTGGCTTCCATCGCCGTACCGCAATATTTTAGAGTCGTTGAAAAGGCGCGCGTGGCAGAGGCCATGAGCGTCTTCTCGAACATCAAATCCGCCGAGGAAAGACACCTCGCCCGCAGCGGCGCCTATACCGCTGATTTCAAGCAGCTTGACATCTCGTACGCGGACGCGACCCCGACCGCGCTGCCCACCCAATCCTATACCGCCGCGATTACGCTAGGCGCCTGCGCAATCGGCCCCTGCTATGTGATCACCTGCACGCGTCACACCAACAACAGCACCGTATCCCCGCGCTACGGCCTGTACTCCCTCAACGTCAACGTGCCGGAACTGCCCACGCCTCTCATCGCGTCCTGTCCCGGCGGCGGCTCGAACTGCGACGAACTCATAAATTAAAGCCGGTCCTGCAGGCTATGAAAATTCCAATAAAATTTTTCACAATAAAATTTTTCGCTTGACTAGCGGAGCGTTTTTATGTATAATATTGGTGAATGTAGCTGGGCGCTAATAATTGATGAAACTCACGATTAATCGGGGGCAAAATGCGCAAGAATAAAGCCGGTTTCACACTGATAGAGCTGCTGGTGGTGGTCTTGATCATCGGTATCCTGGCTTCTATAGCCATACCGCAGTATTTCAAAGTCGTTGAAAAGGGGCGCGTGGCCCAGGTTACGGGCGTCATAGCGAACATTAAACGCGCGCAGGATAGTTACCAAGCCAAAGGCGGCTATTATACCGCTAACTTCCTGGACCTTGACCTCTCGTACGAAGGCATGACCGCGGTCACGCTGCCCACCAAATTCTTCACTGTCGGTCTTGTGACCACTGGTTGCACGCCGGGCGATCAATCACAGGTCTGCTATTTTATCAACTTCACGCGCCATATCAACAACGGCTCCGTGGCCAAGCGCTACGGCGCGTATTCCCTCCGCGTCGACCTGCCGACCAATCCCACGCTCACCGTAGCGGGCTGCCCCGGCGGCGGCTCGAACTGCAACGAACTCCTGAACTAAAAAACGGAAAAAAAGCCCTGTTGTTCAAACAACGGGGCTTTTTATTTGCCCAACCCGAAGCAGGAAACGTCAGTTGATAAGTAAAAAACAACAGTTGATAAGTTGCTAAATTACTCTCTTACTTAATCAACTTATCAACTTCCCCGGACTTGTCAACTTCCCGGGCTACTCGGCCGCTTTCACAAGCAGGCCCCTGCCGGCTTCGTATACTTCAGCGGTCCCGTCGCCCGCAAGCCAGAGCCTGCCGCCTTTCCAGGTAAAAGCCGATAAAGGCTGGCGGGGGAGCGGGAGTTTAAGCGCGTAGGCACCGGCGACCGACAGTTTATCGTCCAGATTATGCTTATATAATCTTCCGGTGGAAGAGACAGCCGACCAGAGCTCCCTTTTTGTCTTGTAGATCTGGTCCGGCCGGTTCGGGAGCCTGAAATGAGCCGCCACCGTAAGTTCGGAGTCCAGTTTATGCAATAGCACGGTACCCTCGGAGTCGCAGGACCACAAATACTCCCCGTCATAGGAGAGGCTCCCTATCCTGCCCGGGAAACCAAAAGACTTTACCAATGTGAGCGCGTCGTCCAGTTTTCTTTTCTCTATGACTTTTTTCCAGGCATCCGCGATATAAAGATTCCCGCCCGCCACCGCAAAGCCGCCTATATGCACATTTCCAAGGGCATATTTTTTCTTAAGCTCAAGGGCGCCTTTGACCGGCTGGTAGCGGTAAAGGGCCTGCTCAAGCCAGTCCCCGGCCCATAACTCTTTGTCGTTCCACAAAAGGACCGATATATTGGAGGACGCCGCGGGATATATCCTGAAATACGAGGAATGAATGCCGCTGAAAAACCTGTACGCGAACACGGCCGCCAACAATACCAGCGCCAGGCCGACCGCCCGGAAACTGAAGCCGCGGAAAACATGTGCGGGCCCGGGGACGGAACCGGCCGGGACTTCGCGGGGAGGAGGAGGGACGATCACCTTCGGCTCCGTTAATTTCTGAACGGTATGGACCAGTTGCACGTTTTCAAACGGCTTCTGCAGATATTCGCTGGCGCCCAGCTTCATAACATCCACGGTCGACTGGATGTGCCCGTAGCCGCTGATCATCACTACCGGGACCTCGCTTTTGATCTTGCGCGCTTTTTCAAGCACTTCTATGCCGTCCATGCCGGGCAGGCGGATATCAAGAAGGATCAGGTCTATGTTTTCCCTGGCCAGGGTGTCGAGCGCGGTAGGTCCGTCGCCGGCCTCGGCCACCTCATAGCCGCGGAGCTTAAGCACGTTTTTGACGGCAAGTCTCATGTCCGGTTCATCGTCTACTATCAATATTTTGGGCATATATATCCTTAAGGATCGTTATTTTTTGCCTTCCGGCAGGGTAATGGTCACTACCGCGCCTTTTTTAAATTCACTTGAGATATTTATGGTTCCGCCGTGCGCCTTGATGATATTTTTGACAAGCGCGAGCCCGAGGCCGGGCTTACCGGGCCTGGTGGTGAAAAAAGGATGGAAAACCATTGAAAGGTTTTTAGGCTCTATGCCGGCTCCGGTGTCGGTTATTTCAAGCGCCTGGGCGCCGGTCCCGGACAGCCGCGCGGAGACGCGTATCGCGCCGCCTCCGGGCATGGCTTCAAAGGCGTTTAAAAAGACCTGTTCAAGCGCCGCCGTAAGCCGCACGCGGTCAACATGCAAAGGTTTCAACGCGTCATCTTCTTCAAAATCCGTTTCTATCCCGGCTATATCTTTCTCTTTTTTAACATTGTCCAGCGCGTTCATCGCCGCTGTTTTAAGGCTCATTTCCGCCAGCTGGAGCGTCACAGGCTTTGAGAAATCAAGCATGTTCTCTATTTTTTTCTGCAGGACTACGATATTGCGCACAATAACGCTTAGCGATTCCTTTACGTTCTCCGACTCAGGCGTTTCAAGGCAGAATTCGGCGTGACTCCGTATGATGCTGACCGAATTTGAGATCTGGTGGGAAATGCCGGCCAGCATCTCGGCGAAGTACCCGCTCGGTTCCGCCGAACCGGCGGGAAGCTCGAAGCCCCGGCGTTTAAGGGCTGAAAAATCCTTTGTAACCTGCTTCATCGCGGCCTGGAGGTCGCGGAGCATTTTTTCCTTTACAAGCAGCTCCTCTTCCGCGCTCTTTAAAACTGCGCGGTAAGGGCGGGCGCCCGGCTCCGTACCCAGCCTGCGCTCTTGTTCTATCAGAGCGTCTTTTTCCTTTTTGACCCGCTCAAGGTCGTCCGTCATGTGCGCCAGCCGGCGCTCTTTGTCGTCGAGGATCCTTTCAATTTCTTTAAGCGCCTTGCGCGATTCCTTATTCTGCCCCGTTTTTTTGTTCTTCAGAGAAGCGGCGAGGCTTTCCTTTTCAGTTCTTATTTTTTTCGCTTCGCGGCGGATCCTGGCGGCCGGGCCGGCGAGCCCGGATATCATGTCGTCCCGGGCGCGGATGTCGCGTTTTATCACCTCAAGCGCGGCGTTTTCGGCTTTAATTTCCCCGGAATATTTTTCTTGCAGTTGTTTCTTGTTCTCCAGGAGCGCCTTGTATTCGGCCTTCAAAAGGTTTAATTCGCCTTCAAGCTCTTTTTGCTTCAGCAGGGCGCCGATATGAAGCAGTTCAAGAGAAAGCGCCCCGGACCTGCTTTTTTCCGCTTCCACCGCCCGGGCCAGTTCGGCCTTTGCGGCTTCGGCGGCCCTGAGCTCGTCTTCAAGCGCGCCTGGAACTTTGCGGTCCGTTCCGTCGGCATGAGCGCTTTTTTCCTTCAAAATCCTGTTTTCCCCGGCCAGGCGGGCGGCCTCGGCCAGCGCCTGGGCCTTTTCCCTGCCCAGGAGCTCCGCTTTAAGGTTTAAATCCTCGCGTTCTTTAAGCAGTTCGCCGTATTTGGCGGCCTCGTCTTTAAGCATCGCGAATAGTTTTGCTGTCTGTTCGCTTTCGCTTTTCCCGGCAAGCGCGGAGAATTCCGCCGCGGCGGCCTGGGCCTGGGCCGAGACCTTCCGGTGATTCTCCAGCTCACGCTCAACGGAGGCCAGCCGGCCGTTCAGCAGTTCAATGGTATTATCCCTGTCACGGAGATTTGCCGTGGCGTCACTTAAGCCGGCGTCGGCCAGGCGCCGTTTTTCCGCCGCGAGGGCCAGTTCCTTTTCAAGGGTGCGCTGCCTGTCCCGGATCGCCGCGGCTTCATCCTCCTTATTCTTTAACTCAGCAAGGACGCCGTTCTGCTCGTCCCCGGCGGCTTTAAGCAGGCGGGCGTTCTTGCCGCGCTCTGCGGAGAGCGCTTCTTCCATGCTTTTTATTTTCTGCGTCAGCTCTTTAATCGCCTCGTTCCTGGCCGCAAGCAGTTCGCCCGCTTTCTGTTCCGCGCCGGAGCTTAAAGCCGTGTTTTCCCCGGCCAGGCGGGCGGCCTCGGCCAGCGCCTGGGCTTTTTCCCTGCTCAGCAGTTCCACTTTTAGGTTCAGGTCCTCGCGTTCTTTAAGCAGCTCGCCGTATTTGGCGGCCTCGTCTCTAAGCATCGCGAACAGTTTCGCTATCTGTTCGTTCTCGCTTTTCTCGGCAAGCGCGGAGAATTCGGCCGCGGCGGCCTGGGCCTGGGCCGAGACCTTCCGGTAATTCTCCCGCTCACGCTCAAGGGAGGCCAGCCGGCTGTTCAGCAGTTCAATGGTATTATCCCGGTCACGGAGATTCACCACGGCGTCACTTAGCTGCGCGTCGGTGCTGCGCCATTTTTCCGCCGTGCCGGCCAGTTCCTTTTCAAGGGAGCGCTGCCTGTCCTGGAACGCGGCCGTTTCCGCTTCCCGGCTTTTTAACTCAACGAGGACGCCGTTTTTTTCGTCCTCGGCGGCTTTAAGCAGGCCGGCGTTCTTGCCACG
>Ga0180009_10001675_pt1 | contig 26854 bp, 21 predicted proteins | sample OS_PC_MetaG_FD_123537 | JGI IMG/M metagenome (GOLD analysis project Ga0180009, IMG submission 123537) | Groundwater microbial communities from the Aspo Hard Rock Laboratory (HRL) deep subsurface site, Sweden - OS_PC_MetaG | ecosystem: Environmental > Aquatic > Deep subsurface > Groundwater... | reverse complement strand
GTCATCAATTACCGCCGTGCCGGCGCACATGACGGTATCAGCGCCGCCCCAGTAAATTTTTACCGTACCGTCGTCTTCAGGAACAGCGCCGCATGTAAAAACAACATTGGGCACGTAGCCGCTCACTTCCCAGGCATCCTCGGGCTGCAATATCCACTGATCGGAAACACCGATGATGTTGGCCGGATCCTTAAGGTCATGCAGGGCCGCGCCGAGTCGATACACTGTTCCGGCCATGGTCTTAAAAACGCCATGGTAAATATGAAGCCAGCCTTTGTCGGTTTTAAATGGCGGTGCGCCGGGCCCGATTTTCATTTCATCCCAGTGATAGGGAACCGGCTTCATAATCACCCGTGAATCGCCCCAGTGAACCAGGTCGGGAGAATAGGAAATCCAGATCGACCAGGACGAAATTTCCGAATGCGGCCTGTCCAAACGGGCATACCTACCGCCGAACTTCTCTGGAAAAATTACCACGTTGCGAAGGTCGGACTGGGTGATCAGCGCGACGCGCTCAATGCTTTTGAAGTCCTTTGTCCGGGCAAGTGCGGTGCGCACTCCATGCCGCGAGTATGCGCTGTAGGTAAGAAGATATTCGCCCTCCACGGGGTTTATGCGGAGGTCCTCGACTCCGAACTCCTCATATTCCCCAAAAACGTTGTGTGTTGCCGGTGCGAGGAAGGGTTTGGGATGGACCGTGAAGGAAAAACCGTCTGCGCTTTCAGCCCGGCCGATTACAGAGCGACCGTTGTGTCTGTGCGACCTGAAAAGCATTATATACCGGTCATTGTGTTTAATAACCCCGGCATTGTGGACAGTGGCTACCGGATAGGGCACGTCATCCCGGGTAAGGATGGGGTTCCCGTCATATCGCTTTACAAAAGGGGTTTTTCTATTCATACCATGCAACCCTGTCATTATCGATGTTCAATTTTTGTGGCTTGGCTGTCAGCAAAATCCTTATGTACTTTTTCATGCACCTCTGTGTAAACGTCTATATATTTTTCGACCATACTGTCTACGGTGAAGCGGTCTTCGACCGTCTGACGACAGTCTAATCTATCTATATTTTTTATCCTTGCCACATGTTCAACAGCCTCTTCGCAACCCGAAACCAGGAAGCCGTTTTTGCCATGCTCGATCAACTCTGGCATACTCCCCTTGTTAAACGCGATCGCTGGGGTACCGCAAGCCATGGACTCTATAATCGACAATCCGAAAGGCTCATTAAAATTTATGGGATGCAGAAGCGCGTATGCCTTGCCTAGCAGCCGGTTGCGCTGAACCGGCCCGACGCTGCCGACATAGACCGCATTATAGTTGTCCAGGTGCGGTTCGACGTACTGGTGATAGTAGGCTTCATCCTGGATGATTCCCGCCAATATCAGCTTCTTATTGCAGGCCCTGGCAATTTCAAGGGCCTCCCGTGTGCCCTTGTCATGGTGGATGCGCCCGAAAAAAAGCAGATAATCATCCGGTTCAGGCTGAAAATCAAACTGCTTTATATCTATGCCGTGATGGATGGTTTTGATATAGTCAAGATCCGGGGACCGGTCGGCATCGCTGATGGAAACATAGAACACTTTGCTGTTATATTTTTTGTAAACCGGCAAAATCCCGGGCGATGAAAAGCCGTGAATGGTTGTAACGACCGGGGTGCTGATAAGGCCGGTATAGGTCAAGGGCAAAAAATCAAAATTGTTATGTATAATATCAAAATCTTCAGCATGCTCAAAGAGTTCCGAAATGTGAAGGCACTCCCATACTTTTGGTATGAGTGAGCGGTCTTCTTCATAGCCCCGCGCACAAATGCTATGCAGCTTGCCGCTTGTTTCCGAATCACCGGTTGCAAAAAGGGTAACATTATAGCCTCGCGATACCAACCCCTCGGTCAAAAGGGAGACCACGCTTTCCCAGGGGCCGTAGTGACGTGGCGGCGTGCGCCAGGCAATCGGCGAGAGCATCGCAATGCGCATAGCTAATCCTTTACTTAATCGGTTGATTGGGACGATGGCTGTTTTAGAATTTCATCGGCATACAGCTTTTGCAATGTCATCAGCGATAGCAGCCAGGAAAGGGAGGACTCGGCGCCTTCATTCTGGTTGATGCCGTCAGCCATCAGCCCGTCACGGCAGCCGCCTGTTTTAGCATCATAAAGCAGCATGTTCAGGTCGTTGTTTCCCAGAAACCAGTTAAAGCACGTGACCGCACTGTCAATCCATGTTTTATCCCGGGTGATATTAAAGGCTTCGACACACGCCTCGATCATGGTATTAGACTCTATTGGCTGCTGGTCGAAACGGGCCTTGGGTCCGCCTTTTTCATACCATCCTTTATTGCCGACCGGCACAAAGTGGCCTTTTTCGGTCTGGATGGAGAGCAACCACTTGAGGGATCTGAGTCCCATATCGATCATATCGCTGCGCTGCATCCATTGGCCGGACAGCAGCAGGGCATGGGACAGTTTGCCGTTAGCATAGTTTAGAGCGTTCTCAAGCCAGGGCCAATCGTCTGTTGCATTGTTTTTAAATTGATTGAAAAGCCTGTCGGCAAGAACTTCCCGGATCCTGCGCACATCACTGTCGCCGGAAAATTTATGCAGGTAAGCATGCACGCCCGCCAGAGAAAAAGCGATGGCCCGGGGCGAATCAAAGTGCTCGACAGCCTTCGACGCCTGGTTGAAGAGCGTTGTGCTCATTGCCAGCTGTCCGGGATTTTCAAGAAAAGCAATAGCCCTGCCAAGGCCCCAGAGCGCCCTGCCGTGAGCATCCTCGGATCCCACCTCCTCAGTCCATTGCCGTGCATAGGTCATGAAATTACGAAACCGCCCCTTTTCGACATTAAAGGCATACAGTAGAAAGCTGAGATAATGGCTGCTCAGGGAATCAAGTCCCATACCTTCCATAGGCAAGTATTTCCGGCCCATGGCGGCAACCATCAGCGCTCTGGCATTATCATCGGTGCAGTAGCCATGGACGCGATCGGGGATAGTATGGGTGGCATGCTGTAAAATGCCTGTGTCATCGGTAAGGGTTTTCAGGTGGTCGAGCTTCATTTCCGGGAGCTCGAAATTTGTGATGGATTTGATGTTTTCAATATATGAATGTCGGGGGCGGGGGTGCCGGGCGCGGTTGAGCCGAACCTCGCTGAAAACCTCGATATATCTTCGGGATACCTCCTTCCAGATCGCCTCGCGACAGAATGAATAGGCCTTTTTACGTATCGCATGCCGGTTGACATCGTTGTCAAGAAGATCGATAATCTGTTCCGCCATGGCATCAGGGTTGTTGAATGGAACAATTCTTCCCCGCCCTTCGGCAAGCATCTCGGTCGCATACCAGTACGGGGTTGAAATGACGGCTTTGCCGGTTCCCATGGCATAGGCGAGCGTCCCGGAAGTAATCTGGGCTTCTTCAAGATAGGGGGTTACATAAATATCAGCGATGCCGAGAAACTCACATAATTCTTTCAGTGCGACAAATCGGTTTTGAAAAATGACATGACCACTGATATTGAGTCTGCGCACGAGCTGCTGCAGGCTGATACGGTATTCCTCGCCATGCGCTTTCAAAATATGCGGATGTGTTGCTCCCAGGATAATATAGGTAACATCAGGGTGTTTTCTGGTGACGGACGGAAGCGCCTGCAGCACATTTTCAATGCCCTTATTGGGGGAAAGCAGGCCGAATGTGAGCAGCACCTTTTTGCCTTCCACGCCGAACTTATCTTTGTTGAAGCTGGAATCAATAAAAGGCGTATCCGGAATGCCGTGATGGATAAAGGCAATTTTCTCCTCCGGAACGGAATAGATATCTTTGAGGAAATCAAAGGCCTTCCGGCTCATCACGATCAGTTTGTCGGACAGATCAGACAGCTTGCACATGACTTCACGATATTCCGGGGCGGGATCTTTCAGAACCGTATGCAGCGTTGTCACGACCGGCATGCGAATCTCTCCAAGAAGTTTCAGCAGATGGCTGCCGGCAGGGCCGCCGAAAAGAGCGTATTCATGCTGCACGCAGACAATATCAGCTCGGCTGATATTGAGAAACTCCGCTGCGACACCGTAATCGGTAAGTGTGTTCTGGTTGATCTCAAACCGCACTTTTTCAGGATATGCATATCCCTCGGGTTTGTCATTGATGGCAACCGCCCAACAGTTTATGTCGGGCGCTTCTGCCGATAAGGCCTCAACAAGATCGGTAGTGAATGTTGCAATACCACACTGGCGGGGTAAGTAGTTACCGATTACGGCAACCGAGTCGATCCCCTCATAATACTTAATAACAGACATCATACTAGCTGCCTCCCTGTTTACGCTTGACCCATACAATTACCCGCATAGATGCAAAACCCGTTGCTGACGGTCGGATAACTTTCCAGCTTGACTTTTCAACCAACTGGATCTCGCTAGCCTCGCTTGGTGCACCAAGAACTTGCTTTTTGACAAGCCAAGTAGAAGGAAATTGATAATAGCTCGCTTTTTGGCAGGTCAAGAATAGGAAAAAGCCTCTTGTATATCAATAAATACTCAGATACAGATATGCTAACGCGTTCAAATTTATAAAAAATATTCATCCATGGTTATATCCACCGAACAACTTATTCCAATCGATTAAGCCGAATTTTGATGACCTGATCCGATTATATCAAGAGTCCAGGCCAGCGGAACGGCGCGGATGAGTTTTTTTCGGTATAAGTGAAGAACCCCGACTAAAGGTATGAAGGTCGGGAAGCTTCTGTGCACTCTCTGAATGCATAGGGAAAAAGCCCGTTTTAGTGCCCCCTGGGATCGGGGTCGTGTCTTGATCAGCGTTTCAGTGATTAGCAGTTATTTGAAGGTCGATTTTCTGAGTTTGCGTATTAAGAATAACTTTCAGAACTCCAGATACCTTGCTATTATCTTTAATATCACAAAATTCATGATTTGTAATTTAAATCGTAACCCCTTCCATAAATCAATGAAGGATCTTTTTAAAATCAAGAAAGGAGAAATTATGGTTGACCCGAACCTGTGATACCTTGCCAATATCTAAAAATTTTAAGTGATTCCAAAACCTGAGATAAGACTTACTGATCTGTAACTTAGGTTAGGTGAAGGAGAACGGAGTTAGTATTTTAGCTGGGATTGACAGCTATATCCATGTATGGTAATGTATACATCACTTTTAGACTGGAGAAAACAATGGGAAATCTTAAAAGGAAACAGATTTATCTTGATGAAGAGAGTGACCGTGCTCTCAAAAGCTTAGCTCTCACCACCAATATTTCCGAATCCGAACATATTAGAATAGCAGTGAAAAGATATATTGCTAAGCAGAAAAACAACCTCGGGGAAGAGGATCCTCTTCGGAAACTCATCGGACTGTGCGATAAGGTAGATGGCCCCACCGATGCTTCTCTTCATCACGACAAGTACTTGTACGAAAAGAAGGCATAATCATGGTCTTTGTAGATACCGGTGGCTGGATAGCCATGGCAGTCAGGAGGGATCGCTTTCATAAAAAGGCCGCCTCCTATTATCGGAAACTATCGAAACAAAGTATACCCCTGGCTACATCTAACTATGTCTTGTCAGAGACTTTAACTCGTATTCGTTATGATGACGGCCATGCTAAGGCCCTCCAATTAAATTCACTCATCCATGATGCTATCAAGGTGGGAAGGCTTCGTCTGGAATGGGTCACTCCAGCAATCCATCAGGAAGCATGGAAAATCTTCGAGGCATATGAAGATCAAGAGTTTTCTTTAGTTGATTGTACCAGTTTTGTGGTCGCGCGGCAGATAGGTGCCAAAGAAGCGTTTGGGTTCGACGAACATTTTTACACTATGGGATTCATACTCAGACCATGACCATGCCTCTATCTCCCATCGGAACGGAAGAAAATTTGGGTCTTTAGAATGTCCCATCAAAGACAAAACCCCACCGCTATCTAAGAAATGGGGTTCTTGGTCTAATTTACGGCAATCTCTGTTAAAAGATTATCTCTCGATTTTTTTAACCTCTTTTGGGGTAAAAAAGTCAAGAAAGGTGAGCTTATTGACAACTAAATGGGTTGAAATGGGCTTTTCAGACGAGATTGTGGAGATCAACAGGACACAAGAGCTTGGACGCTTGCCCGCAATATGTTAAACTTAATCCATCGGTAGTTATGTGGCCTGTAGCCACAATGGATAAAAAAACGGATAATTCCGGTATAAAAACGGTTCAAAGTCTTGATGGATAAGGGTTTTTTATGTTTAACAACATCATCTATTTCATCATTGTCCTTCTTATCTTCAACATCAGTTACCCAGATGGTACCCCCGAAGATTCGGTAAGTTATCATGTTTTGATGTTAATTATGACCTGGCTCGTTTTCTCGGGGTACTGCAGATTTGGTTTTCAGCGCCTCCTATATGGTTTAAAAGGAGAAAGGGCTGAAAACGGTGGTTCAAGCGGGGAATATCATGGCCTCATTCTCCGCCTTTCCATCCTGGCTATCTTCCTGTTTGCCCTCGACGTCTACATGTTCCACATGAAATACTGGTTCAAAATCATTCCCATCGTCAAACTGTTTTCAGTGCTACAGGGCATATTGGCAATCACACTATTTCTCTCTTATCTGGGGACCATCTGGTTCTTTGCCCATCCTGCCTACACAGCTATCTTCAAGACCAAGATCACAAGACGCGCCTTCATCATCTCCAATTTTAAACTCAACATGCCCATTCTTTTCCCATGGTTGGTTCTCTCCTTTGTTTACGACATGATATCCATTAGCCCATGGTCAGGTCCTCAAAGTTTCCTGAGTAAACCCGAAGGTCAAATAACTTTTTTCGCCGTTTTTTTGAGCTTGTTGATGATCTTTATGCCCCGTTTTATTCAGTACTGGTGGGGATGCAGGCCTCTTGAACCATCAGATCGGGTCAGGGAACTGAAGGCCTTTTTACAGGAGAAGCGGTTCAGGTATCGCGATCTTTTAAAATGGCCCATTTTTGAAGGTCGTATGATGACAGCGGGCATCATGGGTATTATTCCCCGATACCGCTATATACTCGTTACAGACGCGTTGATGGAGATCCTGTCCGTTGAAGAGTTAAAGTCTGTTATGGCCCATGAGGTGGGGCATGCCAAATATCGCCATCTCCTATTCTATATCCTATTTTTTCTGGGTTACATGATGTTATCATTCGGATTGTTTGATCTTTTCTTCTATTTTTTCGCTACACAACCTTTTTTTATAGAGATGCTTGGAAGCGGGGAATCCCAGGGAACAAACCTGTTTTATCTCTTCCTCTCTATTCCCATACTATTCACCATGTTTATCTATTTCCGATATGTCATGGGATTTTTCATGCGTAACTTTGAGAGGCAGGCCGATCTCCATTCGGCTGCCACCATGGGAAGCCCGGAACCAACCATCAGTTCGCTGGAAAAGATCGCACTGTTAAGCGGAAAAAGCAGAGATCTCCCAAGCTGGCATCATTTCAGTATAAAGGAGAGAGTGGATTATCTGTGGCGCATGCTGAAGGATCGAGGGTTGGTGAAGCGGCATAATCGATTCGTATTTTTCTCTTTTGCGGTCTATCTGATCAGTGTGACAGGTCTCGGGTATCTCTTAAATTTTAGTCCCATGAAACAGACTCTTGAATATCATTTAATAGGGAGAGCGCTTCATCAACAGTTAAAAGAGGAGCCCAATAATATACATCTTCACCAGAATCTGGCCATGTTATATCACAAGATGGGGAGATACATGGATGCCATTAACACATACGAAAGGATCATTCTTCTTGACAGGACCCAGGCTGTGGCTTTGAATAATCTTGCATGGCTTCTGGTGACCGTCCCTGAAGAGGAATTACGGGATCCAAGGAGGGCCCTTATCCTGGCTGAAGCTGCCGTGGCATTAGAGAGATCCCCCGTCTTTCTTGATACCCTTGCCGAGGCTTACTATGCTAATGGATTTATTGATGAAGCCATCAAGACCATTAAAGAGGCCATTCTCCTTGCCAATGAAGGAGTCGGTTATTATGAAAACCAACTTAAAAAGTTTATGGCCAACACTGATGAACTCGTAAAAAGTCGTCACTCCGGTGAAGCTTGTGCCGGACTCGATCCGGTAACCGGAGTCCAGACCATCTGTAACCATTTGAAAAGACTGGATTCCGGCTGTAGTTTATCCCGCAAAAGATGCGGGGCCGGAATGACAAAAAATGGTGTTTTTCGACTTTTTACGAAGTCGTCAAGATTGAGAAAGGCTAACTATACATGGCGACATTAATCAGAGCAGACCTCGTCATTCCTGCGAAAGCAGGAATCCAGAAGAAACGAATGATCTCAATCGTGGTTTCATTTGCGCCAGTATTCAGGCATCAATAACACAATAACCGTATAGATTTCCAATCTCCCTAAAAGCATATCGAAAATCAGGACCCATTTCCCCATAAGAGGTAGTGTCAGATAGTTTTTTACAGGACCCACCACACCAAGCCCGGGGCCGACATTAAAGATGCAAGCCGCCACCGAACTCAATGAGGAGATCATATCCAGACCCAGAAGCGCCATGATCAGGGCTGATATCACGTAGATACCCAGATAGAGAACAAAAAACCCCCAGATACTGCTTAATATCTCTGGGGGCACCGCTCTTCCCCCCAGTTTTACTGTTGTGACGGCATGTGGATGGATGATACGGAAGATCTCCTTATAGCTGTGTTTGAAAAGTAGCATGATTCTCATGGTTTTCATGCCCCCGCCCGTGGAACCGGCCATTGCGCCTAAAAACATACAGACAAGCAAAAGATACTGGGAAAAGGATGGCCACTTTTCATAGTCTGCGGTGACAAAACCGGTGGTGGTAATCACGGAACTCACCTGGAAGGCGGCATAGCGTAAAGCATTTGCAATGGATTCATAAACAATGCCATAGATGTTGAGAGTAATCAGGAGAGTGAACAGTGCAACCATAGTTAGAAATACCTTACACTCAGGATCCTTATAAAAAATGGTGAGATCTCCCTTAATTAACTTGTAATGTAAGGAGAAATTGATACCGGCCAGCAGCATAAAAACAATAATGACACAATCAAAATAGATGCTGTTATATTGGGCAATACTGGCATTCTTAGGGGAGAAGCCGCCGGTGGGCATTGTGCAGAAGGCATGGCAAACGGAGTCAAACAGTGACATGCCTCCCCCCAACAGGAGAATAATCTCCAGCATGGTGATGAGTATATACACCGTCCAGAGGGTTTTGGCCGTATCGGATATTCTTGGCTTCAGCTTATCCACAACGGGACTGGGAACCTCGGCCTTATAGAGCTGCATCCCGCCAACTCCCAAAAAAGGTAGTATGGCTATGGAAAGAACAATGATCCCCATCCCCCCAAGCCATTGGGTTAAACTTCTCCACATGAGGATTCCTTTTGGAAGTTGTTCGATATTAGATAGTATGGATGCGCCAGTGGTTGTAAAACCTGATATGGATTCAAAGTAGGCATTGGTAAAATCGGGAATGGAGTTGGAGAGGAGAAAAGGAATGGCTCCAACCAATCCTGCCACCACCCATCCAAAGGTTACAATGGCTACACCATCACGGTGATTGAAGTGGATCTCTTCATCTTTTTTTGTACAGAAAAAGAGAAGCAACCCTATCCCGGAAGTGATTAGCATGGAATAAAGAATAGCTGACGCACTACCTTCTTTAAAGATAATGGATACCAGGAGAGGAACGGCCATGGATAAACCCAGGAAGAGGATCAGAATCCCTATAAATCGAAGGATACTTTGGGGATGCATTAGAAATATTCCAGTTTGACGGTGAGCATTTTCTCCAGTTTCGGTAAAACCTTCTTAAGGGCAAAGATGATAAGACGATCTTTTGGCCTGATCACACTATCGCCGCGGGGAATAATGATATGGTCACCCCGGACGATTGCCCCGACAAGGGCCCCTTTGGGAAATTTTACCTTATGGAGCGGCGTGTTTACGATATCGGATGTCTCTAAGGCCTCAGCCTCAATGGCCTCGGCATGCTCACCCTTTAGAGGGGCCACTGATATGATTTTACCGCGCCTTATATATTGGAGGATAGCCCTTATGGCAGAGAGTCTTGAGCTGACCACCGTATCAATGCCAATGGCAGAGACAAGGGGAATATAACTCAACTTGTTGATGCGTGTGATGTTTCTTTTTACCCCCAGTCTTTTTGCCAAAAGTGATATGAGGACATTGCTTTCTTCGTCCCCCGTGATGGCAACCATGAAATCCGCACCTTGAATATTCTCTTCCTGGAGTAGATCTCTATCCGTTCCATCACCATTGATAACGATCACCTTTTCCAGTTTTTCCGCAAGACGTGTGCAGCGTTCATTATCTTTATCGATTATCTTAACGTTGATTCTGGTCTTGTCCAGGGCAGTGGCTAGAGCCGTGCCTGTCTGTCCCGCACCAACAATGATAACCCTCCTCAACTCTTCATCTTGAATATTAAAAAGATTCAATAGATTATCCAACTCATCTGACTTTGCCACCATGTAGACTAAATCATCGGCCTGAATGGTATCTTTTCCATGAGGTATAAAAACCTGTTCTCCACGTACAATGGCCCCCACAAGCAGTCTACCTTCAATTCCTTCCAAGGAGAGAAGCTGGCGACCTGCCAAGGGAGAATCAGACCTGATGGTGATACCCACCAACTTGACCCTCCCATTCTCAAATTCGATAACGTCAGAGGCGCCGGGGACCATCATAAGATTGCGAATTGTTTCAACCATCACGGACTCCGGATGGATGATCTGGTCAACGCCGAGGAGGTCCTGACTAAAAAGATCCTTTTCTTCTATATACTCTGTATTGCGTATACGGGCTACTTTGAGAATATATTGATTCATATTTCGGGCCAATAAACAGGAGATCAGGTTGACCTCGTCGCTGTCTGTGGCTGCTACCAACATGTCGGCATTTGTGATCCCTGCTTTTTTTAGCATCTCAGGACTCGTTCCGGATCCTAAGATGGCCTGAACATCCATATTTTCGGTGATTCGCTTTATCTTATCCGGGTCCTTATCGATTAAGAAAACATCTTGGTTTTCTTCAGAAAGTTTCTCGGCGATGTGAAATCCAACCTCACCAGCCCCTACAATAATGATCTTCACTGAGCTTCTCCTCTAAAGATGTCTTTCTATGGTGTTTTCTGGAACATGGTGGATAATAGAACGGACCATATCTTTAGATGAGCATGGGGAAAAAGTCAATATTGATTTATATGGACAAGGATAGGACATGATGATAGATTTATGGGTGAAATTGAGCCAAAGATGAGAAAAGAATTCATGGAAAGGAGCTGATGGAAATCTAGTAACCAAAGATGATGTTAGAGCTTGGCATAGATTATGACAGGAATGAACTGATAAAATATATCCATAGATTCCCTGAGACAAAGGTACTGGTTATCGGGGATATCATTATGGATGAATATATCTGGGGTGATGTCTCTCGCATCTCACCTGAGGCTCCTGTCCCGGTGGTGGAAGTTAAACAAGAGACAAAAATGCTGGGTGGTGCAGCCAATGTTCTAAATAATATAGCCTCACTGGGTGGAAGACCGATCCTGTGTGGAGTGATAGGGGATGATCCGACGGGAGAGGAGATCGTTGAGAGAGTGAAAGGTATGGATCTGGTTTATGACGGAATCATCATTGAGTCTGATAGGTGTACCAGTATAAAAACAAGGGTAGTAGCCCATAACCAACAGGTGGTTCGATTTGACCGGGAAAGCAGAAAGGGGATAAGGCCTGAAAGTATAGACAGGCTTCTTGATTTTGTAAAAAAGAGTCTCCATAAACTGAATGCCATCATCGTGGCCGATTATGGGAAAGGCGTGATCTCTGCTCAACTGATGAAAGGATTAAGAGATATCGTAATGGGTTCGGACATCATTCTTTCTGTTGATCCTAAGACCGATAATTTTGAATATTACAGAGGAGTTGATGTTATAACTCCCAACCACCACGAGGCAGGTGCCTTTTGCAGAATCCATATCATTGATGAAGAGACCCTGATTCAGGCGGGAAGGCATATGCTCAGTGAACTAAATTGCCGTTCCGTCCTTATCACTCAAGGAAAAGATGGTATGACCCTCTTTGAAAATAACGGTGCGATGTGCCATATCCCCACTGTTAGTAGAAAGGTCTATGATGTGACGGGAGCAGGGGATACGGTCATCAGCACATTTTGTCTGGGATTGGCATCCGGTATGGATCTAAAATCCGCTGCCATCATCTCTAATTTTGCCGCCGGTATTGTGGTGGGGGAGGTGGGAACTTCAACGGTGAAGGCAGAAGAGTTGGAGAAGGTTATCACCAATAGCCGTTGATTCTTTTTACGTTCATTCTTTAACTTTACCCTATCCACTTTCACTATCTTTGAGTGGGTGGGGTGAAGTGGAACCTGATTAATGAGCGAGCCACGTAAAGCAGAAGATGTAAAACTGATCTCCAGCCTATTTTCATCCCAGGAGACTTTGATTGATGATGTAATCAGCGAATTGGAAGAGATGTTTGGTCCAGCAGACTGGAAAAGTCCTAAACTTCTTTTTGATCGGACTAAATATTATGCCAAGGAGATGGGATGGCCACTTCACCGACGCTTTATCTCCTTCAAGAAATTGATCAGGCCACAGGAGATCGTCGAGATAAAACTGGCAACAAATAAGGTGGAAGCCAGGGACAGTCATGAAGGGAAGCGGAGAATTAATATTGACCCCGGTTATATCTCCCTGGAGAGATTGGTTTTGGCCACTGGTAAGAATTATACCCATAGAATCTATCTGGGGAAAGGAATTTATGCAGATCTAACCCTTATCTTTCACCGGGGGTGTTTCAGAGCACTTGAATGGACTTACAAGGATTATGCGGATCCGAAAGCGATGAATTACTTCAGTGATGTGAGAGAAAGATACAAGGTTCAGATAAGAGGAATAGATCAGTAATTTATGGCACGGAGTTAAAAAGACAGAGAAAAGGAGGGGGGGACCGCACTTGATTAAAAGTATGACCGCCTATGGACGGGGTGAATATTCTCTTGGGAGTCAATCATTCATAGCCGAGATAAGATCATTAAACAATCGTTACAGGGATGTGATTGTCCGGGTACCCAAAGTCTTTCAAACACTAGAGGATGAGATAAGACCCGAGATATCTTCCAGGATAAGAAGAGGACGTATCGAAGTCTCTATTCAGGTGGAAAAAAACAGTGGCGAGGCGGAATATAACCTGGAGCTCAACCTTCCCCTGGTGAGATCCTATCTTCGGATTTTCGAAAAACTCAACGATGAATTTGGACTTCATGAGAAGATAAGTCCTGACTACCTCTGCCAGATGAAGGATGTTATTCAAATAAGACCAGTGGAGATCAATATTGACGAGGCACGGACCGGTTTTCAAGAGGTAATAAGGCGGGCATTAGACTCCTTGGATGTTATGAGGATCCAGGAAGGGAAGTCCATTGAAGAAGATTTTATGAAAAGGTTGGACAGAGTGGGGGTATATCTCCATGAGATAGAAGAGAGATCTCCCCAACTGGTCGAGGAATACAGAGATAGGCTAAAGGATAAGATTCATAACCTATCACAAGATATTGATATGGATGAAAACCGATTAGTCCAGGAAGTGGCTATCATTGCAAGCAGATGTGATATAAACGAGGAGATCGTTCGTACCCGAAGTCACCTGAAACAGTTTCGTAAGTATATGACCATGGACGGTTCCGTAGGAAGAAGATTGGACTTTTTGATTCAGGAGATCAACAGAGAGGTTAATACAATCAGTTCCAAGGCCTCGAACTCAGCCATATCAGCCAGGGTAGTGGAGATCAAAGCGGAATTGGAAAGATTAAGAGAACAGGTTCAGAACGTGGAATGAAAGGAGAAACGCCCATGACTCAAAAGCTTATCAATATCGGTTTCGGGAATTCGGTTGTTTCCAGGCGGATAGTCGCCATCATCTCTCCCAATGCAGCACCCATTAGACGCCTTCGGGATGAAGCTCGTGAGGAGAAAAGACTCATCGATGCCACCCAGGGAAGAAAAACAAGATCAGTCATCATAACGGACAGCAATCATGTGGTTTTATCTGCCATCCAGTCGGAAACCATTGCTCAGCGATTCAGTCCAGACTGTAAATTAACCAAAGAAGATCTTGAAGAATAGAGATGTCAGGCCAACCCTATGTCATTACAGGCCCATCGGGTGTGGGGAAATCAACAATAATCCAGCAATTAAGGAGAAGAGTCATGAACCTGGGATACTCTGTCTCCCACACAAGTCGTAATCCCAGGAGCAATGAGGTCAACGGCGTTGATTATCACTTCGTGAGCCGGGAGATCTTCACCGAGATGATCCATGATGGCGAATTTGTGGAATGGGCACAAGTCTATGATGATTTCTATGGGACCTCTTTTCCCAGCCTAAATAATCAAATGGACCAAGGGCTTGATGTGGTGATGGACCTTGACAGCCAGGGGGCCAAGAATATCAGAGAACATTTTAAAAATAGCATCTTGATCTATATTTTACCTCCTTCTATGGAGGACCTTGAAAAGCGGTTAAGAGAGAGGGCTTTGGATGAAGAGGAAGCAATACAGACGAGGCTTGAAAAGGCCTATAAAGAACTTAAGGCGTGTATATGGTATGATTATATCGTGATCAATGAATATATCCATAAATCGGTAGGAGAGGTTGAATCCATTATAACCTCTGAGCGATGCCGTAAAGATAACAGACTTCCCATGGTAAAAGAAATATTTGGGATGGAATTCTAGATATCAACGTGGGGCAATGGAAAGATTAGGCTGAATGGGTTAGGCTATTAAGTTTGGGACAGGGTAGGATTGTGGGAAGGGCCTGTGCAAAGGAGGCATGATATAGGATCAAATAATGATAAGATCTCACATATAATACCTGGTTTTCATGCTGTAAAAGAGGCCTTACTTGAAGCTCTGATCAGGATAGATGAGTTATGGATTACAGATAGAAAGAGGTCTTCAAGGGTTAATGAGATACTTCAAATTGCCGAGAAAAGGGGAATTCCTGTCTTTTTTAAAAAAAACCATATTTTAGATAATCTCCTACCTGGTATCTCTCACCAGGGTATCCTGGCTCTTGCTGAGGACTTTACCTATTTTAATCTCGACTATCTTATCAGTGTATCTTCAAATACACCAGGACATGGCCTCATAATAGCTGCAGATCACATTACGGACGAGGGAAATCTGGGAGCTCTCATCAGAACTGCGGTTTTTTTCGGGGTCCATGGCCTAATCCTGCCTAAAGATCGTTCGGCCAAGGTTACAGAAAAGGTTCGAAAAAGATCATCCGGTGCATATCTCCATCTACCTGTGGCTCGTGTTGTGAATCTGGGGAGGAGTTTGGATGTTTTAAACAAGAAAGGATTTTGGATTATTGGTGCGGCTGAAGAGAGCCCTGATTCCATCTATCAGTTTGACTGGAATAGGGATCTGATTTTGGTACTGGGCAGTGAAGATCGAGGACTCAGCCTTTCTGTTAGAAGTAGATGTCACCAGATGGTTAGTATCCCTTCATACGGAGATCTGGGTTCACTCAATATCTCTGTTGCGGGTGGAATCATTCTTTCGGAGATTGTTCGACAAAGAAGTGCCGAAAAGGGCATGTAGAATCTCCCTTAATATGAGAAGTTCTTTCACCCGTTCCTCCATTTAAGCACCCAGGCAATGGTACGGGCTGCATCATGAGTGGTGTTGTATACCGGGAGGCCGGCATCTCTTAGGATTCTAAAGGAAATGATTCTTAACTCCTCTACTCGTGGATTATCCTCTGCTGATATCTCAAGAACGGGAATCACACACTTTTTAAGAGACTTTGCCGCCCTGGTCATATCAAGCAGCCCACTCTCCAGTATCTCATCTTTTAGAAAACTTAAAAAATCCGCAGAGAAGTAGGGGATTATGGTGTCTATATTATCGTCATCGTCCATTGCCTTCATGGTGTTTACCATAATTTCGAAATCAAAGCCGTAGGCTCCCAGATCAACAGGATTTGTTGTACTCGTATTTATGTTTGCTATCATTTCACTGATTGTTTCCTGAGTCTTTTTCTGTAGCTCAGGCATAGAGAGGCCTGCACTGACAGCAAAATCGGTGAATAACACCGATGTGCCACCTCCTGCGCCTAAAAAGCCGATCCTCGGGCCGAAAGGTAGTTGTTCCGACGTAACCATCATCACCACATCAATGAGTTGCTCCAGGGTTTTTACCTCTATGCAGCGATGTTGGTGCATGGCAGCCGACCATATCTCATGATGGACGGCCATGGCACCTGTATGGCTTGCAGCAGCCCGAGCCCCTTCATGTGTTATACCGCCCTTTAGGACCACCAAAGGCTTTCCCGTCCTTGATATCCTCTATATATCCGGCGATTGCCATTACCGTATTATCTTGGGCAAAGTATTCCAGGTAGTCTTCCACACGGAGGTCAGCCTGATTGCCGTATGAGACCACTTTGTTTAGCTCGATCCGACGTGCATGGGCCATACGCATAAATATGTTGGTCACGCCCCCGGATTGGCTAAGGAAGGCCACTTTCCCTATCCCCTCCTGTCTTACGAAAGGTTCAAATGTTACCTTGGACTCGGTACAGTGGACACCGATGCAGTTGGGCCCCACTATCCTGGTCATCCCCTTTCTTGCTGCTTTGACCAGAGATTCCTCAAGTTCAATGTTGCCTATCTCTGAAAAACCGGATGTAAAAAAATGTACAAAACGGATCCTTTTCTTGACAGCAGTCTCAAGGGTCTGAAGGGCAAGTCGGGAAGGGACTGAGCAGATGGCAAGATCGATCCCGTCAGGAAGCTCATCAAGGGACGAGAAGACGGTTACTCCTTTTATCTCTTTATGTTTAGGATTTACCGGGTAGAGCTCTCCACCATATCCTGCATTCAGAAGTACCTGGTAGAAGGGGAGTTTTCCTCCCCCCAGGTTAGGGCTTGCACCAACTACAGCAATACTACGGGGATAGAAAAGCTTTTTCAGATCCATGTATTGTCCTCATCTTAAAGTGCCATGGGTGTAAGCCCGTGTGGGTATCTATTGGTGAAGAAGTCCAAATTAAAGGGGCGGGAACCCATTCACTCATTAATATGGGTATCCCGCCATGTTAAATATCAATCAGAAAAACGGTAAATGATATTATCGCCTTTTCTGGATTGGGGAAGCAGCATAGGATAAAGTATATTGTCTGTCAAGTATGGTGTTGTTGTATGGTATATTAATGACACATGGGTTTAATCAATGGTCAAAACTTGACATTTCACTTTAGGCCAAATAGATTGGCAATGAAAATTTATTTGGTTTTTCTTGAGAGCTTTTAAATATGAAAGGAGATTAATGAATGGAGATTCTAGCGTTCAATGGAAGTCCTCGTAAAGGAGGAAACACCTCAACAATTATTAGAGAGATCCTTGAAGGGGCAAAATCGGCTGGAGCTGCAACAACGGAAGTGCCATTGCATCATATCGACATGAAAGGTTGCATGGGTTGCCTCAGTTGCCGAAAAACCCCAGGAGTCTGTAAGCAACAGGACGGCCTGAGCCCTTTTCTCGAGGCCATGAAGACTTGTGACGGAATAGTGATTGGTAGCCCCATCTACATGTATCGTATCACGGGCCAGATGAAGCAATTTGTAGATCGATGTTATTCCCTTTATAAAGATCGGGAGGATGGAGGGTATGATTCTTTGCTGCCCACTGGAAAAACCTTTGCTCTGGTCATCTCCCAGGGGGCTCCTGATCCGGAACAATACAAAAAGTCCATTCGATGGCTTGCCGGAATGACCGGTATGGGTTTTGGCATGAAGGAAGTGGGTAGAATCATTCATTCAGATAGCATTGAAAGTCCGGCCAATGACAATAAAGATTTGCTCAAAGAGGCAAATGAGATCGGTCGAAGGCTTGTGGTTCAGTGAAAAAACTTATCTTGACCATTTTGCATTGATGGAGCAACATCGTGAAGCAAAGTCTTAAACCCGGAGAAATGGATCATAAATTAGGATTTAGGGATTTCTATCAAAATTCAAAGAGGACCCCAGGCGTCAGCCCGGGGGTGAATGCCTAAATTAAGCTTGTACCTTTTGAGTGCGACGGGCGTTGGCCTGTGGGTATCTACTAAGGAGGTTTAATGATGAATTTTACTTTTACCAAAGAACAGAATGAATTTCGTCAGGAAGTTCGCGATTTTCTGAAAGCCGAAATGGAGGCAGGCACCTTCACGGCTGATATAGCGGGGCTTGTTGGAGGACCTTCCCATGAATTTTCACGGAAGATGGCGGCAAAAGGTTGGATTGGTTTAACCTGGCCCAAACAATATGGGGGGCAAGAACGTACCTATGTTGATAAAATGATATTGATCGAGGAGCTTGAGAGAGTGAAGGCCCCAATAGGTTATCATTTTGGGGCGGATCGCCAGGTTGGCCCGGCACTCATCGAATTCGGATCAGATTGGCAGAAAGAATTTTTTTTACCGCGTATTGTTAAGGCGGAAGATGGCATTTCATTTTGTCTTCTTTTTAGTGAACCTAATGCCGGTTCTGATATGGCGGCAGTAGCCACCAAGGCTGTAAAGGATGGCGACTACTACATTATTAACGGTCAGAAAGTATGGACATCAGGAGGCCATATAGCAGACTATGGCTGGATGTTGGCCAAAACTAATTTTGGTAGCTCGGTGAACAGATATCAGGCCTGTAGTGAATTTATTATTGATATGAAGTCTCCTGGCATTACCATCAGGCCGCTCATTAATATGGCAGGTGAGCACAGTTTTAATGAGGTGTTTTTTGATGATGTCAAGATACACAAAAAATATCTGGTTGGTCAGGAAAATGCGGGTTTTCAGCAGATAATGGCTCAAATGGACTTTGAACGCGGCGGAATAGAGAGACTGATGCAGAATTACCCTCTCTATGAAAAGTTAAAAAGCTATGTAAAAGCGATGAACAGGGAGGGTAAAGACATAGAATTATATTATTGGGCCAGAGATCAGGTCGCGCAATTGGAAATTGAATATCATGTAGGCAGGCTTCTCTGTTATTATACAGCCTGGGTAGTCGACCGGGGCAAACAACCCTCAAGCCAGGCGGCTATGGCAAAAGCATACTGCACCCAATATGAGCAACGGCTTAATGATGTAGCCACAAAGATCTTAGGTCCCGTCAGCCAGATTAAAGAAGGAGTCAAATGGTCTGCATTTGATGGAGACCTGGCCACGTGTTACCTTTGGGCGCCAAGCTATACTTTGCAGGGTGGCTCTGTAGAGGTTTTGAAAAATATAGTTGCCCTCAGAGGTTTAGGATTACCGAGAAGATAAACCTGCTTTTAGACGATTTTAAAAGACAAAGGGGTGAATAAAATGGATTTTGACCTGAATGAAGATACCATTCTGTTGAAAAATAGTGCTGAACGGTACTTGAAAGAAAAATGCCCATCTTCTTTTGTAAAGGAGATAATCAAAGAGGATATGGGCTTTTCAAAAACCATCTGGAAAGAGATCGCCGAGCTCGGCTGGTTGGGATTGACCTATGATGAGAAGTATGGGGGAACTGGGAGTCCTTTTTTCGACCTGTTTATTCTATTTGAAGAGATTGGGAAAGTACTTCTGCCCAGCCCCTTTTTCTGTAGCGCTATTCTGTCGGGACTTATCATAAATGAAGCCGGGGATAGCAACCTAAAGGATGAATATCTACCGCTCATCATCCAAGGTGAAAAGATCTTTACCATAGGGCTATTGAACGAACAAGGAAGATATGATTTTGATGACCCGGACTTAGAAGCCAAAGAGACTCAGGATGGGGGATATATAATGAATGGAACCAGGATTTTGGTTCCTTATGCCCATATAGCTGACGCCATATTGGTCTGTGCAAAAATTAATGGTTCCAGAGGGGGAGCACCAACCATTTTTAAGATTGGCAGTAAAGCAAACGGACAAAAGAAAGTTCTTTTAGATACCCTGACTGAAGAGAAAAGTTATGCTGTTATCTTTGAAGATGTTCGTTTATCTTCAGATAGTGTCATAGGTGCTCTCGGGGAAGGAGCTACCTATCTGAACAAGATCCTGCCGAAGGCCATCATTATAAAATGCGGGGAGATGTTAGGGGGACTGCAACGAGTGGTTGACATGACAGTCGCCTACATGAAGGAACGTCATCAGTTTGGCCATCCTTTGGGCAGTCTCCAGGTGGTTCAACACTATTGCGCGGATATGGCCACCTATCTAGAGTCAACCAGATTGATTACCTACCAGGCCGCATTTCTTTTAAGTGAGGGTATTCCATGTGATAAAGAGATTGCCATGGCCAAAGCATGGTGCAGCGACTCCTATAAAAAATGCACATGGATCGGGCATCAACTCCACGGAGGAATAGGCTTTACAGAAGAACACGATCTTCATCTATATTATAAACACGCCAAGGAGTCAGAGTTGGCCTTCGGCAGTTCTTGGTTTCATAGGTCTAAAGTGGCACATGTGATGGGGATATAGATGAAGTCCCCTTTTTAAGAGAAGGAGGATAGGGGCTTTCTTTTCATTATTCCAGCCCGAGATCCTCCCGTAAAAAACGGAGATCTACGTAAGATCCGCCCTCTTTTTTTCTCTTCTCTTCCCTGTTTTCCATATCTTTGATGAATTCCAAAACCCTCTCCCTTCTTTTGGCTGTTCGCACGGCCTCGCGGGGGGTCATGCCGTCAAGGGCGGGGATTCGGTCGTCAAGCCATTCCCTGTACTTTTCGGTCAAAAAAGATACCGTAAAACGATCATTTTCAGGGATGGCTTCAGCCTTTACCATGGCCTCTCGGCCACCGGCCCGATTGGTTGCAGCCTTCACGCTTTCAAAGGAGTCGGCCACATGGCGGATATGGTCCTTTAACAACTCATCAAGCCTGTTTTTTCCCCGTTCCAGCCTTTCCCTGGAATGCGTTTCCAAAAACAACCTTTTTCCCGAAATGGTAATCGATCCCATGATATCCCAGCTCATTTTGCCGCTCTCGTGCATCAGTTTGGAATCCAGGACCGTCCCTTCGCCATGTTCGACCACATCCCATTCCTTTGATTTTCCCCTCTTCAGCCATGAGAGTTTGGCCTTTTCAGATGGAATGACTTCATCAACTACAAAGTCGCTTTCCAGGTCCAGGATATCGAGGATTTTTTCAAAAGCAAGGGCGTCAAAGCGGGCCTTTCCAAAAATGACACTGTGCCCTTCAGGCGTGAAAAATACAGGTTCCTCCCTGGATGCATCTCGCATGTAATGGTTTATGAGATAAGACCGTCCTTTCATGAAGGCCTGCCAGTCATCTTGCATGACCTCCCTTTTGAATGCGTCGAATTCCTTGAGCATGAAGGCCTTTAGCTCCTGAACGATCTGCCTGGGTATGATCTGAGCATTCCCCGCAAATCGTCTGGTTCCTTTTATGTCTATGATCCTGACCATCAGGATATCCCACTTCACAACCTGATATGAGCCTTTGACCTCTTTTACCGATAATATGTCGTCATGAAAGATGTCACTCAGGGTCAGGTCCTCTCCTTCCCGGACCTCAATCACTTCATAGAGCCCCGGGCAAGTCTTCATATCGGATTGAAGAAACGCTTTTTCGTCATCCTTCAGCCGGTTGGCATGGCTTTCGTAAAACTGTTCCAGGATGGTCTTCCCTGTGGAGAGGGAATAATCATGGATGTACCATGCCATGAAGGCCCCGCCATCGTCCTGGGCTTCTTCGGGCAGTATAACGGGCTCTTTTGGCTCAGTCCGCCAGTACAGGGCAACGGCATTGAGAAATTCTTTTTTGGGTATCGTTTCGGAATATTTGAAAATCCTGTCCATAAGCCGCTTATCGAAGGCATCCGCCGGTGGCTTCTCGGGCAACTTTTGTTGCTCCTTGAGAAGACAGCACTTTTTGTATTTTTTTCCGCTTCCGCAGGGACACGGGGCATTCCTTCCAATCTTCTTTTTTGGTGCCGGAGGTTCAGGGTAAACATCATGGGGCATCCCGGCCTTCCTTCCGAGACGCCTTGAGACATCCAAAAAATTGTCCAGGACGGCCTCCTTAAAATCGTCCAGGTCCATCGTTACTTTGTAGTAGTGGCCCCTGTTAATCATTGCGGCGGCCCGTTCATAATAGTCATTGGCATGAGCCAAGTTTCCCTTTTTCTCAGCAATCTGTGCAAGGGAGGCATAGGCTTCCACGGCCAGAGGGTCCTCTTGAATGGCCTTTTCGTAAACCGGGATGGCGTCTTCCGTCCTCTTGGATCGGCGCAGGGTATTGGCATACCCCAAAATATAGTTGAGATTTTTTGGATCCTTGCCCACCTTTTTTTCATAATAACGGACCGCCTCTTTCATGCTCATGCTTTTGCCGTCAATCGGACCTGTCTCCACAATTTTTATAGGGCTGTCATCTAAAGATCTTTTTTCCTTCTTTCCCAGCCCAATCATCAGCATGGTATGCGTCATAATGGATACGTTGCCTTCAGAAGTGATCTCATAGTGGTCCAACACCCCGCAGTTCTTGCACCGGACATCATCCACGATGAAAGGTTCGCCGTAGGCTGAACTGATCATGACATCCTCGATCTGATAGTGATACGTCTTTCTGCATCCCAGGCACCTCAACTCAATTTGCAGATGTTCATGAAAAAGACCTTCCACATCTCCCTGGATGAGTTTGTCCATTCTCTGCCGACGTTTCATGTCATGGCTTTTCATCTCATTTTTGATCCTTTTTAATTCCGGATCCGTGACCTGGTGTATGAGGCATAGGAGGAAAAAAACCTCCGCCTCATGGAATTCCCCTTCCTTGAGTTCCGCCTTCAAAGGCGTGATAAATCGCCGGTCCCCAATATCGCGAACGGTCCACAGAAGCGTTTCCTTATATTCCTTCCACAGCATTTCCCAGTTATCCAGGATGAGCTCGACCGACGCTTCAAGCGGAAGCCCTTTCAGGACCTGGAGGGCATATCCGATTTTCATATGATCATCTTGCTTGAATAGCCCGGCCAATAAAGGCACGGCCGTCGGTCCCAGTTTTGTAACGGCATAAAAAATACGATCCCAAAGATCATCATTCCCGGTCTCTATCCTGAGCAGCCGTCCGGCAATATCTTCATCCATCATATCCGCCAGAAACCCTACGATCCTTCCATTGGCCAAAGAATCGATCCCTTTTTCCACGTGCTCCAGGCAGGATTGAACCATCATGTCCCTATTTGCGTGATCGGCAAGGATCTCCTTGATACGGCTGTCTTCTTCAACGTCGTCCCTGTCCTGGAAATAGACATGGAGAAGCTTTTCCATGTCCAGCCCTTCGATGTCCATACCGATTAATGGTCCATAGTCCGGCAGGAGGGAAAAGAGGGAAAGGACGCTTCGTGCCATCCATTCCGCGGCCCATTCCCCCTCCTGCGGGATGTTTTTATATATGGCTTCAATGGCAGAGATAATCTGCTGGGGCCTCCCCCGGCCCTTCAGCCAGAGCAGGTATGGCTCCTCTTCGCAGGCTTTTTCCCTTTCCTCAAGGAGGCGGCGCATCTCGTGGTAGATATCCCCGATGATCTCTTTATGCTTCCTCTTCTTGAATTTCTTTTCAAGCCCTTTGGCAATACCGTCGAGGCCCTTCTCCCCGAGATACGCCAGGGCCTCTGTCACCATTTCCGGCAGATGCCGTTGAAATCCTTTGTTTTTCGTCTCCTCCATTAGATCTTCTTTGCTATACCATGCGCCGCATTCGTTCCCTATGGCAACAAGGAGCCCGATCAGGAGAGAAGGATTCTGGGGCCGTTTAAAACAGAAATCAAAAAGAACTGTCAGGGAAGTTTCCGCGGTCAGGTTTGAGGCAAAGATGGTTTCGCAGATACTTTCCTCATCCTGTTTTTCCAGGAACTGGAGGGCGCTTTTGGCAATGTCTCTCGATTCTTGATTCCGTAGCCTCGCAACGTGGAACACCGAGAGCGCGTAACCCCACGGATCTTCTCCCCCATTCGGTTCATATTTTCTATTGAATGCCTGGACCAGAGGCGCATCCTCTATGGCAATGATGGCATCAGCAAGCCTCCCCGCCTTCATTTCCGAACTCGTCCTGTAGGCATCCAGAAGCTGGTCTGCGTATTTCCGATCAGGATGGGTGATGAAATGAGCAATGGACTCCATTACCACGGCCTCATCCTTATCTGTAATGAGCTCTATGACCGCATCTCCGGCCCTTTCGGGATAAAGTGCACTGAGCCTCCCCACGGCCCACTCTCTAACCATGGGCTCTTTATGGCCGAGCAGTCCTCTCAGTGACTCAAAAGACCAAATGTAATGCATAAAATATCTCTCCTCCACAGAACCCCGCCATCGCGGAAGTTCCCCTTCTCAAAATTAGATAAAATGACCAAAGCGGTCAAGTGTTTTTCCTGACCTCCTCTCGAATGGCATCTGCCATTGATACCTAACGGAAAATCCCATATATTTTTTTCGGATAGCAGCTTTTTATCATCTTGGGAGAAAAATAGCGGAAATCATTAGTAATGCGTGGGGGTCAGGTCTTGCATTATAACATTTCCAGTGGTATTATAGGCAACCATATGGCAAGACCACTCAGAATTGAATTTCCAGGTGCTATCTATCATATCACTTCCAGGGGGAATGCACGTTTACCTGTTTTTGAAGACGATCATGACAGAAAGCGGTTTCTCGGCATTCTTGAGGAGGTGGTTAAAAGATACAATTGGCTATGTCATGCCTATTGTCTTATGGATAATCATCTCCTGGTGGAAACGGTTGACGGAAATCTATCCATGGGGATGCGGCACCTGAATGGTGTCTATACCCAGCGGTTCAAACGCAGGCATAATCGTGTTGGTCATATTTACCAAGGAAGGTTTAAGTCAATCCTTGTAGAGCAGGACAGCTACCTGTTGGAACTCTGCAGATACGTGGTTTTGAATCCGATCAGAGCGGGTATAGTAAAACATCTCGGGGATTACAAATGGAGCAGCTATAAAGTTACAGCCGGATTGATCAAAACGGTTCCGTTTTTAACGGTGGACTGGATTCTGGGCCAATTTGGAAAAAGTCGCCGAGAAGCCCAGAATGAATACATGCGTTTTGTTCAGGCCGTCATTGGGAAAACTACTTTCACCAGACAAATTGAAAACCAAGAAAGTGAGGAACGAGGTTATTCAAAAAGCCTATTTTGACTACGGCTACACCCTGACCGAAATTGCCAGGCATCTGGGACTCCATTATGCGACTATCGGAAGGATAATTAAGAAGGAAATGTTGTAATGCAAGACCTGACCCCCAAACACGGGGTTGGTATATATCCTAATCCGGCTGGTTCAGATGACAAGTATATCTACAACATTACGCCATTTGACACCGTTGTTAAAATCGGAACGATCGTTTCTGCAACAGCATAGCCTGTTAGATGTTTTCAACTTCTGCACTAAAAGAGGGATAAAGAGTACCTCTTTCACATAGGAGTAAACGCTTCAAGAATTTTTAACTCCCATTGATTACGGTATGTAACTTACAGCCCTATGTTCCAGTGATCGGGGTGAAGCCTTCCTTCTATCTACTACTCAGCCTTTCATGTCATATATGAAGAAGATTACAAATGTTCTTTCTCGCGATATAAAATGTGCTAAGCCTTAATAAGAATTCTGATATATTTTTCGTCGTTTTATTAATTTCTCCATCTCCACTGCAAAAAATACTATAGATGATAATGCGAGTGTAAAAATCAATTCACTTAGAGTTAATGGCTCTGTCTTAAAAATCGGATTCAAGAAAGGCACATATATTGTTGCCATTTGAAGAGCAAAAGTCAGGATAAATGCCCCAACCAGTGGTTTATTAGAAAATAGCCCTTGTGAAAATAGTGATTCTTTTTCAGACCGGATGGCAAGCACATGCCCCATCTGGCTGAGGCAGAGTACTGTAAAAACCATTGTTTGCCAGTGGGCAAGTCCTGTTTTAATAGACCATGCCTGTGTGAAAATGGATACAAAACCCATAAGGAGTCCTACCCAGATTATATGGGTGCCGAGACCATGTGCAAATATACTCTCTTGCGGATGCCGTGGCGGTCTTTTCATTATCTCCTTCTCCGGTGGTTCTGCTGCGAGGGCGAGTCCAGGAAGTCCATCGGTGACAAGATTGATCCACAAAATATGAATCGGCAACAAAGGGATCGGGAGACCGAGGAAAGGCGCAAGGAATATCGTCCATATCTCTCCCGAATTGCTTGTCATCGTATATTTGATAAACTTGCGTATATTGTCAAATATCCGTCTGCCTTCATTCACAGCCTTCACGATCGTGGCAAAGTTGTCGTCGAGGAGAATCATATGTGACGCCTCTTTTGTCACATCCGTTCCGGTAATCCCCATGGCAATGCCGATATCCGCCCTTTTCAGTGCAGGCGCGTCATTGACGCCGTCACCCGTCATGGCCGCGAACTGCCCTTTGTCCTGAAGCGCTTTTATTATCTTTAATTTCTGCTCCGGAGCGACTCTTGCATAGACCCTGATCTTTTCGACCCTTTCTTCAAATTCCTCCAGTGGTAATTTATCAAGCTCTCTTCCTGTTATTATCGCAAGGGAATCATCTTCAAGTATCCCCAGTCTTTTGGCTATTGCCTTCGCTGTAAGTGGATGGTCACCGGTTATCATCACAGGCTTTATACCAGCAGTCTTGCATAATGTTACAGCTTCCTTTGCCTCTTCTCTTGGAGGGTCCATCATTCCCACAAGGCCTAAGATTGTGAGGCCTGTCTCCACATTCTCAGGAGACATATT
>Ga0180009_10001674_pt1 | contig 26854 bp, 19 predicted proteins | sample OS_PC_MetaG_FD_123537 | JGI IMG/M metagenome (GOLD analysis project Ga0180009, IMG submission 123537) | Groundwater microbial communities from the Aspo Hard Rock Laboratory (HRL) deep subsurface site, Sweden - OS_PC_MetaG | ecosystem: Environmental > Aquatic > Deep subsurface > Groundwater... | reverse complement strand
TGGTGGACATTTTTTTATTACATCAGGTTCGAACTCTAGCTCGAGGGCGCCAAAGTTAGAACTTCTCCCAAACAGAAATACCCCTTAAATTAGGGATATTTTCGGAATATAAATTTCAACTCCCGGGGTCGGGCTCGAACCGACAACCTACTGGTTAACAGCCAGTTGCTCTACCATTGAGCTACCCGGGATTAATTTAGTGTGTTTTTTAGATGTCTTCCAATGTATTTTCTTCCTGCACAAGATTTATAGTATTTCTCCTTCTTTGTCGCATCCTTTTGTGATGTAAAAGCTTCATAATAAATCAACTCCAACTTACCCCGATGCTTAGTAGATTTAACTTTTCCATCTCCATGTTCTTTTATCCTCTTTTCTAAATTCCCAGAATAACCTACATATAGTCTGTCGTCTTTGTCGCATTTCAAAACGTATACGTAATACATAATTATAACACTATAGTCAGTTGCTCCCCGCCTCGCTTCGACTACGCCGAAGGCGAGTCGAGGCGGGTACCATTGAGCTACCCGGGATTATTTAGTTGTAAAACCCTGCTCATCAACGAGATGAGCGCAATTTCCTCCTAATACTCTTCTAGCTTCCTAACATACTCGTGTTCGCGAATCTTTTCAAGAGCTTTGGCCTCAATTTGACGAATACGTTCACGCGTCACTCCAAATTCTTGCCCCACTTCTTCTAAAGTATGGGCAACACCATCAGCCAAACCAAACCGCACTTCCAAAATCTTCTGTTCACGTGGAGTAAGATGTTGCACAATTTCTTTAATGTGATCTTTCAATAAGCGGCGCGAAGCAGAGTGATCCGGCGCGATACTCTTCACGTCCTGGATAAAATCACTGAGTGTACTGTCATCTTCTTCTTCACCAACTGAAGCGTCTAGGGAAACCGTCTCTTGCGAAATTTTAATTATGTGCCGCACCTTAACAATCGGTAATCCCATCTCGGCGGCGATTTCTTCTGGGGTAGGCTCACGACCCAGCTCTTGCACCAAGTGTCGCTCAATTTGCGTAAATTTATTAATGGTCTCAACCATGTGCACTGGAATACGGATAGTGCGAGATTGGTCAGCTAGTGCTCTGGTAATCGCTTGTCGAATCCACCAGGTAGCATAGGTAGAAAACTTATAGCCTTTCTTGTAGTCAAATTTTTCTACTGCCCGGAATAGACCAAGATTACCTTCTTGGATCAGATCGAGTAGAGTCAGATTACGGCCGACATATTTTTTAGCGATGCTAACAACCAAACGCAAGTTAGCTTCAATCAGTTTTTGGAAAGCAAATTCGTCCTCGGCATCTTTTTTCTTAGCCAAGAATACCTCTTCTTTAGCAGTCAAGAGAGGAACTTTGCCAATCTCACGCAAGTACATCTGGATTGAATCAGAGCTGATGGCGACCAAATCCATCCGCGAAGGCCTCTTCTTTACTTGTTTTTTCTTTTCTTCTTCAGTGAGAAGTTTGGCTATTGGCTTGGTTATTTCAACGTTATATTTATTAAACAATTCGATAAGATCCTCTAGCTCATTAAGGTGGTTTTCTATTTCGGGGATAGCATGCAGAATTTCTTCTTCAGTGACAAAATTTTGATCCCGCCCTTTGCTTATTAAATATTCAATTTTTGCGGGATCCAATTCTGGGGAGGGGATAGTGAGTACCTGACTGGTTATTTTTCTACTGGCAGTTTTTGGGGACGGTTTAGTTTTTGCCCCTTCACTTTTGGGCTTGCGATGTTTTTTCCCAATCGTCGATGTTTTAGAATGATAAATCCGACAACTGCGGCAGTAATATTTTTCGCCCGCTGTTTTTTTCTTGGCTCGAATTTTGTTCACCGATTTACGCATCGTTTTTTTACGAGAAACTTTTTTCTGAGGTGAGCGGCGAGCTTCCCCCTTTTTTGTTTTGCGAGAACGTTTTTTTGCTCTAGACATAGTAAGTGGAGATAGTAAAAATAAATTTAGTTGATTTGAGCTAGTTGATCAGAAAATTTGTTAAATTCTTCGGTTAGTTTTTCCAAAGCCGACTGGTTTTTTACTTCTTCAGCTTGTTTGATTTCGGTTTGCAGCTGCTTCATCTGCTGTTGCAACCAACTTTTCTGTAAGTTGGCGATTGACTGTTCTGTTTCTGTTATTACGTCTGCGCTGGAAAAATCTTCCGGTAGCATATCTTTTTGTAAATACAACTCAACCACCGCTGTTTGCTCAGCCGCCTTTTCATTCTTACTTTTTAGTTTTTCCAGAAATTTAGTAAACTGGAATTCTGACCTGTTCTCAGTATAATATTTTTTTAATTCGGCGTAAACCTCTTGTAGAGAAGGATGGATGTGTTTTTCATCTATCGCTGGGATGATTATTTCTAAGCTGTTCGGGAAATTAAAGGCGAGACTAAGAAGTTGGGTAGAGAATAATTCGTTCTTATTTTTCTTTAAGGGAGCTTCAATTTCGGGAGCTTGTCCTCGACCTGTTTCAAAGGTTGCTTGAGTTTTTACTTTAGCTAGGTAGTCATGTAAAATATCTTCAGTCACGGCTAGTTTCTGTGCTAGTTTCTGAATATAATGCGCTTTTTCGACTTCGTCGGTCAGGTTGGCAATAACGGGAATTAAAGCAGCTGTAGCCTTCTTTTTGTCAGCCACAAGGCTAAAGTCAAGATCTTGAAAAGTAGTAGTAAAGTAGAATTCCATAATAGCCTTAGCCTCTCTAAGTGTTTTTTGCCAAAGCTTAGGATTTTTCCGGACACAATCATCCGGATCCATCCCCTCGGGCATAATAGCTACTTTCACATTTAATCCTTGGGCGAGAGCGATATCAATGCCGCGCTTGGCTGCTTCATTACCAGCTAGATCCATATCAAAAGCGAGAATGACATTGCTAGTATAGCGTTTAATTAAGTTAATTTGCTCTAGCGTCAGGGCGGTGCCGGAGGAGGCAACGACGTTTTTAACGCCAGCTTGGTGAGAAGCCAGAGCGTCCATGTAGCCTTCAACGATCACGGCATAGTCTAAGCGGCGCATCTCACTTTTAGCTTTATCAAGGGCATACAGGATACGTGATTTGTCGTAGAGCATTGTCTGCGGAGAATTAATATACTTGGCACCCTGATCCTCGTCTGGTCCGGGCATAATGCGTCCACCAAAACCAACAATATTGCCTTGCCCGTCGGCGATGGGAAACATCAAGCGATGACGAAAACGATCGTAAAAGCCGGACTTGTTTTCGCGCTTAATAATCAAGCCAGCGTCGAGGATATCTCGATCTTGGAAGCCTTTCTGGTGTAGAAAGTTACTGAGCGCATCCCAGAGATTGGGAGAGTAGCCGAGCTTAAAGTTGGTGATGGATTCCTCGGATACCTGGCGAGTTTTTAGATAATCGCGAGCGGCTTGGCCAGCTTTACTTTTCAGCAAAGATTGATGGAAAAACTCAGTCGTCAACTCCAGGATTTCTAGCAGCTTAGAGCGTTTACTCTGTTGCTCGGGATTGGCGGGGGCACGCAACTGCACGCCCGCTTTGCGCGCCAGCATTTTGAGGGCGTCGATGAACTCTAACCCTTCCATTTCCATCACGAAAGCAAAGATATCACCACCCTTGGAACAGCCGAAACAATGCCAAATCTGCTTATCGACGGAGACCATCAGCGACGGTGTTTTTTCATTATGAAAAGGACAGCAGGCCTTATAATTGGCGCCCGCTTTCTTGAGGGGGATATATTCTTGAATCAGCTCGGCGATGTCGAGACGATCCTTAATGTCTTCAGAGGGCTTGTTCATGGGGGATTGAGAAGAAGTATTTAAAAAACTCAGCAACATATCTTTGCATTCCGCTAAAATTATATACTGGATATGGTATTATTACAATGAGATAAAGGTGGTGAGCGTACATTGCCCGAACATCCTTGACAAAACATGATCTTATTGATATATTACACTCTTAAAACATAGCTTGGTGTAATTACCCCAAGCAACTCGACTCTTTTTGTGTCATAGTGTGACCTCTAAGAACGCCGGGTTACACATTATTTGTTACAAATTTATGACACAAAGAGAGCAGTCTATCGGTCGTTTTAGCGATCTAGGGATAAAAGAAAAATTTCTCGCTATTCTCGCCCAAAAGAAATTTGCTGTCCCTACCCCAATCCAACACCAAGTTATTCCTGGCGCTTTGGAGGGAAAAGACGTTGTTGGTATTGCTCAAACTGGAACAGGAAAAACCCTAGCGTTTGGTATTCCGATGATCCAGCGCATTGCTTTTCATAAGGGACAGGGATTGATTCTAGTTCCCACCCGCGAACTCGCGTTGCAAGTAGAAGAAGCATTCAGGGATATTGGTGCTCCACTGGGACTACACACAGCAGTAGTTATTGGGGGAACTTCTCAGCACCCTCAAGTAAAAGCCCTCAAGCGTAATCCCCACGTGGTGATTGCTACCCCCGGGCGTTTAGTTGATTTAATGGACCAAGGAGCTTATAAGCTCGATCGTGTAAATATTGTCACTCTCGACGAAGCCGATCGCATGCTCGATATTGGTTTTTTGCCACAAATCAAACGAGTTCTACAAACTATACCAAAAGAGCGACAAACAATGTTGTTTTCGGCCACTATGCCGAAATCAATTTCATCGCTGGCCAGTACGTTTATGAAATTGCCCCTGCGGATTGAAATTGCCCCTCAAGGAACAGCCGCCGAGAATGTAGAGCATGAAGTATTTGTTGTTACCAAGGATGATAAAATGCGTTTGCTTGATTCTTTACTGCAACAGTACCAAAAAGGTAAAATTCTTATTTTTTCGCGAACAAAACATGGCGCGAAACGGATTACTCGCGATATTCGCAATATGAGTCAAACAGTAACGGAAATTCATTCCAACCGCTCTCAATCACAACGAAAAGCAGCTCTGGCGGGATTTACTAGCGGTAAATTTCGCATCATGGTTGCCACTGACATTGCTGCGCGCGGTATTGATGTTCAAGATATCTCACTGGTGATTAATTTTGACCTTCCCGATGACTGCGAAAATTATGTCCACCGTATCGGTCGAACTGGACGCGCCGGACGCAACGGGAAGGCTATCACTTTTGTCACCTCGAACCAAAGAAATGATGTTCGAAAAATTGAACGACTGATCCGCCAATCATTGCCGATCGTGTCTTTACCAACCCTCCCCCCGGAAAGAAAAAAACCACCCCATGAAGCACAATCTCAGGCTCGGGGTCGGAAATACTATTCTCAGCGAGGTCGTGGTGGACAGAATTCTGCCAGAAAACACCGACAATCATATCGAGGTCAGCGCAGTAGCTCTCGTCACCGGGGATAGTCTCTATTATTTAGCCTGTTTTCCCAGGTAATTTATTTTTATTAAATCCCAAATTTCATGGAAATCAGAAACATTGCCATTATTGCTCACGTTGATCACGGCAAAACAAAGATTACTGATGCTCTGATGCGTCAAACGGGAGCGACGACTGATGAATCCGTCAGTATGGATAGCAATGCCCTCGAACAAGAGCGTGGTATTACAATTTATGCCAAAAACGCTTCTATGTTTTACCCTTCGGCCAGCCCGCCTCGTCCCGATCGGATTGGGACGGGCGTGGCAGGCTCAGGGCGGGCAGTCACCAAGATTAATATCGTTGATACACCCGGACATGCGGACTTTGGTTCAGAGGTAGAACGGGTTTTGCGCTCAATTGATTCTGTGTTGCTAGTGGTGGATGCACAAGAAGGTCCCATGCCGCAGACAAAATTTGTTTTGAAAAAATCCTTGGAGATAGGTCTCAAGCCGCTAGTGGTGATAAATAAAATTGACAAACCGGCTGCTCGACCAGCCGAAGTCGTGGAAGAGGTACTTGAGCTATTTATGGATCTTGGCGCCAATGATGAACAATTGGATTTTCAAACAGTTTATACCAATGCCAAAGAAGGGATAGCTAAAAAGGAGTTGGATCCTCCCTCCGTCCCGCTCAGCGGGGCTACGAAAGATAAGCAGGATCCCCAGGATATGACACCATTACTTGATGCGATATTAGCCAATGTTGCTCCTGCCCCAACGGAAGTAGATAAGCCGCTGCGCATGCAGTCGTTCAACTTAGATTATGATAATTATTTGGGACGTCTCGCGATCGCGCGAATTTATGAAGGAACAGTGAAAGAAAAAGACCAACTTTTTATCAAGCGAGTCGATGGGACTGTGCAAAAGGGAACGGTTACCAACCTTTTCACTTTTGAAGGTTTTACCAGAAAGGAAGTTCAACAGGCTGAGGCCGGAGATATTATTGTGGTGGCTGGATTTCCGGAAGTCTACATTGGTGACACCATGACCACCGATGAATCAGCTGAACTTTTACCGCACATTGCTGTCGATGAGCCGACTATTTCTTTGGGATTTATGATCAATAACTCACCCTTGGCTGGGCAAGCCGGGAAATTTGTTACAAATTCACAACTAAAAGAACGTTTAGCCAAAGAATTAGAGGTGAACGTCGGAATCAAAATAGACTTTTCACAGGCAGATCAGTATATCGTTCACGGACGGGGAGAAATGCACATTGCCATCCTCTTGGAAAACATGCGACGTGAAGGGTATGAGGTGCAAGTTTCTCAGCCAAAAGTAATTTTGCAAGAAAAGGCGGGACAAACTCTCGAGCCGTTTGAAGAACTCATTGTTGATGTGCCAGAGTCGATGTCTGGTCTCGTTATCGAAAAAATTGCCAAGCGTAAAGGAACCATGATGGATGTAAAAACGAATCAGGCCGGCACGCGGTTAATATTTGAAATCCCCACCCGCGGTCTCTTGGGACTGCGTTCAGAATTTATGACGGAAACGCGCGGTGAAGGAATTATGTCTTCCCGTGTCATTGGTTTTCGACCCCACGTTGGTGAGATCAAACGTCGAGCAGTTGGCTCGATGGTTTCCATGGCAACGGGCAAAGCCCTCGGATTTTCTCTTTTTAATTTGCAAGAACGCGGCGTCCTTTATATTGGACCGACTACCGAGGTCTATGAAGGTATGGTCATTGGTAATGTCAGTAAAGGCGAAGACATGGCTGTCAATCCAACTAAGGGCAAACAATTAACTAATATGCGGGCGTCTGGATCTGATGAAGCTTTGAATTTAACACCTCCCGTTAAGCTTACACTAGAGCTGGGCTTAGAGATTATCGCCGATGACGAACTATTAGAAATTACTCCGCAAGCTGTTCGACTGAGAAAAAAAGAATTAAAACAGTAAACTAAAATTTGGTCTTTTGCTAGTCGCTGGATCTAAACTTCAAAAAAGATAATCCGCGGGCTCAATCGATGAAAAGCAATAAACCCTGCCCATCCCGATCCGATCGGGACGAGGTGGGCGGGTACAATTTAGCGGTAATTGGTGGTGGACCAGCTGGAATGATGGCGGCCGGCCAGGCGGCCGAGCTTGGCTCTCGAGTTGTTTTGCTGGAAAAAAATGAGCAGCTAGGGATAAAACTTTTACTGGCTGGCAAAGGTCGATGTAATATTACCAATGCTGAAGAGGATTTGTCGAAGTTTATAAATAGTTATGGACGAAATGGCCGATTTTTATATTCGGCTTTGCATAAATTTTCCAACCGAGAGGTGGTGGAATTTTTTGTCGATCGGGGAGTTAAAACAAAAATAGAAAGAGGGGGGAGAGTCTTTCCCGCCTCCGATAACGCTCGAGAGGTTGTTAGCTGTTTAGAAAAATATTTGGCAGATAACAGGGTAGAAATCAAGTTTAATAGTGCAGTGGAAAAAATAATCATCGGTTCGGGAAATAAAAAAATAGCTAAAGTTATTTTAAAAAATGGCGGGGAAATCGTGGCTGACAATTTTGTCTTGGCCGCGGGCGGAAAGTCTTACCCGGGAACGGGTTCTACTGGTGATGCCTACAAATGGCTTAAAGAAATGGGGCACACTGTAGTAGAGCCAAGGCCAGCTCTTACCCCCGTTATTGTCAAAGAAAAAATAGTTAAAAAACTAGAAGGCTTGAGTTTAAAAAACGTAGAGGTTAGTTTATGGGGAAAACGTAAACTTGATTCCTGCTTTGGCGAAGCACTTTTTACCGGCAATGGCCTGAGCGGCCCGATAATATTGAATCTAAGCGAAAAAGTGAGTGAAAATGAAGCGAAAGATTTAAAAATAAAAATAGATTTCAAACCCGCCCTTGATTACCCGACTTTGGACAAAAGAATTCAGAGAGATTTTGCTGAGCAAAATAATAAACAATTTAAAAATAGCTTGAATAAACTGCTGCCGCAGAAACTAATTCCGGTTATTATTGAGTTATCGGGGATTGAAGGAAATAGGAAGGTAAACGAAGTAACCAGAACCGAAAGAAAGAAAATCGTGAAGCTACTAAAAGAATTTGAGCTTAGCGTTGTGGGATTGGTCGGCTTTACTAAAGCAATTGTGACTTCTGGTGGGGTGGAATTAAAAGAAGTTGATCCCCAGACAATGAAGTCAAAAATAATAGACAATCTGTATTTTGCTGGCGAAATTCTGGATATTAATGGTCCGACTGGTGGGTATAATTTGCAAGTCGCCTGGAGTACGGGGTATTTGGCCGGCGAGAGCAGTTTGCGGTAAGTTTTAATAAATAAAAAAAACCAAAATGATTAAAAGAGAAACAGTTTTGTTTGTTCTACTAGCAGGCTTCCTAGTTGTTTCCTTGGCGGGAGCGGGTTGTTCTCAGTCAGAAACCGAGGAAGCAGTCGAGGAGGAAGATCAGGCAGTCGAGACTACAGAAGAAACCGTCGTCAAGACTGATACCACTGACAAAACTATCGAAAAAACAGAGGCCACCGACTCCACGGAAAAAACCGACACCACCACAGATAAAAAAGTGGAATGGAAATTAGTATCTGGTGATCCCAGCGATACCTGCTCGGCTCCTACCTATGAGGGGGAAGTTGAAGTAAGTGGTTGGTATGTTTATGACTACAGCTATGTCGAGAAAACTTGGCTACTCCAGATAATTGACGAAGATGTTAGCAAAATTCCGATTAAAGAAGTGTATGGCGAGGAGAGCTATAATCAGTGGGTAGAAAAGCCACAGTTTCTGTTCGATGCGACAGCGGAACAGGTCGAGGAGCTCAAAAAAGCTTCGGAAGACAAGCCGGTGAAAGTGACCATCAAAGCTTTTCGGGCATATTGTGAAGGTGCGCCGCAGCTTAGCCAAACGGGATTTGGTAATATTTGGCAATAATAAAAACTGGGAAACATAAAAACCCCTGCTAGAGTGTTCAATAACTGGCAGGGTTTTTTGTTTGCTGCTAATATGTATTTAGGAGCTGTCGCCGAACACCATTTCTGCTGCAATTTCTCAATTTCGGCTATAATCATCGTAAAATCTTTTGGCTTATCCTAGCAGATAGGCCGCAAGATTTTACGGTGATTCTATCTCAAAATTGAGAAATTTCGCAACGAAAGCGTGTTCGGCGACAGCCCCATTTAGAGACAGTGATTTTTAGATAAGTAAATATACGAAAGTAAAAACTATGGCTATCATCAACCCAAAACAAACAGTCCTGGATCTTATTGGCTATGCCGATATTAAAATAAATGGCGATCGTCCTTGGGATATTAGAGTGAAAAATGAAGATTTTTATAAGAGGATATTAAGTCAGGCTTCACTTGGTCTGGGCGAGTCGTACATGGATGGTTGGTGGGAGACAGAGGCACTTGATGTTTTAACGGACAAGCTTTTGCGAGCGGGAACAGATAAAAAAGTTATTAGTTTCAAGGCGCTGACTAATGTCGTGAAAGCGCGGATTACCAACCGGCAAACTAAGGCAAGATCGAAAAAGGTCGCCGAAATACATTATGATCTGGGTAATGATTTTTACAGTCAGATGCTAGACAGTCGGATGCAATATACTTGTGGGTATTGGCTGCAGGCGGAAAATTTAGAAGAAGCGCAAGAACATAAATTGGATCTAATATGTAAGAAATTAAATTTAAACCCTGAAGACCATGTGCTAGAACTTGGTTGTGGTTGGGGTGGCTTTGCCAAATATGCGGCGGGGGAATACGGCTGTCGGGTTACTGGTTATAATATTTCGCAGGAACAGGTCAAGTATGCCCGAGATAATTGCCAAGGGTTACCAGTAGAGATTGTTGAAAAAGATTATCGAGAAGCTACCGGTTCTTATGATAAAGTGGTAGCGATTGGATTGTGCGAACATATTGGTTATAAAAACTATCGCGGGTTTATGGAAGTTGCCCATAAATCCCTCAAGGATGGTGGTTTATTCCTAGTTCATACTATCGGTGGTCTCAAATCAGCTACCTCTACCGATCCCTGGATAGAGAAATATATCTTTCCCAATTCGATGCTGCCTTCCCCGGCTCAGCTAGCTGAAGCGTTGGAAGGTCTCTTTGTCTTGGAGGATTGGCATAGCTTTGGGTCGGATTATGATAAAACGCTTATGGCCTGGTTTGCTAATTTTGACCGGAACTGGCCAAAGCTGCGTGAGCAATACGGCGAGCGATTTTATCGGATGTGGAAATTTTATCTGCTCATCTGTGCTGGTTCTTTTCGGGCGCGAAAAAATCAGTTGTGGCAGGTGGTGTTGTCCAAGGGAGGTGTAACGGGCGGTTATCAGTCAGTGCGATAGGAATGACCCAGTTAAGCCGCGCTAGAAATTAGCAAAATTATGGAATCTATCGAATCGTACAACCAGAAAAAGGCTGAGCTAATCAGAGAGTTGCAACTAGCTGGCGGTCAAGCGATTGGCTTGGCCAAATCAACTTCTAATCTATTTCGGCAACGTCAAAAAACAAAAACACACAAAATAGATGTCAAACATTTTAACAACGTCATCAGTATTGATAAGGAAAATATGGTTGCGAAAGTGGAGGGGATGACGACTTATGAGGCTTTGGTTAAAGAAACGTTGCGGCAGGGGTTGTTGCCGACCGTTGTGCCAGAATTAAAATCGATTACTATCGGAGGAGCTGTCTCTGGCGTGGGGATTGAGTCCTCGTCTTTTAAGTACGGCTTAGTCCATGAAACAGTTTCGGAGATTGAAGTTTTGCTCGGGGATGGTCGCGTAGTTGTCTGCACGCCAAACAACGAATACCGCGATTTGTTTTATGGGTTTCCGAATTCGTATGGTACATTGGGCTATATTCTTAAGCTAAAAGTAAAATTACGACCGGCGCCGGAATATGTAAGGCTCGAGCATCGGCGGTATGACCAAGTGGAAAAATATTTTAGGGATTTGCAGCAATTTTGTGCAGCCGCTCGAGCGGGGAGTGGTGGCTATGACTTCATCGATGGCACTATTTTTAGTCCCGGCGAACAATATATTACGCTGGGTACTTTTGTCGCTGAAGTACCATTTATCAGCGATTATACTTACCGCAATATTTATTTTCGATCGTTACAAAAGAAAAAAGTGGACTATCTGACCACCCACGATTATATCTGGCGTTGGGATTCTGATTGGTTTTGGTGCTCCAAGCATTTTTACATGCAAAATTCGTTGATGAGATTACTGTTTGGCAAATTTGCTCTGCGCTCGACAGTCTATTGGAAAATTAGCGCCTGGAGTAGTAAGTTGAAGGTATTGGGCTTCATTCAAAAGACGCTTGGCCATCGGACAGAGTCAATTATCCAGGACGTCCAAATTCCGTTGGAGAATTGCTCCGCTTTTATGGATTTTTTCCATCAAGAAATAGGGATCAAGCCGGTTTGGGTTTGTCCGGTGACAGCCTATGATAAAAAAGTTAGCTATGATCTCTATCCAATGGATTCTGCCAAGTTGTATGTTAATTTTGGCTTTTGGGATACGGTGAAGAGTGATCAAGCGGAGGGATATTATAATAAAATGATCGAGGCGAGGGTTGAGGAGCTGGCGGGCAAGAAATCGCTCTACTCGACTTCGTATTATTCGCCAGAGAAATTCTGGGAATTATATAATAAGAAGGCGTACGATGTTCTCAAAGCTAAGTATGATCCGACGAAGAAATTTCGGGATCTATATGCTAAGTGTGTGAAAAGAAAATAATTATAATCTAAAAGAAAATGAAAAAGCAAAAAAATTTGGTTTTAGTGATGACTGGCCTAGTTTTGGCCGGCGTTGTCTTAGTCGGTGGCTGTGTGATGAAGCCCGATAAGGACGACGAGGGTTCAGTCGAAGATGGTCAACAAGGTGCTGGTTGGCAAACGGAAACTGTCGATGACAGCGGCTGGGTCGGCATTGATCCGTCAATTGCTGTTGATAGTTCCAGCAATCCCAGTATCAGCTATTACGATGAAGATAATCACGATCTTAAGTATGCTTGGCGCCAGGATGGTTCTTGGCAAAGTGAAGTGGTTGATTCGACTGGGGATGTTGGCGAAGAGAGCAGCTTGGTGATTGACGGTCAAGGAACAGTTCATGTCAGTTACGTCAATCATGATAAGGGTGCGTTGAAATATGCCCGCAAATCTGGCGGGTCATGGGATATTAGCACGATTGACGATGATAATAGTCATCACGTGGTAGCTACTTCAATTGTTTTGGACGGCCAGGGCTATCCGCACGTTGCTTACAATTGGGAGGGGGGAGCGGAGTATAATAATGGCAACAATGATGAGGGCGATGGTAAAGATGTTGGCAATGAGGGTATGGATGATGATAAAGACGTCGACGACAAAAATAATGGCGTTGTTGATGGCAATAATAATAAGAATGACAACGATAGCGGCTTTATTAAATTTGCTTCCTGGAATGGGAGTTCTTGGGATATTGAGGAGGCAGCGCCGGGCGGCTCCGATGTTTATTTAGCCCTGGACAACAAAGATCAGCCCCATGTTTGTTTTATCAAAGGCGACCCTAATACTGACCCGCGTATTCACTATGCCAGCCAGATTGCTGGTAGTTGGCAGACAGAGATTGTCGATTCGGCCACCAAGTCGGGTGGGGATTGTGGAATAGACGTTGATTCGAGTGGCGGTATTCATATCACTTACCACGATTACGGCCAGGGCGCAATTAAGTATGCTAAGCAGGAAGGTGACACCTGGGAAACTCAGACGGTCGTGACAGGTACTGGGAAGCAGGAGGGACTGAGAATGGTGGTCGATTCGGCGAGTCAGCCGCATGTTATTTTCGTCAACGATCAAACAGAAAAGTTGATCCATGCTATATTAACAGGTGACTCTTGGACACAAGAAATTATCAATAAGATGGGTATCCCATCGGTGGCGATTGATGGTAATGACCGCTTGCACGTTGCTCATGGGTATTCAGTGGAGACTGACAAGCTGGAAGATGAGACGGAGATTATGAGGTATTCGACAAGGGAATATTAACCGAAAGGGGGTGGATGGTATGAATATTAAAAGACTAGTAATCGCCTTAGTGGTGGCGACTTTTTTCGGTTTCGGCTGTGCCTACGGAACCTCAACCGTCGAGATTCCTGGTTTTGAGATGACTATGGCTTATCTGCTAACGGTTTTTTATGCTCGGGTTTTAATTGGCTTTTTTGTCGGACTGAGTGGTAATCTCAAGTTACTAAAAGGAAAATATGCCAATGCGGCTTTACGGGGAGCTATCTTTGGCGTGATTACTAGTGTGGTGATATCTTTTTACGGCGGTGCCTTAATTTTTATTATCGCTGGTGTGATCTACGGGGTAATTACGGATTTATTGGCTACAAGATTCAGTGAGCAGAAGGCAAAAAATATTAGAGAGGAAAAATAGCGACGCGAGAAATCTCCGAATTTATATAGTCTAGAGTAATAGGCAAGGTGAAAATACCCTGGCCTATTTTTTTATTTGTATTATTGCGTAGTGCTTATTCTTAGATGGAGCCTTGTGAATAGCCAGTAGTTTTTAGTACAAAAAATACTGCGTGGTTAGTGGTAGCTTACCTTAACAGGTTTTGTCTTTTTCTCCCCCGATTGGCAAAGCGGTGCGCTTCGTCGCGAGCCTGGAGAAGTATTGTTTTACTGGTTTGCGCTAACTCTTGCAGCGCTTTTTTTGTTTGGGGCGGAAAAACGAGTTTGTCATTTTGCAGTTTTGAAATACCGAGCAAAGGTGACTTAGCTTGGTGTTTGGTGAGAATTTTATAAATAAAATCTACTTGCGGCTTGCCCCCGTCGACCAGCCAGAGATCGGGCAAAGGCCACTCAGGGTGTCTCAGCCGGCGCTCAATTATTTCAGCCAGAGCAGCCAAGTCATCAGCTTTACCTGCCGTGCGGATTTTAAAAAGACGATACTGCGTTTTATCTGGCACTCCGTTTGTAAATACGGCCATTGCTCCGTAAGTTTCTTTGCCGGACAGGTGAGAAATATCGTAGGCTTCAATGCGATTAAAATGCACTTGGGTATCTGGTATTTCACTTTGTGAAATTAGAGCGACGTCTTTGATGTGTTGGAGAGCGAGGGCTGTCTCGGGACTTTCTTTGCCAAGTTTCTTTGCCAGCCGTCTTTTTTCGCCTTTTAGCAGCATGATAATGTTATTTATTTGCTTCTGGTATTTAGCTGGTGTTATTTCTCCCGTACAAGCGCCGGGACATAGTCCTATTTGATAATTAAAGCAATGTTTGCCACTGAGAGGTGTGCAAGTACTATAGGGGAATATATGACGGATTACCTTCAGCGCCTGTTTGACTAGCGAATATTTCTGGTATGGACCAAAAACATGTGCTTTTTGGGTAGGATATTTTTTCAAGTCTCTGGCGCGGACGACTAGCAATTTGGGGTAGTCAACTTTTTTAGGAATAACGATATAGATAAATGATTTATCGTCTCGATCTTTGATATTGTATTTTGGTTGATGCTTTTTTATCAGATTGGCTTCGAGGATGATGGTCTCCAGTACCGTGTCGACTTTTTCATGCTTGATCGCGCGTGCTTGCTCGACCATCTCGGTCAGGCGTCGGTCAAGATCAGGTCGAAAGTATTGTAAAACCCGTCGGCGGAGGCTGGTTGCGCGGCCGATATAAAGCGGCTTACCATTTTTGTCTTGCCAGGTATAAACTCCGGGCGTAAGCGGGAGCTTTTTGGCTTGGGATTTGAGGGTCATAAGTACTCCTTCAAATACAACCCCGTATACGAGCGATCACTTCGCGCCACCTCCTCCGGTGTCCCGTAGGCAACGACTCTTCCACCCTGCTCGCCGCCTTCCGGGCCGAGATCGATGACATAATCGACGGATTTTATAATATGCAGATTATGTTCGATAAGGATAACGGTATTTCTCTTGTCGACTAGCTTGTTCAAAACTTTCAGTAGTAATTCCATGTCATAGTAATGCAGGCCGACCGTTGGCTCATCTAGTAAGTACATCGTTCTTTGACCGAGGGGTGCAGTAAGTTCGCGTCCTAATTTAATTCGTTGCGCTTCTCCACCAGAGAGAGTGGTGGCGCTTTGTCCAAGCTTTAAGTAGCCCAGACCCACTTCTTGGAGTACTTTGAGTTTGTCAGTAATAGTATAAATGTCTTTAAAAAAAGGCAAAGATTCGTTGACTGTCATATTAAGCACCTGGCTGATATTTTTCTTTTTATACAGCACTTGCAGAGTCTCGCGGTTGAAGCGCTTGCTTTTGCAGACGTTGCAGGGGACAAGAACTGGTGGGAGGAAGTGCATCTCGACTAGATTGGCTCCCGCTCCTTTACAAGCCTCGCAGCGACCTCCTTCGACGTTGAAGGAAAATCGGCCAGGTTTGTAGCCACGGGTGCGTGATTCTTCCAGGCTGGAGTAAAATTCCCGAATGGGCGTGAATATCCCAGTGTAAGTAGCCGGGTTAGAGCGGGGAGTGCGGCCAATCGGTGATTGGTTAACGATTACAATTTTATCAACATACTCAGTACCAGTGATTTTGGTCACGTCCTCGAGATTCTGGTCACGATTCTTTAGCTTTATTATATTCTTATATAGTACGTCGTAGAGTAGGGTAGACTTGCCACTACCAGAGACGCCAGTCACACAGACTAGCTTGCCGGTAGGAATGTCAACTCGTACATCCTTGAGATTGTGAGCGCTGGCACCAGTGATGGCAATCTTCGGGGTGCTTTTTTTGCGGCGCTTTGGGGGAGTGGTGATTTGTCGAGTGCCATTTAAGTATTGCAGAGTCAGGGAATCTTTGTTTTTCTGAGCGGCATCTTTAGTTAAAGCTGTTTTGGTATCTCCTTGATAGACAATCTCTCCGCCGTGTCGGCCAGCCTGAGGGCCAAGGTCTACCAAGTGGTCGGATGACTTGATAGTTTGTTCATCGTGCTCGACCACTAGTACAGTATTGTGCATGTCACGTAGGGCGATCAGTGTCTTGATCAAGCGATCAGTGTCACGCTCGTGCAGGCCGATAGTGGGTTCATCGAGGACGTAAAGAGTATTGGATAACTTAGAGCCAATCTGGGAAGCCAGGCGAATGCGCTGCGCTTCACCGCCCGAGAGAGTTTCCGCCTCACGAGTTAGGGTCAAATAGTCGAGTCCAACCTCGAGCAGGAAATTGAGGCGATCATTTATTTCTTTGATAACATTTTCCGCGACTAGTAGTTTGCGTTTATCTAGCTTCTTCTTATAATCTTGGAAAAATTTTTGGGCTTGGGCGATGGTAAGACTTGATGTTTCCTGGATATTTTTTCCGCCAATTCGTACCGCTAGAGCAGCTGGCTGCAGGCGCTTGCCTTCGCAGTGGGTGCAAATAACAGCTTCTTTCCAAAAACCAAGTTTACCCAAGCCTTTACATTCCGGGCAGGCTCCGACGGGGCTATTGAAAGAAAATAGTCGGGGTTCGATCTCGGGAAAGGAATAACTATCTTCTGGGCAAGTCCAGCTGCTAGAAAGTAGTTTCTCTGTTTTTTCAAATAGAGCGATCACTAGTCCTTTGCTGTGATCAATGGCGTCTTCTACTGCTTCGGCCAGACGACCTTTATCAGAAATCAATACCTTATCAATCACCAGGTCGATAGTATGTTTTTTGTTGCGTTCGAGCTCTATTTTATTATTCAGCGAATACATTTTCCCATCAACTCGCACTTGGTCGTAGCCTTGGCCTAGGTAGTCATAAAGCATTTGATAATATTCACCTTTGCGACTGCGCACTACGGGAGAGAGGAGAGTGACATATTCTTCTTTTACTTTCTCGGCCTGTTCTATCACGATATCGACCATTTCGTCAGCAGAGAGGCGGGCAATATGAGTATTGCACTGAGGACAAAATACTTCACCAGTGCGCGCGAATAAAATACGTAGATAATCGTGGATCTCAGTTAAAGTCCCAACGGTTGAGCGAGGATTGTGGCTCAGGGCTTTCTGGTCAATGGCAATAGCAGGGGAGAGACCGACGATCTCTTCAACATCCGCACTCTTCATTTGTCCCAGGAACTGTCGAGCATAGGGAGAAAGCGATTCTATATAACGTCGTTGACCTTCAGCGAAGATGGTATCAAAAGCCAGTGACGATTTGCCACTGCCAGAAACACCACTGAAAACAGTTATTTTATTTTTAGGAATATCTAGCGAGACATTCTTTAGATTATGGACTTTGGCGCCCTTGATGATTATTTTATCTGGCATTGTTTATGGATTACTTAGGCTTCTATGGTGTACTTCTCAAACACGTCGGATTCCCCCGGCGAGGGAATCTGACTCCGTGATCGGCTTCGCTCTCCCGCTCCGCGTGACCCGTGCCTGCTCAGCCGATCAAGGGTTTTCGAAGTACGCTATAGAAGCCTTATTGCATTATATATCTAAATATTCTTCAATTTCTTTCTCTACACTGCGTGGTTTGATGTCATGTTTTTTATTGTAGGCGCGCTGAATTTCTCGTCGCCTATTGACCTCATTGATCGCCCTTTTCATCGAACCAGTCACCTCATCGGCGTAGAGGATTACTTTACCGCGTACATTTCTAGCAGTACGACCCATTGTCTGGATTAGCGATGATTCACTGCGGAGAAATCCTTCCCGGTCAGAATCCATAATGGCTACCAAGGTGACTTCAGGCAGATCAAGTCCCTCACGCAGTAAGTTAACACCGATCAAGACATTAAATTTACCTCGACGAAAATTGGTCAGTATTTGGCCACGCTCAGTTGTCTTTATGTCAGAGTGGATATAATTAGCCTTAAATCCCTTCCGTAGCAGATATTCGTATAAGTCCTCAGCCATTTTCTTAGTCATGACATTAATGATTGCTCGCTCGCCGGCAGCTGATATTTTCTTAAGCTCGCGCATAATGTCATCAACCTGGCCTTCGTTCTTATTTTCTTCATAAACTGGGCGGATTTCGATCGGTGGATCAATCAGGCCAGTGGGACGGATAATTTGTTCAATGGTTTGCTTGGAGTGTGCTGACTCATATTTTCCCGGAGTGGCGGTAGTGCAAATTACTGGCCCGACCCGCTCTTGCCATTCGGCAAATTGCAGTGGTCGATTATCGAGGGCGGAAGGCAGACGCCAGCCATATTGAATTAATGTCTCCTTGCGGCTGCGATCACCAGCGTACATACCGCCGATTTGCGGGAGAGTGATGTGAGATTCATCGACAATGGTGAGGAAATCTGGTTGGCCATTTTTTTGTGGGAAATAGGCCAGCAGCGAATCAGGTGGCTCGCCAGGCAGCTTGCCCGTCAAGTGCCGAGAATAATTTTCGATACCGTGGCAGTAGCCGAGCGTCTGCATCATTTCGATGTCGTAACGGGTGCGACGCTCCAGGCGTTCAGCTTCCAGATAGAGCTTTTTCTTTTTAAAATAGGCCAGTCGTTCACGTAATTCTTGGCGAATATTCTCAATCGCTTCTTTGATCTCGGGAAAGGTAGAATTAAAATGTTGAGGCGGGAAGATGATGATCTCGTTAAGATTTTCTGCCTTACATAGTTTGCGAGTCAGAGGATCAGCAATGCCAACGCTAGCTATCTTTTGCCCATCAAGCTTAATGCGGTAAAGTGCTTTTTCGGAGGCGGGCATAATTTCGAAGTTGTCGCCCCGGACGCGGAAACGACCTCGCTCTAGTGCGCCGGCAGTCCGTTCAAATTGGATTTTAACTAACTGTCGGATGAGATCACTGCGAGTCAGGGATTGACCAATAGTCAGTCGCAGTGACGACTTAGTATAATTTTCGGGCGTGCCAAGGTTATAGATACAAGAGACAGAAGCGACGATGATCACGTCATCGCGAGTAAGAAGGGCGCTGGTGGCTTCATGTCGCAGACGATCAATCTCTTCGTTAATCATCGCTTCTTTATCGATATAGGTATCAGTATTGGGCATATAAGCCTCGGGCTGGTAGTAGTCGTAATAGGAAACAAAATAATGAACGGAATTATCCGGGAAAAAGTTCTTGTATTCGCGGTAGAGCTGGGCGGCTAGTGTTTTATTGGGAGCGATAACTAGAGTTGATTTCCCGTAGGCAGCAATAATATTAGCAACACTAAAAGTCTTCCCGGAGCCAGTGACGCCGAGGAGGGTTTGGTAGTCATATTTTTTGTCCAAGCCAGCGGTGAGTTTCTTGATTGCTTGGGGTTGGTCACCAGTTGGCTGGAAGGGGGATTTGAGGGTGAACATATATTGAAATTATCTTTACCACGACAAAATCGCCGGCATTCCAGCTTTAGGGGTCTATTGTCGAATACCATTTCGACTGCAACTTCCCAATTTTGGTCAGAATCACGGTAAAATTTCTTAGCTTATCTTGGCAGATAGGCCGCAAAATTTTACCGCGATTCTGACTTAAAATTAGAAAGTTTCGTTACGAAAGCGCATTCGACAATAGACCCCTTATAGGGTAGCAGAAGGGGAGTTAGTTGCCAATAAATACTTGATTGAAATATAGAGCATAATCGTCTACAATGGATGAAGATAAGAAAATATGAATTTAAACGAAAGTTTAGTAAAAAATCTAGAGCAAGCTAATCTCCAAGACAAAAAAGTAGTCCTTTTGCCTCATTTTTGCCTTGATCACTCAGTGAAGGTCAATGGTAGTCCGCAGGCATTTCTCCAAGAAGCTATCCAGGTAGTCCAACGAGGCGGTGGCAACATTGTTACGGAAAATCGTCTGTCGGCAGGCGGTAAAGCTGTCAATTGCGCTAAGGCCTTAGCCACTCTAGGTGTGCCGGCAAGCATAATTGTTAAAACCAGCCCCTTAGGCTATAAATTATTACAAGAATTACTGCCGAGCCAGAATATTGATCTTTCCCATGTTAGTCAAGATGGCAAATTGGCCTCAACGGCCGTTATCGAGCTCGAAGGAGCAAATGTGATGCTCAGTGATCCAAGTTCGACGACAGAATTTGAACCGGAACAGCTAACTGATCAGGACTGGGAACTAGTTAAGACAGCTGACGCAGTTATGATTTCCGATTGGGGATTGAACGGTCGAGGGACAGAATTAGCTAGGAAAATATTCCAGATTGTAAAACAAGGCGGTAAAGGCAAGACATTCTTTGATCCGGGTGATCCAGTAGTGAAAGGCGATAAAATGGCAGAAGACATTACTAGATTACTAAACGAAGTTCTAGGAAAAGACTTGGTTGACAGTCTGAGTGTAAATGAAGCTGAGGTGGATCAATATGGCGGGCGAGATAATCTACGCAAGTTAACCCGAGTTGACTTACATACCAAGAGCTTTGGTCAGAGTATTGAAGCTGAGCTAGAAACAGACCAAGTGGCGACTTTCGATATCCAGCCATTACGCCTGACGGGCGCCGGTGACAGTTGGAACGCGGGTAATATATTGGGCGAGCTGATAGGTCTAGAAAATGAAGAGCGGTTGTTATTGGCTAACGCGGTGGCAAATTATTATATCGCCAGCCAAGATGGCCAGCTAGCAACAAGAGACGAATTGATTGAGTTTTTAAAGCAAAATAAACAGATATGAATAACCTAGAACAGTACGAATCGATAGTCGGCTCAGAAGTCATTGTCCGGATCAAAGAAAAAGCTAAACCGCTACTAAACAGGCACATCGTTTGCATTAATTCTACTTTTTCAGGCGGGGGAGTGGCGGAGATGTTAAATAGCGCGGTGTTTTTATTCAATAAACTAGGCCTTCGTTTTGGTTGGCGCATTTTGCAGGGGTTTCCCAGCTTTTTCAATATCACCAAGAAACTCCATCATGCTTTGCAAGGAGAAAAGATCAATCTTTCCGAGGAAGAAAAGAAAATATTTTATGAGACCAACGAGCGTTTTGCCGCTTTCACTCATTTACCTCACGATTTGGTCATTATTCATGATCCCCAGCCCTTACCTTTAATAGATTTTTTCGAGAAAAGCCAGCCTTGGATCTGGCGCTGTCACGTGGACATGTCCGAGCCAGATCCTGCTACTTGGAATTATCTTAAGGGCTTTGTTGAAAAATATGACGAAATTATCGTCTCACAAGAAGAGTACAAACAGAATTTATCAATTCCCCAGAACCTTATTCATCCAGCTATTGATCCGCTGACGCAGAAAAATGAAGATATTTCTGAGATTGAGGCCGAAAAATATCTAAAGAAGTTTGGCATTAATCTTAATAAGCCGATTATCACTCAGGTCTCACGCTATGATAAATGGAAGGATCCTAAGGGGGTAGTAGAAATATTTAAAAAGGTGCGTGCACAGGTTGATTGCCAGTTGGTTTTATTGGGTTCATTTGCGGCTGATGATCCGGAAGGACAGGAAACATTCGAGGAAATTGAAAAATGCATCGCCGACTGCGGTTACGAGGATGATGTCATTCTGCTAACGGTCAGTGATGATATCTTAGTAAATTGCTTACAACGAGCCGCCGCCGTGGTGATCCAAAAATCTCTGCGCGAAGGGTTCGGTCTGACGGTAGCGGAAGCACTTTACAAGGGTACGCCGGTAATAGCTTCTCGAGTTGGTGGCATACCACTGCAGATAACTGATGGCAAGAGTGGCTTTTTGCACGAACCGCAGGACTTAGAAGGCTTTACTGCCAGCGCTATAGAACTTATTAAAGATACCGATCTACAAAAAAAACTAGGAGAACAGGGCAAAAAACACGTTACAGAGAATTTTCTTATCACCCGCTATATTGAAGATTGGCTAGATTTGTTCAACCGGCATTTGTCAACCAGCAATTAACTACTACCCATGGGACGAACAATTATTGTTACCAATAGATTACCAGTTACGATTAAAAAGAACCGGGGAAAATATATTTTTGAGCACAGTATCGGAGGAGTAGCTACGGGGCTGGCTTCTGTTTGTAACCGGAGAGATTGTTTATGGATTGGCTGGAGTGGTTTATCTGGTCAATCTCTGGGTGATTATGACAAGCGCAGTATCAGGACAAAACTGGCTCGACAGCATAATTGTCACCCTGTTTTCCTGGACAAAAAAGATGTCAGGGACCACTATTATGGTTTTTGTAATAATACTTTGTGGCCCCTGTTTCATTGTTTTACACAATATACTATTTATCATAAGCAGTGGTGGGAATCTTACCGGCGGGTTAACAAGCTATACGCTGAGGCGGTATTAGCTAAGGCTAAACCGGGGGATACAATTTGGATTCATGACTATCATCTCTTTCTCCTGCCGCAATTAATTAAGGATAAGCTGCCGGGGATATCGATTGGTTTTTTCCTCCACATTCCATTCCCACCCCTGGAGATATATCGAATGTTGCCCTGGCGAGAGGATATTTTAATCAGCCTCCTATCGGCTGACCTGGTTGGTTTTCATACTTATGATTATGTGCAGAATTTTCTGGATAGTGTTCATCGTTTGTTGGGGCACGAACATCATTTGGGCAGTATTGATTCGGGAGATAATGTTACCAAGGCCGATGCTTTCCCGATGGGGATCGATTACAGCCGCTTTACAGAAGTAGCCCGATCTCCCCGAGTGATTAAAGAAGCTGACAAGATCCGCCGTAAAGCTGGTAAGCGTCAGATAATATTGTCGGTTGATCGTTTGGACTATACTAAGGGAATTTTAGAACGTCTCAACGCTTTTGATTATTTCCTCAACCAGAATTCGCAATATATTGGTAAAGTAACTTTAATTTTGGTGGCTGTTCCTTCTCGTACCCGGATTGAAAATTATGAATTGCTGAAAAAACAAATAGATGAACGTATCAGTCAAATCAATGGCCGATATAGTGAGGTGGATTGGATTCCCATTTGGTATTTATATCGTTCGTTACCGCTTGAGAAGCTGGTTGCTTTTTACCGAGCAGCTGATGTTGCTCTGATCACTCCTCTACGGGATGGGATGAACTTAATTGCCAAGGAATTTATTGCTGCTAAGAGAGATGGACAAGGGGTGCTGATTTTAAGTGAGCTAGCAGGAACGGCTAATGAGCTCCGAGAGGCTTTAATAATTAATCCTAACGACAAGCGACAAATAGTCGCTGCCTTGCGTCAGGCTCTGGAAATGCCAGCCGATAAACAGGAAGAGCATAATCGTATTATGCAAAAAAGATTACAAAGTTATAACGTAACCAAGTGGGCACAGGATTTTCTGAGCAATCTAGCTGAACTAAAAAAGACCAAAAACCAGATGCAGACAGAACTGGATGAGAAAAATCGGGCCGAACTAAATAAAAAGTATCGTCGTAGTCGCCGCCGCCTTATTCTACTTGATTACGATGGTTCCCTGGTTTCTTTTGTTGACGACCCCGATAAGGCTCAACCAGACAAGGAACTTCTTAAAATTATTGAATCTTTGACCAGTGACAGGAATAATAAAATAGTAGTAATTAGTGGTCGCGATCGTCACACTTTGGATAAGTGGTTGCAAGAGACAGGAGTGGAAATGAGTGCGGAGCATGGGGTATGGGTCAAAGAAAAAGACCGGTGGCAAAAAACTGTGGATTTGTCATCTGCGAGCTGGAAAAATAAAATAATGCCAATTCTAGAACAATACGTTGATCGTACGCCTGGTTCATTTGTCGAGGAAAAAGATTATTCCTTAGCTTGGCATTACCGTAAAGCTGATTCTAAACTAGCGTTAATTAGAAGAAAAGAGTTAGTAGAAAGTTGTACCCAGGTAACCGATACTTTGGGCTTAGATATTTTAGAAGGGAATAAAGTGATAGAAATTAAGAGCGCTGAAATCAATAAAGGTCGGATTGCTTCCCGCTGGCTGGGCAAGCGGCATTGGGATTTTATTTTTGCGTTGGGCGATGATCGCACGGACGAAGATATGTTTTCCGTTATGCCTAAAAAGGCCTATACTATAAAAGTAGGGGCTGAACACTCGCAAGCCAGGTTCAGAATAAAGTCGGTGGCCGAAGCAAGAAGTCTGTTGAAGAAATTAAGCCAATAAGGAATGCAAAGACTTTTCAACCGGGCAACAAAGATTTTACTAAGTACGGATACCGTTGTTTTGGTTGCCATTGCTATGCTCGGACCTTTCTACACCATGTTTGTGGAAAAAATTGGCGGTCATCTTTACGATGCTAGTTTAACGATAGCTGTTTTTGCCTTTTCGGCTGGATTGACCACGATTTTTGTGGGTAAATATACTGACAAAGTTAAGGAAAGCGAGTTATTAGTTGTCGCTGGGTATGTGCTGATGGGGATCGGTTTTGTCTTGTACAATTTCGTTGATTCTCTAGCTTTATTGTTTGTTGTCCAAGTGTTGGTTGGTATCGCTGGTGCGATATACACACCAGCTTCAGAAGCACTACACGTCAAACATTTTAAAAATTGTCGTGCGGGTAAGATTTGGGGGACGGAGAAGGCAGTCAGCTATTTTGCGGCAGCAGCGGGAGCGATTATTGGCAGTTTAGTTATAGTTGAGTTTGGTTTCAATACCCTGTTTATCGCGATGGCCGTTTTTTGCTTTGCCAGTGCGACCTATATTTACTTCTTGCCCCGTAAAGTTTTGTAGCCAAAACAGTCTCTAGAATTATTAATCGTAATCGTCATGAAGATTGTTATTTGCGCTAGTCTGGATTTCACGGAGGAAATAAAAAAAACAGCTGATAAACTGGCGGAGTTAGGTCACCAGGTTGTTATCCCTCGTACATCAGAAATGATTCTGAGTGGCGAGGTGACTTTGGCACAGATTAAAGAAGAAAAAAACAATGGCCAGATATACAAAAGAGCCATTCGCCAAGATGCTATTCGCTCTTATTTCCAAGAAATAGAAAAATCAGAGGCGATCCTAGTGCTGAATCTCGACAAAAAAGGCGTCAAAAATTATGTCGGTGGCAATACTTTTTTGGAAATAGGCTTAGCCTACTATTTACGGAAAAATATTTTTTTCTACAATCCAGTTCCTAAGATGTCTTACTCCGCTGAAATTAAGGTGATGCAGCCCGTTGTAATTAATGGAGATTTGGGTATACTATAGAGCTGTTGTAAAATTCAGAATATAAAACCGGAACATGAAAATAGTAAATTATAACGAGAAAATTAAGTCTTTCCTCGAAAGTAATTCGGCTGTTCCTCCAGAGAAACTTGGTTTGTTATTGATGATTGATTCTCTGTATGAAGATGTACCTAAAAAAGATGTTGACGAGTTCCGCAGCATCTACGCTCATCTGAATCCAAATGTTGTTAATGGGGTAGTTGAAGGGATAACCTTTATTCAAATAGCCAAAGCTCTCAAACCTCCCTCTGGTTTAAAAGAAAAACTAAATGATTATCTCAATGTAAAATTTAATGATATTGAGCATTGTAAATCTTATAGTCAGAACATGGAGATATTTGCTCGTTACGCTGACCTTGCTTCCCAGGTAATCACGGAAATTCTGCGCGTGGCAGTTTTTCCTCCCGAGATAGCGACGGTTTTGCAAGAGAAAGAAGAAGTGAAAAAATGCCGCGATATTTATCAAATGTTGGTTCATTACAAAAACACTAAGGATAAGAGAATCAGATTTGAGATCCTACGTAAATTAGGCCTGATAGTTTTAATTTCACGCATTAATCGTAGCCAAAATGTAGATGAGATTGATCAGGTAGTACGCCAAGTGGTCAATGCTTTCGCCGTGGGTCTAGGTTTTAATAAAGAAAGTAGTAATAGTTACTACCTATGGCTTGACCGTACTAATCGCGTGATCTTTAATAACAATAAAGCTAGGTCCAGACTGTTGTATAGTTTTGCTACCAAAAAGAGGAAGCAATTAGCTCTCGATATTCATCCCCTGCAAGAATGCCAGTGTGATTCCTTTCGTACCCATAGAGGTAATAAAGTTGTTCATTTTGAATTTCGTAATAAGTTTAAGAAGTCGGGGCAAATTTCCTACGCTTCTTTTATTGAAAAAATGTTCCGTAAAAATTTAGAGTTTCCCAGCCAAATTCATGATACAGTGGGAATCAAGCTAGTAGTAGACTCAGAAAATGATATTCACAAAATTGTCGCCGATTTGGAAGGATTTTTAGGAGGCAGCTCAACTCGCAAACGTCAGAAAAACACTTACCATCGTTTTGATCAGCGTAAGATGAACAGTTTTGCAGCTGAGGGATATACCGTCTGGAAAGCAATTTATGACATTGCCTTAACTAACCCGGCCATTGATAAGATTAAAAAATTGATTAAAGCTACCAGTGGAAATGACCAGGTGCAGCAAGAGCTGAAGGAGCGATTACATTATTTATTACAGAAACCCCAAGATTTTGTGGTTGAAGTACAATTACAAGACATCAGTTCTTATTTGCTTAGTGTTGCTGAAGGAAGTGTGACTAATCACGCTTTACTCAAGGCTAGGCAAATAAGATTAAATTCTTTTTATAAATTTTTCCCCCAAGAAATCTATGAATCTGAAGTATTACAGCTCAAGCAGGATATTCTACGGGGCAACGATAATTAATAAAAATTATGGAGCTAGCAATCGAGTTGCAGAAGATTATTAGTGAACATAAAAATGTGCAAAGTAATTTAGGGCGTTCCTCACTTATCGAGGAAATAATTGATCGTCAGGAAGCCTTCGTTTCCTTTTCTGGCGCTTTGGTGGCTTG